>Ga0137419_10000491_pt1 | contig 14312 bp, 14 predicted proteins | sample CZODoug3_1_2_16f_FD_108279 | JGI IMG/M metagenome (GOLD analysis project Ga0137419, IMG submission 108279) | Vadose zone soil fungal communities from Angelo Coast Range Reserve, California, USA - CZODoug3_1_2_16fungal (Illumina Assembly) | ecosystem: Environmental > Terrestrial > Soil > Vadose... | reverse complement strand
GAACTCTTCCGCCTCCAGGGCGAGCTCGTGAAGATGCACGACTGGATCGTCGAGACCGGCTACCGGCTCGTGATTTTGTTCGAGGGGCGCGACGCCGCCGGCAAGGGCGGCGCCATCAAGGCCATCACCGAGCGCGTGAGCCCGCGCGTCTTCCGGGTCGTGGCGCTGCCGGCGCCATCCGATCGCGAGAAGAGCCAGATGTACATGCAACGCTACCTTCCGTACCTCCCCGCGGCCGGCGAGATCGTCATTTTCGATCGCAGCTGGTACAACCGCGCCGGCGTCGAGCGCGTCATGGGTTTCTGCTCGACGCGCCAGTACCGGCGGTTCCTCGAGTTGTGCCCGGCGATGGAGCGCGAAATGGTGCGAAGTGGCCTGATGCTGGTCAAGGTCTGGCTCGAGGTCGGCAACAAGGAACAGGAGCGGCGCTTCGAGGCGCGTCTCGACGACCCGCTGCGCCAGTGGAAGCTGAGCGCGATGGATCTGCCATCGCGCGTGAAGTGGTACGAGTACTCGCGCGCGCGCGACGCGATGCTCGAAGCGACCGATACGACCACGGCACCGTGGTACATCGTCAGGTCGGACGACAAGCGGCGGGCGCGGCTGAACATCATCGCGCACCTGCTGGAGTCGATTCCGCATCACCGGATCAAGCATCCGAAGATCAAGCTGCCCGGACGATCGCGCAAGCGTGCCTACGACGACGAAGCGACGCTGAGCGGCCGGCGGTTCGTGCCGGATCGCTATTGAACCGTCCCGCATCTCTGCGGATACAACTCGACGGGTGACGTCACGGCGATGCGTGCCGGCTCACGAAGTACGGTGAGCGCGCGCGCGCTTCGCGACGTGATCTCGGGGATCGCAGCTTGCACAATCGCGTCATCGGACCATGTTTATCTGGCTGCTTGGCCTGGCGATGCTGGGCGCGGTCATGGCCGCGCCCATGCCGAAGTCCCGGATTACGGTGAAGGCGGACAAGCACACCGATTTCCGGACGCTCCGCACCTACGCCTGGACGAACGGATGGGTGGCCTTCGATCGCGTGCTGGATCGCCATATCGTCGCCGCGATCGACGCCGAGCTCGCGTCGCTCGGCCTGACGAAACGGATGGCGGAGCCCTGTGACGTGGTCGTCACCTACGGTGCGCTCCGCCGCACCGACGTCGACGTGCACGCGGACCGGCCGCATCACTCCGGGACCTATCCTGAATACCCGGTCGCGACCCTCGTCGTCCTGATGATGCAGCCGGGCAGCCGGCGGGAGCTCTTCCGCGCGCGTGTCGACGTGCCGGTCGAGACCGACACCTCGCACCTCGAACAGCAGATCGACACGATCGTGGCGCAGATGTTCGCGGACTATCCGACGCGCCACTGAACCGGAGCGACCGACCTATGCCAACGAACGCGGGCGTGCTCGAACAGATCGGCGAGCGGGGCCTCCTCCTGCCGGAGTTGATCAGCCGCGGCCTCGCCGCCAACGATCGGCTGAAGTTCTACCTCACGCTGCTGCAGACCGCGCACGTCCACGCGCAGGCGCCGGGACAGCAGGTCCCCAACCTGCGAAGCGAGCGGGAAGCCAGCGGGATTTCGGATCCCTCGCTGGACGAGGTCGTCGGCGCGAGCCGGATGGTGACGGGTTCGACCGTCTACATCCCGGGTGTCGCGTCCATCGTCGAGCACGTGCTTGGCGACGCGCGGCACATGGTGGAACCGATTGCCGCGGCCGCCGCCTGGCGCGGCGACCTGGCGGAACGCGCCGCGCTCTATGCCCGCCGGCTCGACGAGCAGGCGGCGCGCGCGCCGGCGTGCACGGACGACCAGATTTCGGCCACGACGATCGAGGCGTTCACCAAGCTGCCCGGCAACGGCCACGACAGCATGCACCAGCTCGTCATGGACCTGCACTGGGAGCTGAACCGCCTGCAGGCGTCCGTGTCGGTCGAGGTGATCGACGGAGCGCATGCCTACGGGCTCGGCGACAGCGATCGACGGCTCGTGCGGGCGTTCATGAAGGGGATCAACGAAACGGCGCCGCTCAAGTTCGATCATCCCGGCCTCGAGACGACGGCCACGCGCGACGGCGATCACCTGGCGATCCAGAACGCCCTCGGCGCCACGGACGGCCACGTCGTGGTCGTCCACGTTGCGGGACCGGCCGTGACGCTGATCTACACGGACGTGCGCCGTGCGCGGGCGAAGTTCGTCCGCGACCTCCTCGCAGCGCACAAGGTGACATGGAGCACCGACGGCAACGGCCACAGCACCGACGGCAACGGCCAGAACACCGACGGCAACGGCCGCAGCACCGACGGCAACGGCAGGAGTACGGGCGGCTTCGACGTGAACGTCGGGTCGTACACCGCGGCGGACGACGAGGGCCTCGAGCGGTTCCTCAGCCATCTCGGCTCGCGCCTGGTGTTCCTGATCGACTGGACGCGCGCGCGGAAGCGGCTCTCGCGCGTGGTCAAGAAGTCGGACGCCACGGAGCTGCTCAAGTGGGCGGCAGACAACAACATCGGGCACGAGGCGTTCCTGAAGGCCGGCGACGTGAAGCTGATTCACAACGCGCTCGACCGCGCGGCGCCCACGCAGATCCATTACGGCGCCCGGCTCGACGAGATTCTCGGCCGCGACGCGGCGAAGCGGTTCCTCATGTCGGTGCTGCGCATCGCCTCGGCCGGCGTCGCCCGCCGCTCGTCGCCGCGTCTCATCGACGACGAGATCGAAGCCGAGCTGATGATGTACCTGCAGCGGTCGGACCGCAGCTTCCTCGGCGCGATCGCCGATCACGCGATGGTGGTCGCGGGGATCGTCGAATGGATCCGCCGTGCGATCGCGCAGTTGAAGAGGCACGAGCGCGTGGACGGCTCACAGGCGGCCGCCCTTCTCAAGTCGTGGAAGATCGACGCGGACGCCATCATCCGGCGGACGTGGCGGGCCATCGACAGCGTCGAACACGGCGCGCAGCTGCGCCGCCTGCTGTCGCAGGGCGACAAGGCGGTCAGGGCCCTGCAGGAGGCGGCGTTCATCCTGACGCTGGTGCCCACCGGCATCGACGGTGGCGTCGCGGACCTGCTCGATCAGCTCGCGGACCTCGCAAGCCGCGCCGTAACGGAATACATCCGGTGCCTCGAGGACGCGCGCGACCTGTCGCGCGGCGCCGCGCGCCCCGACCTCGAGCGGTTCCTCGTGACCGTCGATCGGCTCGTCAACCTCGAAGACAGCTGCGACGAGGCGGAGCGCGCCATCAGGGAGCGGGTCCTGCGAGGGCCATCCACCGACTTCCGCGAGGTGTACGTGCTCTCCGAGCTGACCCGCGGGCTCGACCGTGCGACCGATTCGGTCGTCCAATCAGGACTGCTCGTCCGCGATTACGTGCTCAGCATCGCGCCCGGCGCATGATGGTGCATCAGGGGCGCGGCACACATCGCTCGAACGAACGCGCGGATTGCGCCGCAATGCCGGGTGTCCGGCGGGGTGTGTCCTGTGCGATTGGCGGCCTGTCGTGAACGCGGTGGCCGAATGCGGGGAGTCACACCCGGAAGACGGCGGCATCTCGCGCAAAAAGGGCGCGGCACGCCGCTTGCCTCGATCGGGCGGCGTGACACGACGTCTCGCAGCGGCAACTGTGGTCGCCTGCGCGCTCGCCGCCGGAACTGGGGGGGCGCAGGCACGGTTCGAGATGACCGACGAGGGCGCGGTCGCGGGCATGTCGGGACTGCGCGTGATCGCGATGCGCGACAACGCGCTGAAGACCTGCTACCTGGTGTTCCTCGCCGACGCGGCGAACCAGGCCGATCTCGCGGCGCGCATCACGGCGACGGACATTCCGGAGGCGATCGCGACCCGCGATCAGCGGCTCGTCGACCTGCTCCACGGGTTCGACTCGGAGCGCGGCGCGATTCCGGGGACCATCATTCCCAACCCGATGAAGTACGACTGGCAGGCGGAGAACGCGCAGATCGAGTTCGCGCTCACCGTTCTCGCGCACGAGTTCGCGCGCCTCGAGCAGCAGATCCGGAGCGCCAGCGCCGCGTCGCGCGCGGGGATCACGGCCGTGCCCGCGCCGTGCGCGCCGGCGGCGCCTTCGGCGCCCACCGACCACCTTCCCGAAAAGAGACGCTGACGTGCTGATTCAAATCGACATCGCGCCACATCCCGAGAATCGTCTCCTGAAGATCAGCGCGATCGGGGACGACTGCTGCTGGCACGGCGAGCAGGCGCTCGCCGGCGTGGACAGCCCGCGGCGGGTGATCTTCGACGTGCGGGAGCTGCCGGCGGGACTCTACCGGATCAAGGGCGAGATTTTCGGGGTGAACGGCCGCTCGCGCGGGAAGGTCGCGCGGCGCGTCACGCTGCTGCCGCGCGTCCTGCCAGTCGCGTCATAACCGATCAGTTCGGGTGCTGCACCGACCGCACGGCGCGGCTGTCGGTCGAGCGCGGTCCGCGCAGGCCGCGCATCACGCGCATCACCTGGTCGAACAGCGTCGGACGCTCGCGCATCACGTTCACCTGCGGAGACCGCCGCCGATCTTCGTCGGCGACGTGCTTGAACTCGTCCTGGTAGGTGGTCGGGTGCGCGATGATCGCCGAGAATTCGCGGATCGTCCCCTCGGCCCGGCGATCGCCCTGCGGAAACAGCTTGCAGAATTCGTCGACCGTGTCGATCGGATCGAGGCCGACGATGCTCGCGTAGCCGCGAATCCAGGCGCGCGCGTAGATGCCGCGCGGCCACGCGTCGAGGTCGCCGCGCTCGAACGCCTCGAGCTGCTCGCGCTTGATGCGCGTCTGGCTGACGATCTCGTCAAGGGTGACGTGGTTGCGCTCGCGATGTCGGCGAAGCCGGGCGATGAACGTTTCCTGGGCGGTCATTTCCTTCTCCACGTGGAGTAGGGAACCCAGCAATTACCGCGCCTGTAGGAAGTGTCGCCGCGGGGGGACGCTAGCGCTTCAGGATGTGCGAGTTACCCGAAGGCGTGCACTTTTGTGATCCAACCAACCGGTACCAAAACGCTGCATTGGATCACAATTTCTGTTGCGAAAGCGCTATCCCACCAAAGTGGGAACCCGCCCATTCAGGTACTCCGCGAGCTGCCCCGGCGCGAATTGAAGGCCTGTGTAGAAGGGACCGAACTCGGCGAATTTCGCGCTCGCCTCGTCGAATCGCATCTCGTAGATCAGCTTCTTGAACGTGAGCGGATCCTGCGCGAACAGATCGACACCCCACTCCCAGTCGTCGAAGCCTATCGACCCCGAGATCACCTGCGTCACTTTGCCGGCATAGTGGCGCCCGATCATGCCGTGCTCGCGCATCATCGACGCGCGGCGATCGAAGCTCTCCGAGTACCAGTTGAGCGCTTCGCCGCGGCGCTTGTTCATCGGGTAGAAACAGACGTAGCGCGCGCCCGGCATGTCGAGGAACAGCCGGCTCATCACGCGCTGCCGCTGCGTCTCCATCTCGGAGTCGAACGCGCGATCGAACTCCTCCGTGCCCGGCTTGTGCGCGGCGCCAACCTGCGCGTGCATCTTCGCCGTCATCTCGTACATGCCGAGCTCGACGATCGAGACGTACGACGAGGTCGGTTCGAGCAGGTCGTGGAGCGACGTGCGCGACAAGGCGAGCTGGGCCTCGGCGAGCTGCTCGAAGCCGCTGCGGAAGCAGATGACCATCAGGTCGGCCTTGTGGCCGAGCACCTGGACGAGCGAGGTGGAGCCGGCATCTGGCACCGCGAGCGCGGAGACGGCTTCATCCGCGGCTCGCCGCCGATCCGCGTCACCCATGGCGCGCACGCGGTCCCAGCGGACGCGATACATCAGGTGCAGGATGCTCCAGCCCTCGAGCGTCTCCGGAACGAAGGGGTTGTGCATTTTGGGATGGTAATTCCCAAAATCCCAAATCCCAAATCCCAAATCCCAACAAATCGATTTGGGATTTGAGATTTTCCTAGGCAGCCCGCCGTGCGTATACGGCCGCACCAACCGCCGCGGCGGCCACTGCCGTGAGGCCCACCAGCGCGCGCGTCGCGGGCGCCCATCGCCGCGGGAGCAGATTCACCGGCGGCTCGTCCACGCGTCCCGCACCCTGCAGCGACGGATTCCCTTCCGCCCTTTCGTATCGCTCGAGCTCGTCGATCACGTCCTCCACGCCGCGCACAGATCCGGCGGCGGCGAGCACGGCGTCCGCCTCCGGCGACAGCACCTCGCCTCGCAGCGTGACCTCGCCGTCCACGAGGATGACGTCGATCGCGCGCGGGTGCGAGCAGACGCGTCCGAGCGTCGCTCGAACGCGCTCGACGAGAACGTCCTCGTCGGCGTGCTCACGCCGCAGAGCACCACGCGCCTCGGCGGCGATGCCGCGTGTGCGGTTCGCGAGGTCGGCGGCTGTCGCGGCAATCGCCCGGCCGCCGACGCGTGTTCCGCGAACCGCCTTGTCGCGAACGAGCGCTCGCCGGCGTGCGCCGCGGTCAGGGTCGGCGATAAACATGAGCAGGGCGCCAAGTCCTGCGCCCGCAAGCAAGGCATTTCGGTCCATGAGCTGTCCCTCCGTACTGGACCATGTCGCAATCCCGATGCCCGGGTCCCGCCCCTGCACGCACTCGCGGCGCGCAAACAGGAGGAAACAGATGAATCGTGATCGCAATCAGGACCGCACGCCGCTGCAGCAGGAGCGGACATCGCCGCGGCATCAGCCCGGCGCGAGAAGCTGATCGAGCGCCGGGAGCACTTCCTCGGCGGCGCCGAGGATCGACAGGTCGACCACCGACGAGGCAGGAGTTGGCTCGAGGTTGATCTCCGCCGTGAACGCGCCTTGCGCCTGGGCGCGCCGCGCGAAGCCCGCGGCGGGATACACGACCGCCGACGTACCCACGGTGAGGAACAGATCGCAGGCCGTCGCGTCGGAGGCGCGCTCGACGTCGGCGGCGTCGAGCGACTCGCCGAACCAGACGACCGCCGGCCGCGCGCGGCCGCCGCAATACGGGCAGCGCGGCACCGCGTCCGGCAGCGGCACGCGTTCATCGCGCCACGGTGTCGCGCCCTGGCCGCAGCCGTCGAAGCACCTGAGCTCCCAGAGCGACCCGTGCAGTCGAACGAGGTCGCGCGTGCCGGCGCGAATGTGCAGGTCGTCCACGTTCTGCGTGATGACGCGGACCGTTTGCGAATGCGGACCCGAACGGTCCGCGCCGCCCGCGTTGCCCGCGCCGCGTGGATCGCCCGCGCCGCGCGGGTCGCGGTGCGACCAGCGCGCGAGGACGTCGTGTGCCGCATTCGGTGTGCAGGCGGCGACCTTCTCGCGCCGCCACGCGTACCACTCCCACACGAGCGCCGGGTCGTACGCGAATGCGTCCGGCGTCGCGAGATCTTCAGGGCGATGGGTCCGCCAGAGTCCGCCGGGCCCCCGAAACGTCGGGACCCCGCTCGCGGCGGACACGCCCGCGCCGGTCATCACCGTGACGCGCCGAGCCGCGCGAAGCCGTGCAGCCAGGGCCGGCAGCCGCTGATCCACGCGAAGATCATTGCGTACAATCGACGGCATGCCGCCGTTTGACGCCATGCTGCTGCTGCAGGAATACGGGGACGAAACGCTTGTCCGCGATCTCGCGCGGCTGCTCGTCGACACGACACCCGCCCAGATCGACGCGGTGCGGACGGCCGTCGGCGCCGGCGACGGCGCGGCGTTGCGCGCCGCGGCGCACAAGCTCCGTGGATCGCTCGTCGCCTTCGGTGTGCCGGACGCGGTCGAGGCGGCGCGCAAGCTCGAAACCATGGCCGCCAGCGGCGACCTCGCCGGCGCCGATGCGGTCAGCCGCGAACTGGTCGCGGGCGTTCAGTCGCTGCGCGAGAGCGCCAAGGCCTGGCTCGACGCCGGCGCCGCGCTGCCGTAGTAGATCCCGTTGAAGAGGAACTTGAACGTCCCGTGCGACTGCGCGCGGAACGTGATCTCGGGGCCGAAGAGCAGCACGCGCCCGCTGCCGAGCGGCGCATCGACGACCGCGGCGCTCCCTTTCAGCGACGCCTGACCCCACGCCCAGCCGCTGCGAAGCGGCGTCTCCGTGTCGTACCACGCCACGCGCCGGACGCCGGCGCCCGTGGCCTCCGGGCCGAGCGCGAACGCCGGGCTGTCGTCGAAAACCACGTCGGCCTGCGGCTCGAGCCCGAACGCCAGCGGGCTGGTCGTGTCCACGCTCGCGCGCAGGATCGAGCCGGGGACGTAGAACTTGCTGCGCGGCAGGTCGATCGCGCCCGACACCGGCAGGCCGAAATGCCGCGCCACCGTCGTCGAGCTGCCGATGGCGATGAGCGTCCCGCCGGCTTCGACAAACGCCTTGAGCGCCGGAACCGTGCGCGCGACCGTCACCGCGCCGAGCCGGCCGCGGTATTCGTCGGGGACGTTGGCCGGTGGCGCAGGCGCCGCGGCGTCACGCGCGGGAATCGCCCCGGTCGGAAAGATCAGGACGTCGAACTTCGCCTTCAGGTCGCCCTCGTCGAGCGCCGGCGGATACACGACCTCGAACGGGAACTCGTAGCGTTCGAGCAGCCACCGTATCCAGCCGCTTTCAACGGAGCCGCCGTAGCGGTCCCACAGGCCGACACGCACGGGCCGTAGTCGCCGCCCGCCCGGCGGCGGCTGCGACACGGCGGTGAACGTCAGCCCGAGGTCGGCGGCAGCCTTCTGCATCACGGGAACCGCGGCCGCGCCGCTGACATAAAACGTGTCGCGAAGCGAAGACACCTCCGCGCCGGCATTCAGCAGCCGATTCACCGCGACGAAAGCGTCGTTCTGCTGATGGCTGACGACGAAGCCCGACGCGGTCGCGGACGACACCACGCGCCCGGCCGGCGGCCTCGCCGGACCGGCGATCGTCTCGAACGGACCGTCGAAGCCGTCGAGGATCCGATCGAACTTGACGCCCATCTGGAACGCCAGCGTCCAGCCCGCGTTGTCGTAGGGCGGCGTCGGCGGCGCGCCGGGGTACGGAATGTCGTCGGGATGATCCTGCGGCTCGAACATGTCGAGCACGTGCGGCCTGAACGCCTGGTTCGTCTTGACGACGAACGAGCCCGCGGGATAGCGCGTGCCGTTGACCGCAAACGGCGCCGTGGCGCGCATGACCGTGACGCCGCTGAGCAGCAGCGTGTTGACGAACTTGGTCGCGGTGAGAAAGTCGGGCTGGTCCGCGCTCAGGATGTAGCCGCGCGCATCGCGCGACTGCGGCTCCCGGGTCCGGCGATGCGGCGTCAGCGTCCACGTGTCGCGGCTGCCGCGCTCGATCGAGTTCTTCCCCATCCGGTACATGTTGAAGAGCAGCGTCTCCCGATAGCGCGAGGCCGCGTCGAGCACCGCGCGGTTGGCCGTCAGCTCGTAGTCGATCGCCTGCCGGAAGCGCCACCGCTGCGGCGCGATCGGAAACGGCAGGTCGGCGCTCGGCACCTGGCGCTCGGCGACGAACGGGATGTCCACGGGCGTCGGGTTGCCGATCGCTTCCGTGAGGAGGCCGATCTGGTTGTGAAAGTACGCGGTCGTCCGCAGCCCGCCGTTCCACCACGTCGAGTACGTCGAACCGCGGCGCATCGTCACGCCGGCTTTGCCTTCCGCGGCGAATCGCCCGTGCATCGCCGCGCCGAGCTGGTCTATGCCGAGCGGAATCAGCGGATCGAACACGTAATTGAACGGATCGCGGAACGGCGGCGCGAACATCACGGTCCCGGCGGGACCGGACTGGTGATGGTCGTAGACGATCTGGGGGAACCACTCCTTGTAGAGGACGCGGTTCATGTTGATCGTCTCCGCCTGCGTGGACATGTAGAAGTCGCGGTTGTCGTCGTGCCCCGTGTACTTCTGGTAGAGGCGCGGCAGGCCGGCGAGCGTCCGCTTCGCCGGCTCCGGCTCGCGCATGTACCAGTTCGCGGTCAGTTCCTCTCCGTCGGGATTGCAGTTGACGAGCAGGACGATGTCGTCGCGCAGGAACCGCAGGGTCTCGTCGTCGTTGCGGCTGACGAGTTGATACGCCGTTTCGACGAGCTGCTGCGTTCCGAGCACCTCGGTCGCGTGAAGCCCGCCGTCGATCCAGACGATCGCCTTGCCGGCCGCCGCCAGCGCGCGGGCCTGATCGTCGCCAAGTGTCTCGGCGCGCGCGAGGCGCCTGGAGATGTCCTTGTAGCGATCGAGCGCGCGGATGTTCTCCGGCGCGGAGACGATCGCCATCCACTGCGTCCGCCCTTCTTCCGACCGGCCGATGTCCACGAGCGACATCCGATCGGACTCGGCGTCGAGCTTCTTCCAGTACGCCTCGATCTGCGTGTAATTCGCCAGGACGTAGTCGTCGCCGATGTCGAAGCCGAACTGCGCCTTCGGCGAGGTCACCGCCGCGATCGGTGATTGCGTACGCGGTGACGCCGCGCAGACGAGGAGCAGCGCGAGCACGCATACGACGGACCGACGGATGTTGATCACCGCGCGTCGATCATAGCCCTCCGCGCGAGCCGCGTGGCTGCAATGTGCAATCGCGTGTACCCTGACATCTGTCCCCGATGAAGATCGCGACATGGAACGTGAACGGCATTCGCGCGCGGCAGGCCGAGCTGCAGGACTTCATCGAGCGCGAGACGCCCGACGTCCTCTGCCTGCAGGAGATCAAGGCCGCCATCGACCAGTTGCCGGTGTGGCTCTGCGAGCTCGAAGGCTACTGGTGCTACTGGCACGGCGGCAAGGGCTACTCGGGCGTCGGGCTGCACGTGCGCAAGGCGACGCATCCCGACCGGCCCGTGTTTCATCATCCCGAGTTCGACTACGAGCACCGCATCGTCACCGCGGAGCTCCCGCAGGCGACGGTTGCGTCGATCTACGTGCCGAACGGCGGCAAGGACTTCCCCGCGAAGATGCGCTTTCTCGAGGCGATGGACGCCTACGCCGCCGGGTTCGCGTCGGCGGGCCGTCCGCTCGTCATGTGCGGCGACCTGAACGTGGCGCGGACCGACATGGACGTGCATCCGAAGGAGCGGAAGCCGCGCGCCATCGGCCAGCTGCCGGAGGAGCGCGCGCTCATCGAGCGGATTGTCAGCCGGGGCCTCGTGGACGTCCATCGCACGCTGGATCCCGACAACGCCGACCTGTTCACCTGGTGGGCGCCGTGGCGCAACATGAAGCAGCGCAACATCGGGTGGCGGCTCGATTACGTGCTGGCGGCGCGGTCGATCGCCGATCGGGCCGCGTCGTGCGTCGTGCAGCGTGAGGTGGGAACGAGCGACCACGGGCCCGTGGTCGCCGTGTTTGGGTAGGGCGGGTCCTTTTGGACCCGCCTTCTATTCCTCGGCCGAGCGCTTGATCTCGGCCATCTGGTTGCCGAGGCGATCGAGCTCGTCGGAGTCGAGCACCGCCCGGGCTTTCTTGAAGAGCTCGCTTTCCTCTTCGTCCATGTGGTGCTCGACGTTCTCTTTCAGCACCTTGACCTTCGCCTTCCACAGGTCGGTCTCGGGCGGCACGTCGAGCAGCTCATCGAGAATGATGTCGGCGACGTGGTGCTCTTCGTACCCCTCGAGCACGATTTCGCGCGCCTTCTTCTCGTCGCGAAGCCGCGGGTAGAGGACTTCCTCTTCCATCCGCTCGTGCGCCACCAGCTCGGTGCGCAGGTGGTCCATGCACGTCTCGCGGTCCGCTCCCTGCGCGTCGAGCGTCTGCTCGAGCAGTTTCTTCAGCCGCTTATGGTCTTGCTTGATCAGGTCCAGAGCGTCCATGACGCAGGCGTTTGCAACCGCTATGCCTCGACCTTTGACCATGTGTCGGCGAGCTCATCACCCGCGGCGAGGTGATTGAGGACGAAGTCGGCCTGCCTGAAGGCCTCCCGGAGCAGCGCCGCGTCGAGCGGGCGGCCGGCGTCGCGACACTGCCGCGTCGCCTCGACGCGGACGAGCGCGAGCGCGGCCTCGAGACCACGAACGATCGTCAGGAAGCCGTGCCCCTGGTACGCGGTCCACGACGCGAACGCCTTCGCGGCGAGGTACCGCTTCAGCGGCGCGTTCCACGCGTTCCACCGGGGCCGCACATCGCGCACGTATGCGGCGGCAAGGTCGCGCGTATCCGGCTCCGGCCGCCAGTCGTCGGGGACCGCCTGCATCGCCTCGGCGTAGTCCGCGAGGCTCGAGTCGAGCGCCGCGGGGACGGCGCCCGCGGCGCCGCCGCGTGGAAGCTGCGCTATGGCGTTCGTGATGGCGTACGCGGTCACCGGCGCCACGGATTGCACGATGCCCGCATCGCGCGCGAGCGTCGCGATCACGCTTTCCGGTGAGAGCCCCGGCTCCGCGCAGCGCGCGACCATGTGCCGTTCCCACGCGCCGTAGCTGTCGGCGTCCGCCAGCACGCCGGGGCGCAGCAGCGGCGGCCAGTCCTCGTCCGTCACGACGAGACCCTCGTATGCCGCGTCCGGAAACGCCGGCGGCGACTCCACGATCTCGATCGGCACGTCCTCGCGAAACAGCGATGCCGCGGCCGTCGGACAGTAATGCGTCAGCGAGATGAACGTGCCGCGCGCATCCCGCACCGCGAGGCGTGGAAAGTCCCGGCATGTCGCCGGCAGCATCGGTTCGCCGAGATCGCGATGGATCGCGCAGAGGCCGGAGTGACGGTGATAGAAGACGCAGTCGCCGCTCGCCGTTCGCGCGACCATGGCCGCGGCGCCGTCCGGCAGGTCGTCCTCGACAACCAGCGCCGGGGAGTGCTGATCAGCCTGGCCCGGAGGCGCAACCCGTCCGGACCCGAGCGCTTCGTCGAGCGAGCGATACAGCGGGAGCTCGACGGGTACGTCCCAGTCAGCGGTACAGCACGCGCCCGAGTGGCGGCACTTGTAGTCCGCGTGCATGCTCAACGCGAACACTTTCCGCGCGAGCGGCTCATCGTCGCGCTTCAGCTCATCTTCGCGCTTCGGTGAGGGAGCCCGCATCCATCGCAGGATACCCGAGGACCATCCTTTGCACCCGGTTCTCCTCCATGAGACCGATTGCCCTGCTGTGCTGCGCCCTGTCGTTCGCCGCCGCCAGGCCAACCGCGCCCGTCGTCAGCGAAGTGCTCGCGACGCAGGTGGCGCTCGACCGCGCCGGCTTCTCGCCGGGCGAGATCGATGGACGCACGGGGAAGAACCTCGAGCGCGCGCTCGACGCGTTCAAGCAGTCGCACGATCAGCCGTTGTCGCTGCTCGGCGATGTCGCGCCGCTGACGGAGTACACGCTCACCGACGCCGACGTCGCGGGACCGTTTACTCCCGACATCCCGGCGAATCTTCCGGACCAGGCCGCGCTCGATGCGCTGAACTACCGGACGCCGCTCGAGGCGCTCGCCGAACGTTTTCACAGCAGCCCCGCGCTGCTGCAGCAGCTGAATCCGCAGGCGAAGTTTCAGCAGGCCAGCGAGACCATCACGGTGCCGAACGTGGCGCCGTTCGTTCCCACCTCGTCCGTCCAGACCGCCTCGACTCGACCGGCATCGCCTCCGTCATCCGCTTCGCGCGGGTCAGCCCGACCGGCCTCACGCGACCAATCCGCCTCACGCGCCCCGGCTGCTTCGGACATCACGGTCTACGTGACGAAGGGCACCAGCGCGCTGACCGTGGAGGATGCGAGCGGGAAGATTCTGATGCACGCGCCCGTGACGAGCGGCAGCCTCCACGATCCGCTGCCGATCGGCATGTGGAAGGTGACCGGCGTCCAGCGCAACCCGAAGTTCCATTACAACCCGGACCTCTTCTGGGACGCCACGCCCGGCGACCGCAAGGCGACGCTGCAGCCCGGCCCCAACAACCCCGTCGGCATCGCCTGGATCGACCTGTCGAAGCCGCACTACGGCATTCACGGCACGCCCGAGCCGTCGAAGATTGGCCATGTCGAATCGCACGGCTGCGTCCGGCTGACGAACTGGGACGCCGATCGTCTTTCGCAGCTGGTCAGGCTTGGAACGCCGGTGGTGTTCAGGGAATGAGACGAGTTGACCGGCGGCGGGCGGAGCGGCTGCGCAGGCGCGCGCTCGGCATCGGCTTGAGCTTCGCCGTCGGCGCGCTCGCCGCGACCGCATTGATCGCGCACAACGAGAAGCCCTCGCCGACGCTCGAGCCCGCCATCGTGGCCACCTCCGGCGTGGCCGCGCCCGAAGTGGTCGCTCTCCGCGCCACCGTCGTTCCGCGCTCGACGGCGGTGGAGGCGACGCCGGCGCCGCTCGGCGACGCCATCGGCGCGCTGACGAAACGCCAACTCCTGAGCCCGGTCCAGGGCGTCAGCGCCTCCGCGCTCCAGGATACCTTCGACGATGCGCGCGCGATCGGACGGCG
>Ga0137419_10000489_pt1 | contig 14324 bp, 17 predicted proteins | sample CZODoug3_1_2_16f_FD_108279 | JGI IMG/M metagenome (GOLD analysis project Ga0137419, IMG submission 108279) | Vadose zone soil fungal communities from Angelo Coast Range Reserve, California, USA - CZODoug3_1_2_16fungal (Illumina Assembly) | ecosystem: Environmental > Terrestrial > Soil > Vadose... | reverse complement strand
GATGTAATACATAATGTCCCTTGAGGAGCCTCCGTGGTTGTTCTCTGAATCAACGCTTCGTTGAGTTCAGCCTTTTGTACACCACGCGCTCCTCGCTGGACTTAGCATTCAAACAATCCGCCCCAGAACTTTACGAGTTGCCAGAACGCTGTTTTTGCGACTGGGAGGAGAAAACAGCCGCTGACCCGCGGTCGGCACTCAGCATCTTTCTAGAGTAGACTGGCCCCATGATTCGTCAGATCGTGCCTCTGTTCTTCACCATGGACATTCCCGGCACCCTTGCCTATTACAAAGCTAAGCTTGGCTTCAAGTGTTTGGGCACGTGGCAGGACCCCCCGGTTTACGCCATGGTTGCGCGCGACCAGCAGGCGATTCACTTCCGCTGTGCCGAACCTCCCACAGCCAACCCCAACAAATATTCGGACGAGCTGCTCGACGCGTACGTATTAATTGAAGATGCGGACGCGCTTTACGCTGAGTATGCAGATCGAGGCGTGGAATTCACGCGCGGACTCGCCAACATGCCATGGCGCTCGCGTGAGTTTGTAGTGAAGGATTGCGACGGCCGTCTGCTAGCCTTCGGCGCGAACTTGTAGTCTAGTCTCGGTTGTCCCGCCCCAAATACTGCTCTGGAATGTGCACGACCAAATGAGTGTCCATAAATGGCTTCGGAGAAATTCGCGCCCAGGTGCGGTCGGATGACAGGCAACCCTTCCGTTGCCGGTTTAGGGAAGGGTTGCTGACAACTCACCCAGAACATCATCTTTAATCTCTCTCGCTTCCCGGAACCTCGTTTGCGCAAGTATCGTACATCCAGTCGCGCTCGTCTTAGAAGGAGGATGGAATGCGTTTTCAAAGACGACAACTGCTTAGGGTCTCCACCGTCTTTCTGAATGGTGATTAGGGAATTGTCATTCCATACGGGGGAGGGCGCCGCGGACGATGGAAGCAAACGCTTTGAGACGCATATCATTCTCTCGTGCTTCACGCATGACTCTACCACCAGCCTCGATCCTTCGTCGCCCGCCAGCGGGTTCGGATCCAGCGCAATGGCATATGCGTTTACCAGCGCCTTCCGCTGCGGCGAGGAGCAGGTACGGAATGGATGACGGGGCAACCCTGACATAATCCCAAGGTACGGTTTGCCGACAAACTGTACCTAACCGGGTAAGGGAAGGATTGCCGACAATCTTACAAGTGGCCAAGAGAGTCCTTTACATATAGCTATTTGGCTATGTATTATCGGTGGCATGCAGCGCCAGCATCAGGATCGGATCTTTCGAGCGGTGGCCGACCCGACGCGCAGAAGTATCCTCGAGCGGCTGCACCGCCGCGAGCATACAGTTCTCGAGCTGTGCGAGCCTTTTCGCATATCACAGCCATCACTGTCAAAGCACTTGGCCGTGCTGAGGCATAGCGGACTGATCGCCGCACGCCGCTCCGGCCGCCACCGCTATTATCGACTCGATCCCAAGCCGCTCGAGCAGATCGCGGCATGGGCTGCACAGTTCCGCGACGTCAGAGATCCTTCCGGGCACGTCTGGCGTTTCGCGCAAATTAAAAACAGAAAGGACACGTGACATGGCCGTCCAGGGTGGAAGACCAAACAATCGACAAGTAGTTCCCTATCTTATGGTGCGCGACGGACGCGCCGCGCTCGACTTCTATCAGAAAGCTTTCGGCGCAAAGGTCCTGTACCAGGGAACGATTCCAGGGATGCCCGGAATTTTCGCGCAGTTCAAGATCGGCGAATCGTTTCTCCAACTCACCGACATGCCCGGACACGACCCAAAAGGTCCTCGCTCGCCTGAGACGCTCGGTGGCACCAGCGTGGTGCTGGAGATGTATGTCGACGATGTCGACAAGAGCTTTGCCCGTGCAGTGCAACTCGGAGGCACTCCGCTACTTCCACCCACCGACATGTTCTTCGGTGACCGCTATTGCTGGGTAGGCGATCCTTGGGGGCACGTCTGGGCGCTGGCTACAGTAAAGGAAACGCTGAACGAAGGCGAAGTGCAACGCCGCGCCGAAGAATTCATGGTGGCAATGTCGAAAAACAAGTGAGAGTATCTTGCGAAGGCCAGATAGCGGCGCTCGCCGTCCGGTCGCTTGGTTCAATGCTCGCCCGAATTCCGTGGACATTTGAATGTCGAATCAGGTTGGTTTCGATCGCAGCTGTGGAAGGATAGCCGACAACTCAGGAAGTAGCCCGTCATTCTCCCCTCAGTTGTGGGTACGCTGTTCGTTTATGCTCTGTCCCGCTGTTGCCCGCACCTTAAGTGATCAAACTGACGTACAACGGTCCGTTTTTCAGAGCGGCCCTGTTGCGATCGGGCGGTGTGCTAGGCGGCTGCCGGCCCCGGCACGTCGCCCAATCGTTGGCCTGACTTTGAAATTGCAGCGAGCTTGCTTGGTCGATGATTTCGTCCGTAATCGTATGTCGCAGCGCAATAGTTGTACTGCACAACGTCCCCTTCAGGCGGCGACCAAAGAAGTGCTGACAACCGGTAGCCGGGCTACTACAACCGTTCCCCTGCCGCTAGAATTGATTTCCAAGGTGCCGCCCAGTTGCCGGAGTCTCTCCCGCATTCCCCTGATTCCGACTCCCGGCGTGCCCCCTGAGTCCAAGGCTCCCCGCTTCTCTGATGGTATGCCTTTGCCTCTGTCCTCCACTTCCAGGCTGACCTGGCTGTCAGAACGACTAATACGAATTCTAGCGACCAGGCTTTCCGAATGGCGGTGAATGTTCGTGAGGCACTCCTGAACGATCCGAAAAATGGCGGTTTCCAAATCCTGCTGGAGACGCCCCAAATCCTCTGGCAGCTCCAAATCGACTCTGATCTTGCTGCGTTCTGTAAATCCCTCCAGGTACGAACGAAGACCCGAGGCGAGCCCAACTTCATCGAGCAGGGGTGGATGCAGCAAATGAGAGATGGTGCGCAGTTCTCGCGACAGTTCCTGTACAAGACCGACACTTTCCTGGATTGCCTTGGCAGCACGGGGAGCAATGTTGCCGTTTTCAGACTCCACTAACGACAGGTTCATACCTAGGGCAGCGAGTATCTGCCCAGCGCTGTCGTGCAACTCGCGCGCGATGCGCCGCCTTTCCTGATCTTGCAGGTGCAGCAGCTCGCCAGAAAGGAGACGTAAACTCTCTTCTGCCCGTTTCCTCTCGGTAATGTCACGGATGGCACTCGTAACCAGCGTGCCCTCGTCCGTCTGCAACGGACTAAGGCTAATCTCTACTGGAAATTCCTGGCCATCACGGTGCAGACCAAATAGCTCCAGACCCGCACCCATGGATCGCACTCGCGGTTCGCCAAAAAAAACGGTTCGGTGTCCCGGATGCATACGGCGAAACCGTTCCGGCACCAGCATCTCAATTTCTTGACCCAGCAACTCTTCCCGTCGATAACCGAACAACTTCTCTACCTGGGCATTGGCCAGGATGATCTTGCCCACCGGATTCACCACCAGCATGGCGTCTGGCGCCGCCTCCAGCAGTCCCCGGAACTTCGCCTCCGCGCGCTCACGCTCACGAGCTGCTTCTGACTCGGAGCGAAGTCGCTCTTCCGCGAGAAGCCGCTTTTCAGCCTCGGTGCGAGCTAGTTCTTTGCTTCTTGCGGCGCTCTTCATCACTCGGACAACCAAGACGTATACAACGATGGACAGAACTGCAATCGCCAGGCACGCGAGTACTATGGTCCACTGGCCGCGGTTGGCAAGAGTCGCCCGCAGCGCAAGAAGTCGATCTTCCTCTTTCTCCATATCAGTTACGACTCGACGAAACTGGTCCATCCGCTGCCGGCCAACGCCTGAAAGCATAAGCTGGCCTGCTTCCAGGTCTCGACCTTCTTTGTCTAGTTGGACAGTTTGCTGCAGTACGGCGAGCTCATCTTGTTCGATCCGTCGAAGCTCGTACATCCTTTGCTGCTGCGGGGCGCTGTTTTTCGTGAGACTGTCAAGTCTAGCCAGTCGGGCCTCGATCTGAGCGGTCGCTTCTTGGTACGGTTCTAGGTAGACTGGATCATCCGTGATTAAGTAACCACGCTGGCCTGTTTCCGCATCGACCACAAGGCGAAGAACGGCACTCAACTCTTCCTTCACTTCGTGGGTTCTCTGAACCTGATCGTTTAGTCTGTCATAACCTAGGGCGGCTCGGCAGGTGTACGCAACCACACCGAGGGTGAGGAACAACCCGATTGTAAGGATTAGGAGCAGGCGTCGCTGCAGAGTAGCTAACATGCAGCCGCCTGCTCTTTCGGAAGGATCGCCACAACGGCAGCGACCCCGACAGCGTAGCCCACCCAATTGCGCTTTAAGTCTGGTTGCAGATGCGAGAGGTCGCTGTCCATGATCCCAACCTTTCCATTTCCATCCGGAAAATAAGCGGGAGAGGACGCAACTAGCTTAACATCATGGGACAACCAACCCCTAAAGTAAAGCAGAGTTTTGCGGAAACTTGTCGCGTGCTAGGCGGGTCGGCCCCAATGGCCCTTCGAGCAGCCTCGCTGCATGACTGAGGGTAGGTCGGACACGCTTTGAACCTCAAAGACATTGCAAGTCGGGACGGACGCAAGTTGTTGGATTTATGGCAAAAAAGTCTCATTTTGCATCGCCGCTTCTTCCGATGGCGAGCCAAGGAGCACCCCGCCTGCCAAACATAGGAAACCACGTAACGTACTGATTTAGCTATTGGTTAGCTCGCATCTTGGACGAGATGATCAATATGAAACTGCAAAATCGATGCAGACTAGTACAGTTTCCTTTGCGTCCCTTGGCTGGGAACTGCGGTCCTCAACCGGCTCTGAGGCAGCATCCATGAAACAAAAAAGAAGACTGGGAGAAGTCGCCCCGGTGTGCTGCGCAAAAGGTCGTTCGCCAGTTCTCGCGATGCCTCGATGAACTTCTCAGAGTGGGATCTAGACTTTGTCAGCAGGCGCGCTTGCTTAGGCACTGGAGACGACGTGGTCGCGAGAAACTGCACCGGATATGCTTTGATAGAGTTCAGGACTCGCGTCGTCAGCTTCGTCTTGAGATGCGCTTTCTGACTCGCGTCTACCTTCGTCTCCACATCGGACAGTTGGGGTTTAGCCCCACCGTCCGAAATCTTTTGTGGAACATCGTGAAAATTACATGCTTGATTACAAGAGTGGCCAGATCATCTTGTGTGATCACGTTTCATACTTCTCTTCCCGGGGAAGAGAATGATCGTACCCACCCCGGCGGCTTCTGTGCAAACTAACGGCTTCCTGAATCCGTAAAGTGGGCATCAATTCTCCGCTGCTCTGCATTCTTCTTTTTGCCGCGCTACTGGTCAGTGATTCCCGCGATCAAGTCGAGCAGAAATTTGTGGCGATTGTAATCGCGCAGACAGAGCACAGACTTCGGAAGCCAGCGTTCTTCTAAGAAAGCACTCGCCATTTTGACATTATCGCAGGGGTCGTCGGCGCCATCGGGTAGAGGATGGAGTTAGGATGGAGTAGGGGGACCAGTTTCGTTTTCCACAGTGCACACGCAAACCGTTGGACAACTATCGCAACAACGTCGTGGAGGACAAATCGTATTTCGACGCAAAGGACGGCGAATTAAGACTCAACTACAAGAATCTTCCGGAGTGCGCCGATCAGCCGATCTTCTGTTTGCGGGCATTGCAGATCATTTTCGATAAAGGGGAGGTATAGCGAAGTTCGGGCGCTTTGAATTTGGGAAGGACAAGGCGGCGGAGACCTCCGAAGGCGACCGCTTGGAACTGGATAAGGACTACCTCAAGATCGTGAACGGTCAACCGGGGATGATAAAACTTTTAGGAGATTCGACTATTCGACTAGCGAGTCTAATTTCCCGTACCCTCTGGCCTTTGTCGAAGTGAATCCTAGAGAAATTAGCACGGTTCCTTGCACCGCGCTCTAGCGGCTACCGTCCCGTCATAAAGATAAATTCCAGGTGCAACGCCCACTGCTGCCACACGTGATACCAACGAAGATGTACGGGAAAAACTCCCCCCGTTTACGATTTTCAATGTATAGCTCGCTCAACGTTGATACTGAAAAATTGAGCACGCGCAGGCGTTGCCATTCGGCAGCGCGAGGAGGGAACTCTTGCGTGTCGGTACCGCCGGGAGCTAAGGGTCGAATCATCGCTGTGGGTTGCGGCCCGAGCGTTACCGCAACTATATCCGTTCTAGGAGACCGTCATGAAGAAAAGGATATTAGGGTTCGCGATGAGCGCACTCCTGCTTGTAATCACCAGTTGGGCAGACGACAAAGAAAAAGACGAGGATCGTCTGAAGAATGCGGGCACGGTGCTGACAGAGATTCTGAATATTCCAGACGACATTCCTCAAGACCTCCTCGATAAAGCCGACTGTGTGGTTGTTTTTCCATCGGTCCTCAAGGCCGCGTTTGTGGTCGGCGGTAGTTATGGCCGCGGTGCGATGACGTGCCGCAGGGGCGAAAATTTCAACGGCTCATGGGGCGCGCCCTCAATGATGGCCCTTGAGGGTGCCAGCGTAGGCTTTCAGATCGGAGGGCAAGCGACTGACTTCGTCCTTCTCGTGATGAATGACCGCGGTGCGAATGGAATCTTGAACAGCAAAGTGAAGCTCGGAGGAGATGCGTCGGTAGCAGCAGGACCAGTCGGTCGTAACGCGTCGGCAGAGACCGATGTGTCGATGCGTGCTGAAATATTGAGCTATTCACGCGCGCGCGGCTTATTTGCAGGCGTTTCGCTCGAGGGTTCGACCATCCGACCTGACAACGACGCAAACAAGAGAATCTACGGGGAGAAAATCTCGGCGAAGGATATTGTAATTGCTCACGAGACGCATGTCCCTCCCGCAGCAGAGGGCCTGATCTCGACGCTTAACGCGAAGACGCCGAAGCACAAGTCGTCATAGCAGTTGTTTAATTCACGCCTACCTTTACTACCGAGCTCCTATTTCGATAGGTCCGAGATGGCGCCCGTCTATCTCGTTGATCCGGGGTAAGAACACAGCGGCGGGCTACGATGGCGCACAGATCGCGAAGTTTGCCGACGAGCATCCGAGGCGCCGACTATGCAGCACTTTCGGAAAAAAGTCCTCGTGCGCCGATCTAGCAAACAGTGGACATGTTCGATGCTGAATTCTCACTGGCAGCGTCGGCTTCTTCGATTGCTGGTGGGAACTCGACACTGTCCTGCCTCGCGCTCTTAATGTCTTATACCTCGCGTCTTCCTCGTCCACCAGTTAAACCATCGAGAGGGGCAAATAGAAAACGCAGATCGAGCAAATGCTCGACAATGTGTAGCAGGTTCGTGGGCGACTCGCTCTTGGACACAAACCCATCTACCCATCTCAGAGCACTCTCTGGTAGCCCATCATCTGCGGACAGCAGAGCGATTGGAACATCGGATTCACTAGCTTCCATGTGCTCTGCGACGACATCCCCATTCATTCCAGGCATGTGATAGTCGAGTAGCACCAAATCGACGGGATGGGAGGCAAACAGTTGCAAAGCGTCTGCCCCGCTGGTGGCGACCAGGACCTTGTACCCGGCATCCTCCAACAGCATCCGAAGCTCATGCCCGTGGTACCTGTGATTATTTTCACTGCTCACAGCGATCCTTTTATTGAGAAAGAAGCTCGCGCGGCTGGGGTCTCCGCCGTTGTCTCCAAATCTGAAGTTGTTGCTGTTCGAATCACGAAGGCTTCGGGGGCTTGCTCGACCAGATCGCCGCCTGATCCTTCGTCTCCCAGTCCGGAAACTGCAACTTGTCCCGTTTCAAAACGCGTAGAGTTCTTAGCGTTTCCGCAATAGCCTGCTCTACTGCGGCACCCGGTCGGACCCGATGCGGCGCCATTTCTTGACTGGCGTAAGTCCATGACCGATGAAGAATGGGTGGACCTGCATGCCGCCGCCGACGAAACCTGGTACCGGCGCATGGAGCGTGCCTTCGGCTTGGCGATCTGTCCCAAGAACTGAGGTTGAGGCTTTCGCAAAGCGCTGAGAGCTTGCCCATAACTTCAGGGTAGCCCGCCAAACCACCCCAGAACCCACGATAAATTTGCCCAAGCGGAAACAACGCAAACATGACGGTGACTCCTCTCTTCAGCCCATGCGGGCAGCCTCGCCCGCATGGGTCTAATTCACAGTGGAATTCCTTGTTGGAGAGGGACGGCCGATCGACACGGCCCCGCTGGCTAGAACGACTGTGAGAACCGAGCTTCCAGGAATTCGCCCAGCTTGGCCACTTCGTCTAACTGTTCAAAGTGCTCCACAGCAGTGTGAGTGTGCGCGAGTGCCAGCCCGCTCAAAAGAACTGCAAGAGCCATCTGCTTCAGCATACTGCCCCTGCGACAATCCTCCTGGTTGCGACCACTGTGAATGGTCGGCCCGACAGGCTGTCGCTGTTCAGCCCTAGAGTTTCGATGGACTCGGATGTTTCGGCTCGTAGATGCCGATTTTGCCGTCCCCGGGAAGGGTCAAGGTAGCAAGGTTCCCCCAACGTTGTTCGCTCACGTCCGGGACTAAGTCACGTGCTTTGATTTGAGATCTCTCAAACTCGCCGCAAGGTCGTCGCACATGAGGAAAAGTTCGTGCTGGTCGTTCTTCTCGGAATCATGGAACGCGACCTCAAGTGGCGGCATGGCGAAAATCAACCAGCCGCGGCCGGCATTAACGCAGGGAAATTGGAGCACATCGCGAAAAAAGGCCCGGTCGGCTTCGGGATCCTTGGAATAGACAACGACATGCGCTCCATTGACGAAGGTCTGGCATTCGCGAGCACTGGGTTCGCTTCCGGATCACTCACTGCCCCTCTCGGAATACACAATCCGTGCCTTGAACAGACTGTGCCACAAACGTGGCCCTCTTTTCGCCGTCATATACGTCACGACCGCTATCCGTGCGGGCTTTGTTTTTTGGGTAAGTAGTTGATGTCAAAATGAGTTGAGAAGAAATCGTGACCCGGGGGGGTGGACATTTAGGCACAGGCAGCGGTACATCTGAGCTGTGACTCGGAGAGGAGAACATGGCCAAATACGAAATTCAGACGAAACGTGGCGCGCCCCCGCGTGGCGCGTACTCCCAGGGATGGCGAGCCGGAGATTTCATATTCGTGACCGGCACCGGTCCCATCGATCCCGTCACCGGGAACCTGGTGGGCGACACCATTGAACAGCAGACCGAGCTGACGATCGACAACATCTCCGCCATTCTTGAGGCTGATGGTGCCTCCCTTCGTGACGTGGTCAAAGTTACGGTCCATCTCAGCGACACAAGTCTTTTCGCCCGCTACAACTCGGTTTATGCGCGGCTCTTTTCGAAACCCTATCCGGTTCGCACCACTGTGGGCAGCGATCTCGGCCATGCGCAAGGCATGTTGATCGAAATCGATTGCATCGCTTACAGCGCGGGAAAAGCGCGCAAGAGGCAACCGCCCGCCTCGAAGAAGAAGGCGACACCATGAAGATAGTAGACACACGAGACGAATCGCGAGAGCAGAGCTCTGTAGCTCTCAACCTCGGAGGGACAGCGTTCGGTCTCCCGTCGCCAGCAGCGGCGCCTCATGCCCGCGCGCCGACACGGTCTCCGTCGACTCGATGTTGCCGTTCCGTACCAGCAGCGCACAATCGAAATTGTTCACAGTGGGGCAAATATGTCGGGGAAGGAGGTACAGCGTCTCCCCGACCTGCGGCCCCGCTGCTCCTTCTTCCAGAGCGATGGGCAGATGCTCTTCGCTGGGCGAAAGCGGCCTGACTTCCGGATGTCCGATGACTAGGCAGGTGGGAACCCCGGCATCGGCGGATACTGCCTTGTGGCCAGCATCGCAAGTGACAAACCCCGGATGCGGACGGCTGACCACGCGGCTCAATATCAGCACCGCCGGCTGGTAACCATATTCATCAGGAAGCTGCTCCAGACTGGTAGCATCGCAATAAACAATGGTTCCGGGCGAGACTCGATGGATGAAGTTGCCTCGGCGAAAGCCTTCGTAGCCAAGCGAGCACGGGAGGGTCGGCGTTCCGGCGGTAATCACCTCCGGCACATTTACGCCAGAGCGCTCGAGCTCGTTCACAATTTCCAGCAAACGATCATAGCCTCGATGCGCCGCCTGAGTCCGTTCGCTCCCTGCCAGACCGCCATATTGGCCGTCATAGTAGTGCAGACCCCGGAACTCCAGGCCTGCATCGGCAATCGCGCGCACCAGGGTCACCACTCTGTCAGTGCGGCTCTGCTCGATGCCGGTGCGATTCATGCCGGGATTTATGTCAAGAAAGATTTCCACCCGGCAGGTGCGCCACTGCAGCACCTGCCCTTCGTTCTCGGCCAGAACTGAAATGCGAACGCCCGGAAACTGTTGCGCAATGTCCCGTACACGGCGCGCATTCGCGCCCATCGCGGGATAAGCTAAGAGCACGTCGGCTGCTCCGCTCCGGCAGGCCACCAGCAGCTCCAGTGTGGTCGCGCACTTGAAATTGCGGACGCCGCGCTCAACCAGCATGCGCAGAGTGTGGCCCAGCTTCGCGGTTTTGATGTGCACACGCCAGCGATCCGCGTCGCCGGCCAGCAACTTCAAGGTCCGCTCGATGTTTGCGGCAATGATATCTGGATACATCACCAGCGCGGGAGTCAGCACCTCTTCGATGCCGGACACGCAGTAGCGCTGGTCCCAGCCAAATTCGCTCAGCATGGACTTCTGCGTTGCCATTACGGCGTCAATGATAGCGCGTAACTGGACTCAGGGCCACACGGCACCCGCCTTCATTTCCGACGCAGACGTACGCGCTGGTTGACGACCCTCATCGCTGAGAGTAGGCTCGCTGAACCTTTGTGTGCGCGATGGAGTCCCAACTGGCAGATGACACCGAGCGATCGGATCTGGTGCGTGGCTTAGGGTTGTGGTCCGCGACTGCGATCGTTATTGGCGACACTATTGGCACGGGCATTTTTCTAGTCACCAGCGACATGGCTCGCGCCGTCGGTTCAGCCACACTGGTCCTTGCTGCATGGATTGTCGGCGGCGTCATCGTGCTGTTCGGCGCCTTCTGCTATGCCGAACTGGGCGCGGCATTCCCCAAAGCAGGCGGCCCTTACGTCTACCTTAATCGCGGCCTCGGTCCCCTCTGGGGATTTCTTTTTGGCTGGATGAGTTCGTTTCTCGAGCGACCAGTGGCCATGGCAACGCTGGCAGCAGGATTTCTGCGATTTGTGGGATTCTTGTTCCCAATTGTGGGCACGGCCTTGTTCAGCGGCCGTCTCGGAAGTTACGACTTCACCTTTACCGCCGCTCAGCCGCTGGCGGCATTGGTGGTGCTGGCCGTGACCGCGATCAATTATTTAAGTGTGCGGATGGGTGGCGCAATTCAGGTGCTGTTGACATGTCTTAAGATGGGAACGATCGTGGTGATTGTCCTCGCCGGCGTCCTATTTGGAAGGCCAAATGTGATTGAGGCCGCCCCACCCATCGCACCTTTGGGTTTGGGAACGATCGGTGCCTTGCTAACCGCCCTCGTTCCAGCCATGTGGGCCTACAACGGTTTCAACGATCTCGGCGACCTTGGCGAAGAAATACTTCACCCTCAAAAGAACATCCCTGTCGCAATCATCCTGGGACTGCTCACTGTTGGTAGTCTGTACCTGCTGGCGAATGTTGTTTACTTCCACACTTTGGCGTTTGCACAGCTCGCTTCTTCACAGCACGTCGCGTCGGATGTAGTGCGGTCGTTCGCCGGGTCCCGCGGGGCAGCGTGGCTCACGGTAGCCATGGCCATCTCTGCATTGGGAGCGCTCCACGTGGTGGTGTTAACCGGCGCCCGCATACCCTATGCGATGGCGCGTGACGGCGTCTTCTTCCGATTTGCCAGGCGGATTGAGCCCTCTTTTCACACCCCCAGTGGCGCGTTGATTTTTCTGGGCTCCGTTGCGGCGCTGCTTGCGTTGACCGGCACGTTTGAAGAGCTCTACTCGCTGTTCGTCTTTGCGGTCTGGATTTTTTTCGCGCTGACCGCCATAGCCCTGCTTCGTTTGCGTAGAAAAGAGGCAGACCTTCTCAGGCCCTACCGTGCGTGGGGTTATCCCTGGACGCCGCTCATTTTCCTACTTGCCGCAGTCGCTTTGACAATCAACTTGTGGATGGTCCGGCCTGTGCGCTCCTCTCTCGGCCTGGCAGTGATCGTGATAGGCATTCCATTCTTCTACCGGTGGCGCAAGTTGCCTCCGGCCCGCTAAGGCCTTAGTTCTGAAGGGCAGCCGCAAATAGTCCCGGAATGATCGCGGCGTTGCTTTCCGGGAAGAGCCCTGTTCGAAGAGTCCGTCCAGCATGCTCGATGCAATCAGAAGAGGCATTCTCTACTGTCGCAGCGGTTTGAGCACACAAACCCGTCTACTCTGGGGAGTGCGAAAGCCGCTTGGAAATCGTAGTCGCGTGAAAGTCTTTCTTATCGTCGTACGCGCCCAGGCAAATCACCTGATCACCGTCCTTGACCTCACTGGGGTCAATGGTATTCACCTTCTTGTCGGCGTGATACTGGCTGACCCACTTGGTGGAAGCGTCGTAATGTACGGTTTTCTCGGAGTCCGTTTCCCGCACGCGGACGGTGAGCGTCGATTTGTCCGGGTTGTGACGCACGACCTGGCCCTCCACGCGAGCCTGTTTCGCAGAGTCCTTCGCGAAGCCGGGTACCGACACCGCGAAGACCAGCACGATCATGAACAACACAGCTGCCATTTTCTTCAACATGCGACTTTCTCCTCTCGAAGTTAAACAGCGAAATACCAGGCGAGCCCTGAAAGCATAAGCGGCCCATGCGAGCTCATGGCGGGGTTAATACAGCACGGCCGCCTCACCTTTCTCACTGATCAGCTGCTCGAAGCGGGCCACGATCTTGTCCCGTCGCGCCATCACCGCTTTGACTGCATCTTTCGTCAGGTAATGTTTGGTCTTTTCTGCCAACTGGTTGCCATCCAGGGTTCTCAGCTTCTCCAGCAGATGGCGGTCACAGCGTACCAGATCGTTGGAATCCTTCAAGTCCTTGTTGTTTCGGAAGCCACGGCTGAAATCAATCCTCCAGATCTTCCAGTCCTCGCCGATGAGAACATTGGTGAGGTTGGGATCGGAATCGTAGACCAACTGGTCAAAAACCCGGATCCGGTACATCTGGTTATTCCAGGCGTCGGAGTCGGGCACGGCCACCTTCTGCTTGACCCGATCTGCTTCGTCCATTTTGATGGGCAGCCACCAGCTCAAGGATCCTGGATTACCTTCATATTTGCGTTCCACGTAGACCGGCAACATATCCTCTATACCAAGCATTTCAGCTAACGTATAGGCGGCGATGTTGTACTTGTAGGAGTCGCTGAAGTTTAGCTCAGTGCGGCCGCTGGCCATTTGCTTGCTGGTCTTGTATTCGTCGATAGACTGGTACGAGGCGTCATGTGTCAACTTGCCATCGCTCAGGGTTAGCCGCACACTGCCAGTGATGCCTTTACTCGCTTTTTTGGCACCAACGATTTTGGCGGTGAGGAGGAATTCCTTGATCTGCTCTTTGGTTAGGGTGGGGTCGTCCGCAGCCGTGGCGTGGACTAGACCAAGCAGGCACACCGCCACGGTAGCAATAAACCGTTTCCGCAACAAGGAACGCATACCCATAACAATACCTCCAAAAGTCTGGTGGCAAATCCTCGCTCACTGAAGGGGGATGCAGCAAGCTTAAAGTGCCCCCGGGCGGCGACTCAAGACCGCGATGTAACAAAACGGATCCGTGGACAATGAATGCTGATCAGTCGTTGTCAGCTGCGCAGGCACGGTTTCAGGCTTTGGCAAATTGTTCCAGGCGCTGTTTAGCGGCGCGGGCCGTTTCTCGCAGCAGTGGATCTGGATCATTTAGACAACGATTCAATTCCCCTTCCAAAGAATTCATTCCCAGATTGCCAATGGCATAAGCCCCACAGGAACGCAGCCAGGGATCATCGCTGGTTATCAAAACTTCGACCGCCTGTTCCTGACTTTCGATCTTAGCGTGCACGAAACGGTCGGCAATGGCGGCGCGCTGCGCCACCGATGTCCGGCCGTCGAGTAACGGCACCAACATGGCTCGCAACTGGGACTTTAAAACGCTATCGAGAAATTCCAGAGCATTGTCATACACCGTTACGCTCTTAGCTTGCAAGCCTAAATACGCACTGTGCACATCCAGGTGAGGGTACAAAAGGCCGAGCAGTCGAAAGATGCGCTCCAACTCCTGATGCATGGACTCGCTCAATGCGCGAGTCATGGGATCTTGACTGTCAGAACCCGGATTAAGCTTGGCTAGAATCTGATACGAGCGGTAATGTCCGATG
>Ga0137419_10000488_pt1 | contig 14335 bp, 11 predicted proteins | sample CZODoug3_1_2_16f_FD_108279 | JGI IMG/M metagenome (GOLD analysis project Ga0137419, IMG submission 108279) | Vadose zone soil fungal communities from Angelo Coast Range Reserve, California, USA - CZODoug3_1_2_16fungal (Illumina Assembly) | ecosystem: Environmental > Terrestrial > Soil > Vadose... | reverse complement strand
TTGGGGAGGCTCCTTATTTCTTCAATTACGACCGCTGGCCTTGGCCCTGGAAGTTGGCTGTGGGCGAACTGGATGGTGAACCGGTTGTGATCATTCTTCAACGCGGAGCGGACACCTGGACCGCTTACTCAGCAATTCGTATGAATGTGATCGACCACAAGATTGAACGAATCGCAGACTACATTCATTGCCCATGGATGATTCCCGCAGCTGCGTCTGCGTCCACCGCGGGCAGAACCTGAGTGCGGTGAGCCGAATGTCAGGTTGAGACCGGCCCCGGCTCGCCCGGTCGCTCCCGTGTGGTCGGCAAACAGGAATTCTACATAGAGCCTGCCCTAAAACGGCAGTTCGAGAACCCAATCACTCCATTTCTCCCCCACCCTTCGAGAGTTTTGGGTCAAAACTCGCGATACACAGACGATACACAGAGCGCCGGTTCCTTTGTATTCCCTACGGCTATTTACAGGGCATTACGGTGCGACCGGTGCCTTGTAATTACAACCTGATCCAATCTGTTGTCGCCCTTTCACGGCGCAAACGCGGGGTCAAATCCTGCCGGTGACGCCAAATCAAGAACTTAAAGGAGAAATGTCTACTCTCTATTTAAAGGGAGGATCGGAAATCATGGGTTTTGGGACTTTTGTTAACAGGTCGCGCGTGGCTCCGGATGAACACTCGAATATGTTATAACTGTATCAAATAGTGGTATGAGCATATCCGTTAAGCAGAAAGCCGCTTGGCTCTTGCTTGTCTTCACCTTGCCGACGGCAAAGGCGAGCGAGCGTGTCGGCGTGTGGAGAAAGCTTCAGAGATATGGCGCAGTCGCCCTTCCCGCTTCAGGGTATGTTCTTCCCAATAATTCCATGAACCAGGAGCGCTTCGAGTGGCTTGCTACGTCCATTCGCAGCTCGAAAGGACAGGCCGCCGTTGCGCACGTCTGTTCCTTCGACGAGCTTAGAAACGAGCAGATCGAGCACATGTTCAACGAGGCCCGAACCCGCGAATATCAAGTTCTCGAAAAGGAATTGAAGAAGTTCGGGAAACCGGCAAACCGTGACAAGTCGGAACCTGGCATTTTGCGTCTCAAGAGGCGCTTACAGCAAATCGTTGAAATTGACTTCTTCGGGTCTCCCATACGTGCTCGAATAGAAGAAGCTGTGCAACAGCTCGAAAGCGATGACGGCCAAGAGAAAGCAAGAGAAGGAAAGAAGAGTCCCAAAGACTACGTCGGGCGAACTTGGATCACTCGGCCCCAGCCGGGGATCGACCGCGTTTCTTCTGCGTGGCTGATCTTGCGCTACGTCGATTCTCACGCGAAGTTCGCTTTCGACAAGGACCCACGGCACCATCCAGACGCAATCCCTTTCGACATGTTCAACGCTGGCGGCTTCGGCCACGTGAGTAACGACTGCACCTTTGAAACACTCGTGAAGAGTTTCAGTATCAAGGATTCCAGGTTGAGGCTTGTCGCGCAGGCGATTCATGACGCGGACCTGGCGGATGAACACTTTGGAAGGACCGAGGCACTCGGGATAGATCGAATATTAGACGGATGGAACAAACAAGGCATGGCCAATGAAGAGGTTTTGCGCAGAGGCATCGAAATGATCGAAGGGCTCTACAACGGAATTCGCTAAAGACTGAAGGAGGAATCATGACTAGGAAAATTGGTGTGTTGGCGCTGTTTCAACTTTTTGTCCTGAGCTGCTCTGTGGTGGCGCAAACGGCTCCGGCCGCAAGTGATTGGAAAGCAGTCGAGCAGGCCCTCGGGCGGTCGGGCCAACTGCAAGGTGATGGAGCTTACAAATTCGGACTTCCACGCGGCGACCTCAAGGTTATTGTCGATGGCGTGCAGGTGAAACCTACGCTGGCGCTCGGATCGTGGGTCGCGTTCAGCAGCCCCGGCCAGGACGCGATGCTCATGGGCGACCTTGTACTCGCTGAAGACGAGGTGTCACCGGTGATGTTGGCACTGCAAGATAACGGGCTGCAAATAACTGCGCTACACAATCACGTTTTGCATGAGACGCCCCGCGTGATGTACATGCACATTGCCGGGCACGGCGATGCCGTCAAATTGGCTGACGCAGTAAAGAAGGTGATTGCATTGTCGAAGACACCCGCTCCCGCACAACCCCCGAGCGCTCCACCGGCGGTCGAAATGGACACTGCCGCCATCGATCAAGTTCTCGGACACAAAGGAAAGGTTAACGGAGGCGTGTATCAGGTTGGGGTTCCCCGAGCCGAGAAGATAACTGAGGCCGGAATGACTGTTCCCGGCTCAATGGGACTGGCAACGGCTTTGAACTTCCAACCGACGGGTGGGGGCAAAGCGGCCATCACTGGCGACTTCGTCCTTCTAGATAGCGAAGTCAACCCGGTGATCAAGGCTCTCCGGCAGAATGGGATTCAGGTGACTGCGCTTCACAATCACATGCTCCAGGAAGAGCCACGCCTGTTCTTTGTGCATTTTTGGGCAAATGACGATGGGGTGAAGCTCGCGAAAGGCCTGCGAGCAGCACTGGACAACACAAACTCAGCGAAATGAGCCAAGAGAAATGCAATGACTAGTATTGAGCGTCTCAGAAGGCTGCTGCTCATCAGCAACTCGACTCTGCACGGCAGCGGGTACTTAGATCACGCCGAAAGGGAGATCCGAGATTTTATTGGAGACAGGAGCGGGGTGATCTTCGTGCCGTTCGCAGTCCACGACTGGAAAGCATATGCGGGCAAGGCGCAAGAGCGCTTTCGCGACATGGGTCTTGCACTCACGTCCATCCATGACTTGTCCAACATGGGACGGGCCATCGCAGAGGCTGAACTGATCTTCGTTGGCGGCGGTAATACGTTCCGCCTATTGAAACGGCTCTATGACCACGATCTTTTGGATCCGATCCGGCGGAGAGTGGCAGCGGGAACACCTTACATCGGATCCAGCGCGGGCGCGATCGTGGCTGGTCCAACGCTGAAAACAACAAAAGACATGCCGGTGGTTCAACCTCCATCGTTCGAGGCATTGGGCTTGGTCCCGTTCCAGATCAGCCCGCACTATCTGGACCCCGACCCGTCGTCTACCCATATGGGAGAAACGCAGGAAGAACGCATTACGCAGTTCCTTGAAGAAAACGAGGCTCCGGTCTTGGGTTTGCGCGAGGGGTCGATGCTCCGGGTGGAAGGCAGCGCCGCAATGTTGAAGGGACCGCACACCGCACGCATCTTTCGGCGTGGCGACAAGCCTGTCGAGGTTGCGTCCGGCTCTGACCTCCAAGCGCTTCTGGAGACAACCGGCATCTCTGTGGGAGCGCTTGCATGAACGCCGAAAATATCGTGGTACTGACTCTGCGAGAGATTGCAAGGTTGCTAACCATCGACGACTGCATCATCGCGGTCGAACAAGCATTCCGGCTTCTTGGAGAAGGCAAGGCGGTCCCGCCGGTGCTGCTCAGCCTGCATGTGCCGGGCGGTGGCTTTCACGTGAAGGCGGGAGTACTTGACCTCGGCAGACAGTACTTTGCTGCAAAGGTGAACGGCAATTTTCCGGAGAATCCTGCCCGATTCGCGCTGCCCACGATTCAGGGACTCATCGTCGTCTGCGATGCAGAGAAGGGTAGTCCGCTGGCAGTGATGGACTCCCGCGAAATCACCACCCTACGCACGGCGGCGGCGACTGCGGTGGCGGCGAAACACCTGGCACGGAGAGATTCGCGGACCTTGACGATCTGTGGATGTGGCAATCAGGGTCGCGTTCAGGCGATGGCGATCTCCCGCGTCTGTCGGCTCCAAACGATTTTTGTTTATGACAAGAGTGCAGAACAAGCCGAGCGTCTCGCACGGCAACTTGCCGAACATCTGGGAATCCTCGTAACGGCAGTGTCCGACCTCGCGACCACAGTTCGGAAGAGCGACATTTGCGTTACGTGCACAACCTCGCTCAAGCCGTTGCTCGGGCCGGACGACGTCTCTTCCGGCACCTTCATTGCCGCCGTAGGCGCCGACAATCCTGAGAAGCAAGAGCTCCACCCCGCTCTGATGGCGAAGAGCAAGATCGTGGCCGACATCCTCGAACAGTGTGCCTCGATGGGAGATTTGCATCATGCCATCGCTGCCGGTGTCGTGACGCGAGCCAATGTGCATGCCGAGCTAGGCGAGATCGTGGCGGGGATTAAGCCGGGCAGGGCATCGGACGAAGAGATCACTATTTTCGACAGCACCGGTATGGCCTTGCAGGACGTGGCTGTGGCAGCCGTCCTCTACGAGAATGCGCAGCGCCAAGGATGCGGCGTTCGATTAGATTTCGCAGCTTGAAAGGACGGCGAATGAGCGCGGAGGCCAACCCCAGAGTGCACGAACCCACGATAGTCTCCTTTCCCCAATTTGTTGGCTATTTTCTTTGGCTCGGAACCGTGGGATTTGGCGGGCCGATCGCCCTTGCCGGACACATGCAGCAGGATCTGGTCGACGAACGTGGCTGGATAACCAGGGAAGAGTACCTTGAAGGTCTCGCTCTGGCGCAGCTTGCTCCCGGTCCTCTAGCGGCCCAACTCGCGATTTACCTCGGCTACATCCGGGCGGGCGTGCTAGGAGCTACTGCAGTCGGAGTTGCGTTTGTGCTGCCTTCCTTCCTGATGGTGCTTGCTTTGTCGGCAGCTTACGTCCGCTTCGGCGGCTTACCGTGGATGCAGGGTATGTTCTACGGGATCGGCGCAGCCGTGATCGGGATCATTACTCGGTCCGCGTTCAAACTCACCAAACTCACACTCGGGAAGGACAAATTGCTGTGGGGAATCTTCACAATTCTGGCCGTCTCCACAGCGTGGACTTCGCGTGAAATCATCTGGCTATTTTTGCTCGGTGGCGTAGTTTCTGTGCTAGTCAAGGCTTATCCAATGCGCATGCGGACGCGGAGTGTCGTTCCACTCTTGTTTACAGCAGGAGCTTTCGGGGTAAACGGCACTCTGTTGGAAATATTCCTCTATTTTGCAAAAGCCGGGATGTTCGTGTTCGGAAGCGGCCTGGCAGTCGTGCCATTTCTCTACGGTGGAGTCGTGCAAGGACATCATTGGCTAACCGACCATCAATTCGTTGACGCGGTTGCCGTTGCCATGATCACGCCGGGACCGGTCGTAATCACTGTTGCATTCATTGGTTTCATAGTGGCTGGAGTTCCGGGTGCGACCGCCGCGGCATTCGGAATATTTCTTCCTGTCTATCTGGTCGTCGTGCTGCTGGCGCCTTCATACAAACGCTGGGCGAAGAACCCCCAGTTGAATGCTTTTGTGCGGGGCGTCACCGCAGCCGCGACAGGAGCCATTGCGGGGGCCGTGATTGTGCTCGCACGCCGTTCAATTTATGACGTGCCTACATTCGCGATTGCGATTGTCAGTCTCGCTGTGCTCTTTCGATGGAAAGTTCCTGAACCGGCCGTCATATGCTGCGCGGCCATAGCGGGGCTGTTGCTGCGGCCAGCTTGATCATAGAACTAGGAAAAGTCGCTCCGGCCATAGATAACGATGCTGACCACCGACTCAGTGCCCAGCGCGCTCAGAACTCTGACACGTGATGGGTGGCTCCTGTTCTTTACGCGATTCATACGACTGTTCGCGTATGGCTCGTTATCTGTAGTCTTAGTCTTCTACCTGATTGGCCTCGGACTCAGCGATTCCCAAACAGGTCTGCTGCTTACGCTGACGCTTGTCGGGGATACTGTCGTCTCCCTTTATCTCACTACCCGCGCCGACCGAATCGGGCGCCGCCGCATGCTCATCGTCGGCGCCATTCTGATGGCTGCTGCCGGTCTGGCTTTCGCGTTCACTCACAATTTCTTGCTTCTGATTCTCGCCGGCACGATTGGTGTCATAAGCCCAAGTGGCAATGAAGTGGGGCCGTTTCTGTCGATTGAGCAAGCCGCCCTCTCTCATGTTATTCCTGGCCGGAGCAGGACAGAAGTGTTTGCCTGGTACACGCTAGCCGGGTCGTTGGCGACCGCCCTCGGTGCGCTATGTGGTGGGACTCTCGCGCACGCGCTGCAGAAGAACGCGATGAGCCCTGTGGTCAGCTACCGGGTTGTCGTTATTCTTTATGCCGCGCTGGGCATGGTTTTGGCCTTCCTTTTTACGCGCCTTTCGTCGGCTGCAGAAGTAGATTCACCGGGAGGAGACCCTGTCTTTCCGGGGACTCTGAAAAGTGTTTTGGGAATCAGTCACTCACGTCATGTGGTGGCTAAGCTCGCAAGTTTGTTCGCTCTTGACTCCTTTGGAGGGGGCTTCGTGGTGCAGAGCTTCGCTGCTTATTGGTTCTACTTGCGCTTCGGTGTAGACCCCGCGACACTTGGCGTCATTTTCTTTTGGGCGAATGTTTTTGCCGGAATCTCGGCACTACTGGCGTCGCGCCTTGCTTCTCGTTTCGGCCTTATCAACACCATGGTTATCACGCACCTCCCCTCGAACATTCTGCTGATTCTTGTGCCGCTGATGCCGAATCTTTCTTTGGCTATCCTGGTTCTGCTGGTGCGTTTCAGCATCAGTCAAATGGACGTACCGACTAGGCAGTCGTACACCATGGCTGTGGTCAGCGCGGAAGAACGATCCGCAGCCGCCGGTATCACCGGCGTGGCCCGAACCACCGGTGCCGCGATTAGTCCGTTGTTTGTGGGATTGATGTTTGCTCGGCCGTCTCTGATCAACGCGCCATTCTTCGTCGCGGGAACGCTGAAAATCATTTACGACCTCTTGCTCTATAGGGGGTTTGTAGGCCTTCGACCGCCCGAGGAAACCTCATAGTCGGGATTGCGCCAAGATCGCTGGCGAACGAAAAACATCCCAGCCTTCTCTAATAGAGGAAGCCTGCAAAGAGAATGTTGCTTACTCGAATGTCACTGCGTTGTGGTTGGCTCCATTATTCGCAGGAGAGGATGCCCATCGATATTCTCCAATGGAAAATAGACAAGATGAGTATTCGGGTCAACACATACGGTATGGGCATGCGGGATTGAGATGTCCCCTTCATGGACGGGTGTTTTTCCGTCTTCACGAAAGACGAAAACATTGCCGGATTCGGCAGATACATACAGCTTTTTGAGTCCGGGGTCAAATGCCAGCACGTCGGGGTCTTCACCAACGGGATGCGTCGCCAAGACCTTCATGGTATTCAGGTCTACGACGGCAAGCATGTGATTCTCCTCTCCGGCTACGAAGGCGAGCCGTCCCGACTGATCCAATGCGATTCCGTGCGGGCTTTCGATACCGGTCATGGGGTAATGGCCAATGATCTGCAAGTTTGCCGGATCGATTGCTACAAGTTCGTTCTTCTGGTGAACGGCAACCAGAATGTGCCCTGAACCAGAATCATAGACGGTGTTGCCGGCGCCGCCTCCGAGCGGGATGCCAGCCACGAGTGAATTCGTTTTCGTATCAATGACGGCATCGACGTCGCCGTGTTCATCGGATACGAATACTCGCTGCGGGCCCGGCGCGTACGCAATGCCGTCTGGGTATTTAATGGGCCCTACGCGGGCGAGCGTTTGGAGTGTTTTCGTATCCACAACGGCTACTTTGTGCTCTCCCGTCACTGATGCATAGACTCTGCTAAGTTCCGGAACTGCCCATACACCGTGTACACCAGAAAAGTCGTCCAGGTTTGCCACGACTTCTCGTTTGTTGGTGTCGAAGACGACAAGTTGGTTGGCGTTCATGTGCGAGATGTAAAGCCGCCCCTGGGTCGCGTCAAGACTCTGGTAATCGAAGCGGACTGCCGGGCCCGGCATGGGAATATCCGCGACCTTCTTGAGAGGTACGCGCTTTGTATTTTCGGAGGCGGCATTCGAAGGGTGGGCAGCCTCTAGACCCATTCTTAGGATCAAAAATGCTAACGTCAAAACCTTGCTCATGTGGACCGCTCGTGTTCGCATTGAATGCCTCCAGAGAACGAGTTCAGCTTATCTCTCTGCCAAAACGATCAGTATAGTGTCGGACTTGCGATTCCTTCATATTGACCTCACGGTCGCCATGAATAAGTGAACTTGATGGCGAAACGGTTCTCGTAGAACTGCGGCGGGTTCACTGCTACCAAACTGGCGAAGCGCTGGCCCGCGGTGTAGATCACATACAGGTCACTGTCCGGACGATAGTTCCAGCGCAAGCGAATGTTCGCACTGGCGCCCTGATTGTTCGCGGTGTCCATTTGCAGCAGCGTCGAAAGCGTCAGGAAGCGGGAAAAAGAATAATTCGTCTGGAAACTGCCGAACACGACCGAGAAATCTCCAGATCCCAGGGGAAGCGGATTCCCTGCGGGATCGCTGGTTGCTCCGAGTCGGAAACGGTTCCACTGTTCGGCAAAATTGAAAGATAGGCGCTCGCTGGCCCGGTACGTTGCCCGTACTCGCGCTTCATTCAAATGTCCGTTGTAGTAGTTGCCGAAACGCTCAAAGAAATTGAGTGTCAACCGCCGGTCCTGAGGTGATCCGTAAGTCAACTGATGGCGTGTCCAGTGATATTCCCCAACGGGAATGGAAACCTTCTTGTAGAGGTTGAACGGAATGATCAGGCGCTGAGTGAAAACGTCCACGATGTCGTCGTCGCTATAGGAACCATTATTGAAGTCGATGCGAAACGTGTTCTGCCACTCTTGCGTTTGCAGCACATGGTGAGTATCGGGAGCATGAAACATGAATCCTTCAAAGTTCAGTTCACGCACGCCCTCGATCCGGGGCCGAACCTTAAAGTTGGCATCGAGATAGTCACAAATGCAGTCCTGACGTTCGAGGAATCCTACCTCGGGATTAAAGTGCGGCCCAATTTTTCGATGGTCGCCGATCAACTCCAGCCAGTTACTCTGGTAGTGAAACCCACCGCCAAAATCAGTCTGGCCTGAGATGAAACCCGGCGTCCGAGTCTGTGCAGCGAACCCATTCACGGCCAGGTCCTTGAAAAAGACCAGACGGGCATCAGCACCCTCGGTCTGATTGAATCTGTCCAGACGATTGCCGGAGCGTTTATCAATGCCAATCACGCCAACGTAGGACCCTCCCCACAGTGCGCGCTTCACACGCATAACTGCATAGTTTGCGTAAGGATTGGGCCCGGAGTGCCGAGTGTCTACATCCATGATGCCAAGTTCGAACTTGCCCAGCGAACCGGTAACCTTGGCACCACCGTTGATGGGAACCTCCTGGCCAGTGATGGGATCAATACCGATCTGGCGGCTGAAAAAAAGAGAGTCGACGTCACCTCCCAGGGGAAAATTGAATACCCCGGCATTCTCCAGAAAGAATTGCCGCTTTTCTGGAAAGAAGAGCTTGTAGGGCGTCAGATTGAACTTCTGCGTGTCTACATCGGCGTCAGCGAAGTCGGTGTTGGCGGTAAGATTGGCCACCAGATTCGAGCGCAGGCCGAGCTTGACGTCGACGCCACCGGTGTAGAGCGGGCTCGTTCCGGGCGCAAAACCGGTGCCCGCAGCGCTAGGCGGAAAATGGCTGAATCCCGCCAGCCCGTAAGGCTTGACGATGAACAAGCGTCCACTGCCGATATCGGAAATTCCTTGTAATTCGCCAGCATGGCTGATCCGCGAGGCACCATCGACGCGCCGCCAGGCCGACCATAGGTTCTCTTCATTCTTGCGGCGGATGAATCGCTTGAAGTTGATCCCCCAGATCACATCGTTCGACCGCATGAAGTTCAAAGTCGAAAAAGGAATCGCGATTGTGGCCGTCCAGCCGCGTTTCGTCAGACGTGCTTCCGAGGTCCATACCCCATCCCAGCCGGGATCGCCGTCGCCCGTGCCCGAGTCTGTGCGCTGCTCTTCCGTAATCAGCGCGTCGCGTTGTGTTCCCAGAGGGTTAATTTGGAACACGTAAGCGTTGCGCCGGTCGTGAGCCGAGTCGATGATGATTTCAATGTAGTCATCCAATTCCTGACTGACATCCCTGCGCAACTCGGTCGCAACGACGCCACTTGGACCGGAGTCGAAACAGGTGATCCCGAAATAGACTTCGTGCTTCGTGTAGAGGATACGGACTTCGGTTTGTTCAGTGGGAGGCTGTCCTTCGTAAGGTTCTCGTTGCAAGAAGTTTGAAATCGGAGTGGCCTGTACCCAAAGTGGATCATCGAGCGTGCCGTCCAACCTCGGGGCTCGATCAATCCTGCCTGCCCGCGCAGTTCGGAGCGGTTGTTGTGCTACTACTTGCCGCGGAGGCGCTTGGGAACTCGTCCCCGACTGCCCGCGCAGCGGAAAGCAAGCGCCCAAAAACACAACAAGCAACAGACATGTTCTGCGCCGGCGGGACTCAGTGAGAGAGAATTTCATTCGAATATTCAGAACATGAGAATAGCTCCGCAAAATGAAGATTTGCCGAAAAGCTATGTTTTAGTCAGAATTTCAGGTTCGCTCTTTAAGATCCGTACGATTGATGGGCTCTCATGCGGGTGTTAATTGTCGAAGACGAAAGGGAGATGGCACAAGTGCTGAAGGTAGGTTTGGAGGAAGAGAACCACCTCGTCAGCCTGGCCTTCGACGGCGTCAGTGGGTTGGAGATGGCGCGGGCCTGCGACTTCGACGTGATTGTTCTTGATGTGATGCTTCCAAAACTCGACGGATTCGAAGTGGCGCGTCGTCTTCGCGCCAAGGGAAATCGCACGCCAATCTTGATGCTCACTGCACGCGATACTGTGCCGGACGTCGTTAAAGGGCTTGATTTGGGAGCGGATGATTACCTGACGAAACCGTTTTCCTTCGCTGTGCTGTTGGCGCGGTTGAGGGCAGCCAACCGACGACAGGATGGGCAACCGACGAGTCTGCTACGCGTGGCGGATCTAGTTCTTAACCAGGCCACGATGGAAGTGTTCCGCGGCCGACACGAGATCAATTTGACAGCGACAGAATTTCGACTAGTTGAGTTTTTGATGCGTCGCCCTGGAGTCGTGGTTTCTCGCAACGCGATCGTTGAAGCGGTATGGGGTTTTGATGACGAAGTGAATGACAACACTGTAGACGCTTTCATCCGATTGGTCCGACGAAAAGTCGACGACCCTTTTGAAGACAAACTTATCAGAACCGTTCGAGGTGTCGGGTACTCGCTAAGAGCAAGCGCATAGTTTATGCGACCACTGCCAATAAGAGTCCGCTTAACTGCTTGGTACTTTTTGGTACTCTGCCTGGCGTTCGGCGCGTTTTCCCTTCTTGCTTTCTTCGAAGTGCGCGGAAGTATTCATTCAGCCGTGGACGAGGGTCTCCGTGACCGTGCTGCCGACATTCGGGAGCTTTTGGAGCGCCAGTGGCCTGCGGAGCAAGTAAAGCGCGAGCTGGCTGCAGGCTCTAGCGTACGAGGAGAAGACGACATTCTGCAGATCGCTGAAACGCGCGGAGAGTGGACGTATCGGTCCGTTTCGGCGCTCCACTATGGCTTGCAACTGGTGAGGCCAGCAGAAACGGCCGAGAAATTCCAGTTTTCGACAGTGTATTCGAAGCGTATGCCCCTAAGAATCCTGAACGGACAACTCCGTGTAGCTGACAAGGCCTACGATGTGCAGATCGCCGCTCCGATGGATGACTTTTATGACGCAGTGAATCGGTTCAGATTGGTCCTTCTATTCTCCGTCCCCGTCTTAGTGCTGGCTGCATCGGCTGGTGGCTACTGGTTAAGCAGGAAGGCCGTAGCTCCTGTAGGAGAAATCGCCCGAGCAGCGCAGTCAATCAGTGAGCATGAATTGTCGAAACGCCTGCCAATCCTGAAGACGGGAGATGAGCTGCAGAGTCTTTCTGAAACCTTGAACGAGATGTTCGCTAGGTTGGAGCGTGCGTTCAAGCGGGTCACGCAATTTACAGCCGACGCTTCACATGAACTGAGGACGCCGATTGCCCTCATGCGCACGCGTACTGAGGTTGCTTTGCGGAAGCAGCGCTCTGAGGCCGACTATCGGGAGACACTTCTCCGCATCCACCAAGAATTGGAAAGGACTTCCGCCCTCATTGAGAATTTAATGACCTTGGCCCGTGCCGACTCCGGCAGTGAATCACTGCTGGTTGCGCCGACTAATTTAAGCGAATTGCTTATGGAAATATCCGAGACAGCCAGACTTCTGGCCGAAGGAAAGTCCATTCAGTACGACCAGCGGCTCCCGGAAACGCCGCTCTGTGTCAGTGGGAACGCTCCATCGCTGCGGAGACTGTTTCTGATTTTGATCGACAACGCGGTGAAATATACGCCGTACGGCGGCCGCATTTCCGTTGTACTGGATGCCAGCGACGGCGCTGCTGTGACACAGATTCGTGACACCGGAGTAGGGATTTCAGCAGAGGATCTTCCTCACATATTTGAGAGGTTCTATCGAGCCGACGAGTCGCGATCGAGGGAGTCTGGCGGAACTGGGCTCGGCTTATCGATTGCAAAATGGATAGCCGAGGCTCATCAAGGCAAGATTTCAGTGGTCAGCAAGGTTGGTGAAGGGTCCGTCTTTCGAGTTCAGATTCCGTTGTCGGAGGGGGGCCTTTAACGGAACCTGGCGTCAAAGGACAGACGCCTCGCGGTCAGCGCAGGACTTGTTACATCAACAAATATTGTCGAAGTACGTAGACACGATGAGGAGCGAAACATGAAGACTCTGGCGACATTTTGTGTAACGGTATTGATTTTCGGATCTGTTGCACTTTCACAGGATCAGCCCAGCACGCCTGACCGGGGGCCCTTACTACTGGTCCAACAAATTCCATTACCGAACGTGGGGGGTCGTATAGATCATTTCACGTTCGACGGAAAGCGGAAACGCGTGATTGGAGCTGCTCTCGGCAACAACACGGTCGAAGTCGTAGACACGTTTGCAGGTCGCGACATACACAGCATTAGCGGAGCCGCCAACCCTCAGGGCGTGGTTTACGTCGGCGAGTTCAATAAGCTCTTCGTCGCGAACGGCGCAGATGGAAAGCTAAGAATCTACGATGGAGATTCTTTCAAACTCCTGAATACCGTGGACATCGGAGAGGACGCCGACAACGTGCGATACGATCCAGCCGAAAAGAAAGTCTATGTAGCCTTCGGCGGAGACGAAGGTGGCGGTATCGCCGTGCTGGATGCCGCGAGTGGAAAGCGCTTGGAGGACGTCGCTAAGCTCGACGCCCACCCCGAATCGTTTCAGATTTCTACTTCGAAGCCCGTGATCTACGCGAACATAGCTACCAAAGCGAAAGTTGCGCTGATTGATCGGAATACACATAAGGTCACAGATTGGCCATTGAAAAACGGGAAATCCAACTACCCGATGGCGCTCGATGAAGCTGATCACCGAATCTTCGTAGTGACGCGACGGCCCGCACAGCTTGTAGTAATTGACACAGACACGGGTGCGACGGTTGCGAGTGTCCCGTGCGTCAATGACGCGGACGATGTCTACTATGACACTGGACGAAAGCGTATCTATGTTCCTGGGGGAGAGGGCTTCATCACAGTTATCCAGCAAACGGATGCAGATCACTATCAGTCCCTCGCGAAGATTCCAACAACAATCGGAGCGCGTACCGGCTTGTGGTACGAGAAACGAGACCGGTTCTATTTGGCTGTGCCTGCAAGTTCGAAAGAAGGAGCCGCCTTATGGGTCTACGCAGCCGAAGATTAGGACAGAGTATGAGCAGGATTTCTAGCCTCTGTTTAGTTGCTGCCGGCTTCCTCATTGCTAACAGCGGGGTTGCCGTTTCGCAAGAGGGTGGAAAGCAGCCTCTTCGGCTCGTACAGACGATCCCCTTGCCGAATGTCAAAGGCCGTCTTGACCACATGGATGTGGATGTCAAAGGTAAACACCTGTTTGTTGCCGGGTTGGAAAATGGCACTTTTGAAGTGGTGGACCTGCAAGCTGGCAAGTGGGTGCGCAGCATCCCCGGATTCGAGAAATCCCAGGGAGCGTTGTTCGTTCCGGAATTGAATAAACTGTTTTTGGCAAGCGGCGATGACGGGATGCTCCGCGTATTTCGAGGGGACACGCTGGAACTCCTCGATTCGATCCATCTCGAACCAGGACCGAACCGCCTGGTCTATGAACCGAAGTCGAAACTTGTTTACGTCGGATATGGCGGTAAAGATGCTGGAAAAGATTACGGAGAAATCGGAATCATCGATGTCCAGAACGACAAGGTCGTCGGGGACATAAAGGTTGTGGCTCATCCGTCTGAGCTGTTGCTAGACAAAGCTGGGAAGACATTATTCGTTTTCGTTTCCATCGCCAGCAGACTTCAGGTAATTGACACCAACAAGCGAGAGGTTCTATCCACTTGGCCGGTAACAAGTCAGCATCCCGGCGATGCCGCCTTCGATGAGTCCACCTCGCGGCTGTTCATCGGGACCCGCACACCTGCT
>Ga0137419_10000484_pt1 | contig 14357 bp, 7 predicted proteins | sample CZODoug3_1_2_16f_FD_108279 | JGI IMG/M metagenome (GOLD analysis project Ga0137419, IMG submission 108279) | Vadose zone soil fungal communities from Angelo Coast Range Reserve, California, USA - CZODoug3_1_2_16fungal (Illumina Assembly) | ecosystem: Environmental > Terrestrial > Soil > Vadose... | reverse complement strand
TGCGAAGGGTGCCACGACACCGTGCTCTGGACGGATGGCAAGTTCGATCACGCGACCACAGGGTTCCCGCTGGTGGGCGCGCACACGGTGCCGCCGCGAGCCTGTGCGGACTGCCACAAGAACAACAACTACAACATCACGGTGACCACCTGTATTTCGTGCCACCAGGCAGACTTTACCGGCGCGACCTCGCCAGTGCCGCACACGGGCTTCCCGACCACGTGTGAGCTGTGCCATAACACTGTGCTCTGGACGAATGCGACGTTCAATCACAACAACACGCCCTTCCCGTTGACGGGCCTGCACACGAGCGTTCCGTGCGCCAACTGCCACGTCAACAACAACTACACGACGCTCCCGCTGACGTGTATTGGCTGCCACCAAACCGTCTACAACAACACGACGAATCCCGGGCATGCGGCGCAGCCCACGTTCTTCCCGTCGGCACAGTGCTCGACTTGCCATACGACCGCGGGCTGGACGCCGGCGACCTTCAACCACACGCAGTACACGCGCTTCTCGATTAACCACGGCAACGCCAATGGCGTTTGCGCGACATGCCATACGAATTCGAACGACTATTCGATATTCCAATGCACGCAGTGTCATGGCGGCAATGTTTCGGCCAACTTCCACCATCCGAACGTGAACGGGTATGTGTACAACAGCGTGAATTGCTATCAGTGCCATGGCGGCGGATAGTGCACTAACGTGTCGCTCGCAGTCGCGGGGTGGCATCGGATTTGCTCCACAACAGGAGTCAGCGGCCACGCGGGAAACGGGCGGAGCGCTAGCGAGTGCTTATCAAAAATGACGGCAGTTGCCAAACATCTCGGAACTCTGCTGCTAGCGGTGTCTTGCGCCGTAGCACAGAATGCAGCCGCGCCAGTCACGGTGCGCAAGGTGGTCTACACTCGGCATGGTGTGGACCTGCAGGTGGAAGTGACGTTGAGCTCGCCGGTCCAGCCGTCGATTGAAACGGCGATCAACCCGGACCGGATTTTGCTCGATTTTCCCGGCACAGTCAGTGGCGAAAGTGCACCCAAGGTTGAAATAAATACCGATGGCGTCCGCCGGGTGCGTACGGGCCAGCACAGTGCTGTCCCTCCGGTAACGCGGGTCGTCCTTGATTTGGACCAGGCCCACCCGTACACCATGACGGCCGAGGGCAACCGGATTATCGTCACCGTGAGTCCCACGGAGACGGCCGACAAGAGCTTGCGCGGGGGAGCCCCAGCGCCGGCAATGTCGGGAGGCTTGACGGGCCTTTTCCGGCACAAGGAAGGGACTCCAACGCCGATGACGGCGGATAGCGCGCCGTCCCTGCCGGCAGCTCCGCCTGCCCTGCCCCCGCTCTCGACGACACCGACGCCTGCCACCGCGAGTGCCCAGCCCACCGTCGTGGCTCGTGGGACCCTGGCTGCTGCCCCATCCAAAAATCCCGCTGCCACCTCTGGCACAGCTTCGCTCTCCTCAGCCGAGGTTGCGGGCAGCAAGCAGTCGGCTGGCGGCCAAGTTTCCGCGGCAGGTTTCCCGGCTGCAACTGCGGGCGGACCGGCAGCGAATCAAGGCACGGTAGCAAACGCAGGTTTCGATGGCGCGGCGGATGCGACCCCAGGCACAGCCAAGATTATTACGGACCTGAAGACGACGAAAGAGAAGACGACCAGAGAGAAGGCTGCGGAAGTGAAGGCTGCGGAAGTGAAGGCTGCGGAAGAACAGAAGAAGGCTGCAGAAGTTAAGGCTGCTGCAGCGGCCAAGGTCGCAGAAGAGGCCAGAGCCGCGGAAGAGAAAAAGGCCGCAGCGGCCAAGGTCGCAGAAGAGGCTAAGGTCGCCGAGGACAAGAAGGCCGCAGCGGCCAAGGTCGCAGAAGAGGCTAAGGCCGTGGAGGACAAGAAGGCCGCAGCGGCCAAGGTCGCAGAAGAGGCTAAGGCCGCGGAGGACAAGAAGGCTGCGGAGGCCAGGGCTGCGGAAGAGGCTAAGGTCGCGGAGGACAAGAGAGCCGCGGAGGCCAGGGCTGCGGAAGAGGCTAAGGTCGCGGAGGACAAGAGAGCCGCGGAGGCCAAGGCTGCGGAAGAGGCTAAGGTCGCGGAGGAAAAGAGAGCGGCGGAGGCCAGGGCTGCGGAAGAAGTCAAAGCCGCGGAGGACAAGAAAGCCGCGGAGGCCAAGGCCGCGGAAGAAGCCAAAGCCGCAGAGGACAAGAAAGTCGCGGACGCCAAGGCCGCAGAAGAAGCCAAAGCCGCAGAAGAGGCCAAAGCCGCGGAAGAAGCCAAAGCCGCTGAAGAAAGGGCTGCGCAAGCCATGGCAGCGGAACAGAAGGCTCTCGAAGCCCTCAATGCCGGAGCCATTGCCGCCGAAGCGAAAGCGGCCGAAGTCAGAGCCGCCGAAGAAAAAGTCAAGGCTGTGGAGGCAAAAGCTGCGGAACAGAGAGCTGCGGAAGAGAAGGCCGCAGAAGAGGCGTCCGTGACAAATGCAGACCCTGCCACTGCGGACGCTGCGCCTGTTGCCGCGTCGCCAGCGCCCGCTGAGGCGCTGCTGATCGCCCGCACTGACGACCCGAGCCTGCGCACTGTGTTCAAGGTGAAGTATGTAGCCGACGGTGTGGCGTACCTCGAGGGTGGCAGGGCGCAGGGGTTGACCGAGGGCATGAAGCTGCAAGTCGAAGAGACCAATTTGCCCACGCGGCAGGGTGCCAGCGCGCATCCGGCCAGCGACCCACGCGTGGTGGCCGGACTTGAGGTCAGCGGCGTGGCCGAGACCTCCTCCGTTACCGAGATTCACGAGCCAAAGCGTCCAATCAAGGCAGGAGACTTAGCGTATCTCTCCGTGAGCGATACCGAATCCCTAGTGCAACAGAGGTCCATGAGTTCGACGCGGCAATATCCAGCGGTGATCTCGTTTAGCGAGGGCGATCCGTTGGAAGAGGAAGCCCGTGCGGAAGTGCCGCGGCCGCCGTCTCCGGCGGTGAACCGCGCACGCGGCCGGATTGGCCTCGACTACAACAGCACCACCAGTCGCGGGACATCGGGCACCACGACGAGCTCAAATCTGGGATTCGCCTTCCAGGGCGATGTTACCCGTATTGGCGGCACGTTCTGGAACTTGAGCGGGTACTACCGCGGCCGGTTTACGAAGCAACCCGCTGGTCAGCAGCAAACCCTGCAGGATCTGATCAACCACACCTACCACTTGAGCCTGACCTACGAGAATCCGATGTCGAAACTGGTGGCGGGAGTGGGCCGCCTGTACCTGCCATGGGCCTCGAGCTTGGATACGATTGACGGCGGGTATTTTGGATTTCACCCGAAGCAAGGGGTCACGGTGGGAGTTTTCGGCGGCTCGACACCCGACCCAACCTCCTGGAGCTACGCTCCCAACCGCGTGATTAGCGGCAGTTTCGTCAATTTTGAGGGCGGCGACTATGAGCATTTCCATTACACCAGTACTTCCGGTGGTGGAGTGAGCATGATCAACTGGGCGGTAAACCGGCCCTTCGTCTTCTTCGAAGACACGCTGTCCTGGGGTCGGCGAGTGGGGTTTTACGAGGCGGCGCAAGTCGACAGTCCACGCGGGAACGGCAGTGCGCTATCGCCGGGATTCGGCCTGGGGCGGAGCTTCTTCACCATGCGCGTGCAGCCCCTGAACCGGCTGGAATTGAATTTTAACTACAACTACTTCCGCGACATTCCGACCGCCGATCCCGCACTTTTGGGTACGACCTTACTGGACAGGTTCTTGTTCCAGGGGTTTAGCGCCGGGGCCCGGGTGGAGGTGTTGAAGCAGATCTTTGTTTCCACCACCCTGGGGCGAAGCAACCGGAGCGGGGACAAGAGCTCATCGCTGAACGAAATGTTCGGCATAACGTTCAACCGGTTGCCGTGGTGGAAATTGCGGGCGGATGCGCGGTACTCGCGTTTCAACAGTTCGTTCGGTACCGGGTCGTATGAATCGGTTTCGGTTTCACGACAGTTGAGTGACACTCTGCGCCTGGAATTTCTTGGGGGCCAGCAGAACTTCACATCTTCTGTCACATCCAACAACAAATCGCGGTTTTACACGAGCACCGTGGAGACAACGCTGGGCCCGCACTACTACGTCCAGGGTAACTTCACCCTCAACCGCGGCGAGCTTAGTTACGACCAATACCTGTTCTCATTTGGGTATCGGTTCGATAACAGGACGAAGGGACGTCAATGATGGCCAGCACAGCGGTAACATCAAAACACGGCATAGCTCGGTGGAGTGCGACGGGATTGGTTCTGTTTCTTGGGCTGGGGCTCTGCTGGGCTGGGGACCAGCCGGCTGCGCCTGAGGCCGAAAGACTGCAGGGGCTATTGCAGCGCATGGGCGACCAGATGATCTCCTATGTGGAGAAGTTTTCGGACGTGAAGTGTTCAGAATTGGTGACGCAGGAAAAGTTTAAGAATGACACCAGTAACAAAGTGGAGTTGAAAGCGCAGTCTTCTTACGACTATCTGGTGATTCTGACCAACACCGGCGGGGATCTGAACTTGTCGGAATCGCGGTTGGAAGTGAAAGAGGCCAAGATAGACAAGAAAAACCGGTCTATGCTGGTCAGCAACGGCTTCGCAACCTTGTTCCTGGTCTTCCATCCCATGTATGCCAACAGCTTTGTGTTTACGCCGATGGAGGACGAGGTGCTGGACGGTCATCGGCTGACCAAGATTGGGTTCAAACACATTCCGGGAACCAAGACGCCGGCAGCCCTGGCGTTGCGTGGCAAAGAGTATCCGCTCGAGCTTTCTGGAGTTGCCTGGGTCGATCCGGAGACGGCGGAACTTACAAGGATCACGGCGGGCGTGGAAAAGACGCTGGAAGATGTGGGCATGAAAACCCTGCGTTCGGAGGTGGAATTTGCACCCATCCCGTTCACAGACTTAAAGAGAGACTATTGGTTCCCGGCGCGGGCCAGCGTGGAAGTGGAAACGCCACGCCAGCACTGGCGGAATACGCATGAATTTAGCAACTACAAGAGGTTCTCGGTGACCACGGACGAGCGAGTTGCCAAGGATAAGCTCCTCGAGGATAAAGACAAGGTAAACGCCCAATGAGCACGCAAGCCACTGCCCCTACACGCGTCATCCTCGCGCCGGCCAAGCCGGTTGTCGATAAGGAGAGGGCGCACCGCGTCCGGCTTTCCCTTGGCTACATGCTGGCCGGGGCTCTGGTGGCGGGAATCTTTGCGTATGGATTCAACTATTACACGCTGGGCGCGGCGGACCGGCCGTTCTCGCCCAAGCACACGCTCCTGAAGCCCAGCGGGCCGGTGGGCGTGAAGCTGGGTATGTTTGGGCTGGCCATGTTTTTGGTGATTTTCCTCTACCCGCTGCGCAAGAAATGGGCGTGGCTAGGGAAACAGGGAAGCTCGCGGCACTGGCTGGACAATCACGTGCTCCTGGGCATCGCCGCGCCCTTTGTGATTGCTCTGCATGCGGCGTTTAAGTTTCGCGGTTTCGCAGGCATGGCGTTCTGGATCATGTTTGCGGTCTCGGTGAGCGGCATCATAGGACGGTATTTGTACGGGCAAATCCCGAGAAGTTTGAATGCGGCGGAGTTGTCGCTTAAGGAAGTGCAGGACATTCAAGCCAAGTTGGGCGAGCAGTTAGCTACCCAAAGCATCCTCGGCAAAGCAGATCTTCGCGATGTGCTGAGCCTGCCGTCGGCCGAGCGCGTTCGAAGCATGCCGACCGTGTTTGCCCTGGGGTACATGATGGTGCTGGATGTGGGCCGCATCTTCAGCATTGCTGCCTTGCGCCGTCGCCGGCTGAGCTTTGGAGAGCAGGTAACGGCGCTCGGTGGATTGCTCAAGACGAGACATCCGGACCTGGAACGAGCGGTCAAGGTTGCCGGTGAAGAGGCAGCGATCTCAAAACGAGTGCTGTTTCTGTCTTGCTCGCAAAAAGTCTTTCATCTTTGGCACGTAGTGCATAAGCCCTTCAGCTACACGTTTGCACTGCTTGCGATCATCCACATCGTGCTGGTAACGATGATGGGATATTTCTGATCGGATAAGATATCCCAGATGGACACCCTCATTGCGTTTCTGGTCGCCGCCGTCATTGGCGCATTTTTCCTGCGTGGCTACCTGCGAGGACTAAAAAAGCGCGACATTGCAGCACGAGCCTCTGCGGAGAAAGGTAAGCTCTTCTCGCACGGACCGTCCTCCCAGCATCCCCACATCGATACATCGCATTGCATCGGTTGCGCCACCTGTACGATGGTGTGCCCGGAGGGGGATGTCCTGGCAATGCTGGCGGGCAAAGCCGTAATCGTGAATGGGTACAAATGCATTGGTCATAGCCTGTGTGCGGAAGCTTGCCCGGTCGGCGCCATTAAAATGGTGATGGCGAGCGCCAGCATGGGCGCGGACATGCCCCGGCTGACTCCGGAACATGAGACCAGCGTGGAGAACATGTTCATCGTTGGGGAGTTGGGAGGCCTCGCGTTGATCAAGAACGCGATCAACCAGGGACGAGATTGCGTGGATCTCATCGCCAGCCGACTCATGGCTGCCGGAACCGCCGGCACCAAGGGCATCCACGATGTCCTCGTGATCGGTGCCGGGCCTGCCGGCATTAGCGCTTCACTCCGCGCCATCGAGCAAAAGCTGAATTACATCACCATCGAGCGCGACGAAATTGGCGGAACGGTGGCGAAATATCCACGGCAGAAACTGGTCATGACCAGCCCCGTGAACTTCCCCATGTATGGGAAGTTCAAGAAGACGGAGTTGTCAAAAGAGAACCTGTTGGCATTCTGGGATACTGTGCTGAACCGGTCGGATTTCAATTGCCGAACGGGCGAGACGGTAGACGATGTCCTCAAGAATGACGAAGGAGTCTTTACCGTGGTGACGAGCAGCAACGCGTACAAAACCCGCGCCGTCATCCTCGCCTTGGGGCGCACGGGCACTCCACGGAAACTGGGCGTAAAAGGCGAAGAGCTGCCGAAGGTAATGTATCGGCTGATTGAGGCAGACCACTACGTCAACAAGCGGATTCTTGTGGTGGGCGGCGGCGATAGCGCGGTGGAAGCGGCGATGGGGCTGGCCAACCAGGTGGGGAACAGGGTCACGCTGTCCTATCGGCAAGATCGCTTTGGCCGCATCAAGGATCGCAACTCGCGGCGCATCGAAGAATGCATCACCAAGGGTAAGTTGACCGTGCTGTTCCGCTCGATGCCGGTGGAAGTGAAAGAAGACGCGGTGATCATCGACGTCGCCGGCACGGTGCAGGAGATTCCGAACGACTATGTCTGGGTGTTTGCCGGGGGCACGCCGCCGAATGATTTCCTGAAGAAAATTGGCATTGGTTTCGGCATGCAGGACCTTACCCTGGAAGCGAGCCGCGAGGCCAAGCAAGAGGCCGCTGAGAAGAAGGAAATGGCGGCGGCTGGCCGCGCCTGAAATCGTACCGATATAATCGGGGTGTCCCCGCCCCGATGAATCGACTCCTCCCTCTCCTTCTCTATTGTGCTGCTTCGGTTCTGAGCGCGCAAACCGGTCCCTCCAGCGAGGTTAAAACTGGCGCAGCGTCGCGAGCTTCGAGTCCGCGGGTTTCGCTTCCTCATTTTGAGGACGTCGCCCACGCCGCTGGGCTTACCGTCGCCCATATCTCCTCAGTCGACAAGAAATACATTGTCGAATCGATGAGCGGAGGTGTCGGTTTTATTGACTGCGACAACGATGGCAAGCTCGACATTGTCACCGTGAACGGGTCCAGTGTGGAGCGTTACCGCAAGAACGGGGGCGACCCGATGGTGACTCTGTACCACCAAGATAGCGATCTGATTTTTTCCGACATCACCCAGGCAGCGGGATTGACGCGCAAAGGCTGGGGGATGGGGGTTTCGGTTACGGATTACGACAACGACGGGCTGCAGGACCTCTACGTGACCGGATACGGCGGCAATGCGCTCTATCACAATCTGGGTAGATGCAAGTTTGAGGACGTGACGGAAAAGGCTGGCCTTGGGGTTGGAGGCTTCAGCATGGGTTCCGCCTGGTCGGATTATGACCGCGACGGGCGGCTCGAGTTGTTTGTTTCGCGCTACGTGCATGTGGACATGAACAAGCTTCCCGAGCCGGGGAGCGATCTGAAATTTTGCCGGTACAAAGGGGTTTTGGTGCAGTGCGGTCCCTGGGGAATGCAGGGTGAGAGTGATCTCATGTTCCACAATCGGGGCGATGGGAGGTTTGAAGATGTCTCGAAGAAGTCCGGTGTGAGCGATCCGGGCCGCTACTACGGGCTGGGAGCGGTGTGGGGCGACTACGATAACGATGGTTGGCCCGACTTGTATGTCGCAAATGATGCCGGCCCGAACTACCTTTACCGGAACAAGCACGACGGAACATTCGAGGAAGTCGGGCTTCAGGCTGGGGTATCGTTAAGCGCCGAGGGGCAGGAGCAGGGTTCGATGGGCGTGGATTTTGGCGACTACCTGCGCGACGGGCGCATGGGAATTGTGGTCACAAATTTTGCGGATCAGGCGAATGACCTGTATCGCAATCAGGGCGCGCAGGGGTTTTCCGACGCAAACTGGGCGGCGCAGATCGCTCAGCCGAGCGTTCCCCTCGTGGGTTGGGGCACGGGCTTCTTTGACATGGACAACGACGGGTGGCTGGATTTGTTTGTGGCTAACGGTCATGTGTATCCCCAAGTCGGCACGGGCGTGGGGCCCGGGGCCTACCGGCAGCCGATGCTGCTGCACCGGAACAAACGCGATGGGACGTTCGAGGAGGTGGCGGCGCAAGCTGGGCTCGAAGACATTCCTTTGGCGGCGCGGCGGGGCGCGGCTTTTGGCGACGTGAACAACGATGGGTGCGTGGATATTCTGGTTTTGAATGTCGGTGAGCCGCCATCCTTGTTGATCAATCACTGTAAGAACGGAAACCATCGTGTGTTGTTCAAACTGACGGGAACGAAGAGCAACAAGCTGGCGATTGGAGCTCGGGTGACGGTGCGGACGGGGAAGACTGCGCAGATGGCTGAGGTGCGCAGCGGAGGCAGCTATCTCTCGCAGAACGATCTCAGGCTGCACTTTGGGCTGGACGCGAATGAGAAGATGGACGAAGTCGAGATTCGCTGGCCGAATGGCAACGTCGAAAGGTTGCATGATGTCCCGGCGAATTTCATCTATCGCGTGACCGAGGGCAGCGGGATTCAGGGGAAGACGGCCCTACCACAGCTTTAGCTTTGGCGCGGATAGGCCACGGACGCAGCTCCGGTGATGTCGCCGTGGCCGGGCTTCTGTACGAAGACTACGACGCGGAGATTCTCGGACTTCCAATCCGGGTGACGCGCGGCCTTTACTGCGGAGGAAAATCTCCCGTGGCGTAGCGAGCCAACCTCGCGCAGCTCGCGCACGACGCCGCTGTGGCGCAGGGTGCGACCGCCGTTTTCTCCCTTGCCGACCCGAGTTGAAAGGTCGTCCTCGGTGATGGCGAGGAGAACCTTCTCGTCCCCTTCCCCGGCGCCGTCAATCTCGATTTGCAGCTGGCTGTCATTGTTCCAGACGAGCTTGACCTGCGCGGGCTTTGGCGCGTGCGCAGCCAGAGCGAGCTGACGGCGAACGCCGCGCTCGTCGTTGCCGACGAGCTCGGCATGCCCATCGATGACCATTTGCGGGGTATAGCCGGAATCTAGATTGAAGCGTCGGGCGTACTCGCCCTGGCGCTGCGTGAGTCCCGCCGAGGAGAAGCGATCGGCCCAGCCGAGATGATTCCAATAGTCAACGTGCTCGCCCAGAATCAGAACTTCCGCGCCTTCGACCGCACCAGATTGACGGAGTCTACTGAGCAGAGCGTCAGCGGGTGGGCAACTGGAGCAGCCCTCGGACGTAAACAGCTCCACTACGATTGGACCGGCAGGCGGCGTGGCCTCGCGACTGGTGCTGGCTAGAAGCGCCAGAGCCATTGCGAAGCAGGAAAGGCGGATCATTCGAGTGTCGCTCCTTTCGCCTTAGATACCGCAAGACCTCGAAAGTGACACGGCCAGCCACGCGGTTCTCGAGGCAACTCTACCTCGGGTCTTCGGCGGAGAAGGCCAGGCGCCGCGAGCATGTGGCGCTGATGACAAGCATGAGGGCCATGCTGAGCAACGTCAATGCCATTCCCGCGCGCAGGCTATGTGTTTTTGTCGAAACGGCGCCGACGAAAAACGGAATCGTGGCGCCTCCCATGTTGCCAATCGCGAAGAAGAATCCCCCGAGCCGCTGACTGTTCTCGCCGAGATCCCGCGATAGTACAGCCACAGTGATGGGAAACAAAGCTGCCAGGCCGAGGCCGACGATGGCGGCGCCTGTCAGCAGTAGCGGAACAACGTGGGTGGTTAGGACGAGTATCGTGCCGACCACAGCCGTCAACAGGCCGAGGCGGTAGATCGAGCGTTCACTGTGGGAACGCAGAACGCCCGGTGCCACGCCACGGCCAAGCAACAGGGCTCCCCAGAAGGCCGAAGGAGCCATCGCAGCAGCACCCGCAGACAACAACGCAACATTTCGCGCATACGAAGCAATCCAGCCCCCAACCGCATTCTCCGTCCCCACGTAAAGGAACGCGAGGGTGGTAATGAGGACAAACGCCGATAGATTCCAGGGCGACGCCGGGACGCGGGCTTCCCGCGAAGAATCCAGGGTAGCGAACCGGAGTGCAAACAGGAGGGGCAGCACGCCGAGCGCGGGGACCAGCTGAGTCAGCGGCAGGTACCGTAGGCCCGCTGCGATCAGGAACGGGCACACCACGGCACCGATGCCCCAGGCAAAATTGAGGAGGCTTAAGGCGGCGGCAGCGCGACCGGGATTGCTCTGGGCCACGCCAAGGTTGGAGGCGGCAATCGCAAGCGCCATGCCTAGGCCGCAGCAAAACACTCCAGCCAAGCCGAGCTGCCACGAGCCCAGGACGAAGATTTCCAGGCCCACGCACAGAATCAACATGGCCGCCGTGCAAACCCGTGTGAAGCCCCAGCGCGGTAAGGCCTGGGTGGAAATCAAGCTGCCGAGCGTCGAGCCAACGTACTGAGCTGCAAAAAAGTATCCGGACTGGAGATCGCGCATGCCCCAATGCACGGCCAAGGTTGGCAGCAGCGGCCCTAGGAGAACCGTGGTAATGCCGATCAGCGTAAACTGCGCGTGAATCCAAAAGGCCGGCGTGGAACGGGCAGGTGGAGACTGCACTAGAGGGGGCGAGGTCACGCGTTGGTCTCACAGAGATTATACGTGGCCAGCTTGTCGCTCTTAGGCAAGACACAGGCCGGGCGGGAACTCCCGGCCAACCCTTCTCGCGATTGGTTCTCCTAAAACGAAAGCTTCAGCGCTAGCTGAATCTGTCTTGGATCGCGTGCGGCCGTGAGGAATCCGAATTGCGAAGCTCCCAAGATCGTAGAGCCGTTGCCGTTCTGCGGACCCGATTTCGCGAAGAGGAAGTTGGTGTGATTGAGGATGTTGAAGAACTCGGCTCGGAACTCCATGTGAGCCTTTTCCACTATCGAGAACGTCTTGAACAGTGAAAAGTCCCAATCCTTGTTGCCCGGGCCTTGGATGGTGTTGCGCCCCACGTTGCCAAACGAGCCTGCAGCCGGATCTCCGAAGGCGCACGTATTGAAGTGAGTCCCCGCCACGCAAGGCTTCGCGTGGGGATCGCCAATCTGGTCGGGGCGTTGGGAAGCACCGCCGGCATTACTGTCAGCGTTGGCAAAATTCCCGTTCCCATCGAGGACTGTGTACCAGTTACCCGTAGTTATGCTGACAATGTTGGCCATCTGCCATCCACCGACGATTTCGTTGGCGAGGCCGGAAGCATTTCCGAGGAATGGCTTGCCGCGGCCAAAGGGCAGCTCATAAATCGAACTAAAAACGAAACGGTGCCGGACGTCGAAGTCGGAATTGCCATACTCGGCTCCGGGGAAGCGAAAATCCCGGAAGTCGCTGTTGTTCTGCGTGGGGCCGAGATTGGCGTTGCTGGAAATGTCCAGGGAGTGCGCCCACGTATACGAGGCCTGGAACTGCAGACCGTGCTGAAAGCGCTTCTCGTAGTGAGCCTGCAGCGAGTGGTAGCTGGATTTTCCCGTCGAGCGGAACCAGTCGATGCCCGCATCGATGGAGGGAACCGGCCGCCTGGGGGCTGTGGGACTGGTTGGATCCGGATCGGGCGCAGCTTGATTGCCATTGAAGAAGGTGTAGAGCTTGGTTCCTTTCGACCCCGCGTATGTCAGTTCCAGAACGCTGTTCCCGGGCAATTCCTGCTCCACTCCAAGATGCCACTGTTGCATGTAGGGAGTTCGGAGCTTCTGGTCTACGGAGAAGAAAACTGGGGTATTGGGATCGGTGAGGGCCGTTGCCGGAAAACCGACGAAAAGCCCTGCCGTGCCTGGGTTCTGGGATGGTTGATTCGACACGCCGGGAACCGCGCAGTCGTTGTTCAGATTCGGATCCGAACTGAACAGTGCTGGGTTGGCCGAGGGCGCGCCGCAAGGTCCCGCAAACGATTGGGTTACGAAAAACGGCGGATTGAATCCCGGGCTTGGGTTCGAGTAAGGTCCGTTTTCCTGGCCTCCATAAAATGTTCCATACCCGGCGCGGAGCACGGATTTGGGCGCGATTTGGAAGGCGAGCCCGATTCGCGGGGCAAAGTTGTTCCAGTCGGTGGCGATCAAACTCTTGCTCCCGGTCGCGCTGATGGCAACCTGGGTGGCGATGGTGGGAGTCAACTGGAGGGTATCCCCCCGCGGAACAATCAGCGCCGGCGTGAGGGGATGAGTCAAGTCGAAGGTTGCGAGTTGGTTATGGCGTTCCGTGACGGGCAGAAACAGTTCATATCGCAGGCCGAGATTGAGTGTGAGCCTGTCGGTTACCTTCCAATCATCCTGGCCATAGAACGCGTAGGTCTGCCGAAAGTAGTCAATATTGTGCAGGTTATTAATGCTGCCGCCGTCAGTCAGGCCAACCAGGAACGATGCGAAGCCCGTGCCGCCGGAACCCGGCGCAGCGGGATTGTCCGTGAAGCCTGCGCTGAAGTCAAGGTTGCCGCGCGGCGAGGCAGGCTGGTAGATCGTGAACTCTTCGCGACGAACTTCGGTGCCATACTTGAAGATATTTCGTCCTTTGACCCAGGTTAGGTTTTCGGAGAGCGTGTAGGAGTTTTGCAGTTCCTTGGAAGGCAGGAACGTGGGGCTGCCGAGGGTTGCTACATCGTTAAAAGTGAGTTGCGGCAAACCACCGATTCCCGGCGAAAAGGGGACGCCTGGGAAGTTGATGTTGAAGGTTGGATCGCTGGAAATATCCTTGTTAGCGTTCAGTTGGGCGCGTTGCGAATTGATCCGATTGTAACCGAGCCGAAATTCGTTGATCAAAGTCGGCTTGAAGATGCGAGTCCAACTGGTGGCGAAGCTGCGGTAGGAGTTTTCTTCCACGCCGCTAAAGAATCCGCCACCGTCGGCGATACCGCCGAAGGTTCCCGGGATGGTGCTCGGCTGGTCTTCGTAGCTGAAACGAAAGAAAACGCTGTCGGCATCCGAGAATCTCTCGTCGACCCGGGTATCAAAATTGGTTCGCGATTCAGCCAGCACAGGGTTAGCGAGGAAGTTGTTTCCGTTCTTGTTCGCTCCGGCAGCAGGGTAGAGCGCCGCCAGGCGCAGAGCCAGTGGGTCTTGTTTGGTAAGTGGGATCACATTTACGGGCTGGCCGCTTCCGTTGTAGCCGAACGGCACGCCGCATAGCTTCGTCGCGTACAACGTGGAAGTTCCGGTCTGCCGCGTGTCAAACATTTCCCCGGCGTAGGTCTGTACACCATTGCAGTCCAAGGCGGGAACCATGGTCAGACCGTCAAGCGCAAGCGTGCTGACCGGGGTTCCATAGTCCAAAAGCGTGCTTCCATCTGGATTGCTGGTGAAGTCACCTTGCAACCAGTGGCTATCGGGGACCAAAGCCGTCTGCGTCTGCGCCTGCCGAACCCTCAGGCCCTCGTAGTCAAAAAAGAAAAACGTTCGGTCTTTGCCGTTGTAGACTCCCGGGATGATCACGGGACCGCCAATGGTTCCGCCAAACTGATTGCGTTTGTAAGGAGGAGTTGGCGCACTGCGGTCGTCGAAGTAGTTCCGGGAATCCAGCTTTTCATTGCGCAGAAACTCCCAAAGCGACCCATGCAGCTGATTCTTGCCCGACTTGATGACCGCATTGACGATCGCGCCGTTGCCGCGGCCGAATTCCGCTGAATAGGCGTTGGTTTGGACCTTGAATTCCTCCAGGGCATCAATCGGAGGTTGAATGACGAAATTTGTTTCGTTGAGTAGATCGGGCAGGTTGGAATTGTTGTCGACGCCGTCGAGGAGAAAGTTGTTCTG
>Ga0137419_10000479_pt1 | contig 14414 bp, 8 predicted proteins | sample CZODoug3_1_2_16f_FD_108279 | JGI IMG/M metagenome (GOLD analysis project Ga0137419, IMG submission 108279) | Vadose zone soil fungal communities from Angelo Coast Range Reserve, California, USA - CZODoug3_1_2_16fungal (Illumina Assembly) | ecosystem: Environmental > Terrestrial > Soil > Vadose... | reverse complement strand
GCCTTGATCAATGCGTCGATCATCTGAATGCTGTTCTGGAGGTGCACGTTGTCATCGCTCGTGCCGTGGGCCAGCAGCAGCGCCCCGTGCAGTTTGGCGACTGACCTTGTCACATCGGATTCCGCATATCCTTTCGCGTCGTCGTTGGGCAAACCCATGTACCGCTCGGTATAAATCGTGTCATAGTTCAGTTGATTCGTCACGGGAGCCACCGCCACGCCGGCGCGGAAGATTTCCGAGTGTGTCATAGCGTAAATCGTCATCGAGCCGCCGTTCGACCAGCCCCAAATCGCCAGGCGGTCCCGATCCAGCTGCGGATACTGCGCAAAAAGCTGATCCAGCGCGGTGAGCTGATCCTTCAATTCGATCGCGCCAAACTCATGCCGGATCGCCGTCTGGAACTTACGATCGCGCCCCGGCGTCCCGCGGTTGTCGACGGCAAAGAGGGCGAAACCTTTTCGGATCAGAATCTGATCGAAGAGTTCGCTGGAGCCGCCCCAGCCCTTAAGCACCATCTGCGCGGCAGGGCCACCGTATATGTTCACGATCAGCGGGATCTTTCCACCGGCAGGCGAGTCCGCCGGCAAGAGCAAACGCCCGTAGAGAGTGCTGCCGTCGTCCGCCTTGAACTCCAGAAATTTCGGTGCGCTCAATCCGTAAGCGGACACGCTGCGCGCTTGCCACACCGGGCTGCACGATGCGCCCACCGCACACACAGAGAGCTGAGGCGGCGCAAGCACATTCGAGTACGTGTCGGCATAGTGCTTGCCGTCGTCGGAGAACTCGCCAAAGTGCATTCCTTCGTCGTGAGTCAGCGCCTGCATACCCGACCCATCGAGTTTCACCGAGAACAAGTGCCGCTGCCGGGGGTCATCCTGGTTGGCAGCGAACAGCACAAGGCCCGCCGCGTCATCCACTGCCTCTAGTCCGAGCACCTCAAAGTCGCCCCGGGTCAACTGCCCCTCCAGCTTGGCCTCAGCCGCCAGCGGATTTTGCCTGTCAAAACTGTAGAGGTAAAGATGCGTGTGCCCGTCGCGCCAGCTCGACCACAAGAAGCGGTCTCCCGATTTCAGGATCCTGAAGTCGTCATTCACGTTGATCCATGCGCCCGGACTGGTCTCGGTCAAAACCTTTGCCGACTTACCCGAGTTCGCGTCCACGAAATACAAATCCATCCTGTCCTGCGTGCGATTAAGCACTTCAGCCCAAAGCAGCCCCGCGCGCACCCAGCCAAAACGCGGAATGTAGGTATCGCTATCATCAGTCAGCGAGATCCACCGAATCTTGGCGTTGTCAGTCTTCACGATCCCCAGTTTCACCACCGGATTGGGATCTCCCACCTTGGGATATTTCTCGTAGTCCACCGTCGGATGAGTGGGCATCCAATCGGTGATGGGATAGGTGGGCACCTTGGTTTCGTCCATGTGCAGGAATACGATCTCCTTGTTGTCGGGTGACCAAAAGTAGTTGCTTCGCACTGCCAGCTCTTCCGCATAAACCCAGTCGATACCGCCGTTAAACAGGTTGTCATCTTTGTCTTTGGTGAGTTGCTTTTCGTCTTTGCCGTTCAGCGGTCGTACATACAAGTTACGTTTGCGCAGGTATGAGACATGGCTGCCGTCCGGAGAGAACTTAGGGTCCCCGCTGGGGTCGGGAGCCGAGGTGAACTGTACTGCGGTGGCGCTGTTCAAGTCATAGAGCCAAAGCTGTCCCTGCGAATCAAATATCAAATGCTTCGAATCCGGAGCCCACAAGTAGGCCGCTACGTGATACCGGGTAAGGCGCTCTTTTTCCCGCTCGTTGGCGACTTTGTTGTAATCGGGCGCCAGTGACGCCAGCTTGGCGGCGCTGACCAGCACTTTCTTTTCGCCGGTGGCGGCATCCACATACCAAAGCTCCCCTTTTTCGCCGTCACCATCCCTCTGTACGAATGAAAGCTTCGTGCCGTCCGGACTCCACTCCATAGTTTCTGGGCCGCGCCCGGTTAAACCACCGGGTGCGAAGATGCTTTCAATAGTGAGCGGCTTTTCGCCTTGCGGCGCGGAAGATTGTGCCGCAGCCGGCGGAACCACGAAGGGTGTGGTGAGGACTAGCAGCGGGGCGAGCACAACAATGGGCGCAAAACGCTTCACCAGGGACTCCTGCCAAGAGAATTGACGGCCTGCAAGATGCCGCAGAAGGAAGAACCGCCGGATGAGTGTACACCCTAAGAACGCCAGCAGTCGTGTCCTTCGGTCGAATTGCGGTATGCAGGTGCTAAAATGATTGCAGCTTCGTTCCGGGATGCTTCCTGACATCGAAAACCTGTTGAAGGTGCAAGACGCGGACAAGGAAATACGCCGCCTGCAGGAGGAAATCGCCGAATTGCCCAAGCGTGTCGCCGTTATCGAACAGAAACTGGCCGGCACCAAAGCTCAATTGGAAAGGGCGCAAGCCAGCGTCAAGGCTGATGAGACAGCACGCCGAAAGCACGAGACTTCCATTCAGGATCTTCGCGGCAAAATCTCCAAGTACCGCGATCAGTCGCTCGAGGTAAAGACCAACGATCAATACAAAGCGCTTCTGCATGAGATTCAATTCGCAGAGAAAGAAATTGCTGCCGCTGAGGACAAGATTCTCGAGCTGATGTTGAACACGGATGCTCGCGAAAAAGAAGTAAAACTCGCCCAGGCTGAACTGAAGGCCGAGACTGCCGAAATCGAGAAAGAAAAGGCCGACGCCCACCAACGAACCGCCGAAGATCAAAAGCAACTCACCGAATGGCGTGCCCAACGTGACCAACTGCGGGGTGGAATTGATGCCGACCTATTGCGCCACTACGAACGAGTCGCCAAATTCCGCGGAACCGGTATTTCGGAAGCGTTTGATCACAAGTGCGCGACATGCCAGGTCATGCTGCGCCCGCAGACCTACAATGAGGTGCGCACCGGGCAGCACGCTGTGGTATGCGATTCCTGTCAGCGCATCCTTTATTTCAACCCTGCCCATGAACTGGCCGCGAATAATCCGGTGGCAGCGCGTCCTCGCCGTCATCATCCCAAAATGGACGCCAAACAGGCCTGGTACTACCGCAGCGAGTATGGCGAAGCGGGAGAGGCCTACCTCTGCTTCATCAAGAACCAGGACCAATCCACTCGCCGGGTCTACGACGTTCATAACGGACGGCAGGTCGGCGATATCCTCATCCGTGAGGGCGAGTATCACGCGGCCTTTCCCGAAGACCTGGCGGACGCGATTCGCCTGAACGGAAGCTGGGACGAGGCCGACTTGGAAGCATGGGGTACGGAACTCCCGATGGTCGTTCTCGATGCTCTACAAGCCGACCTCGACGCTGCGCGAGCCGAAGCCACCGCTGCTGCTTCTCATAGCAAGCGCTCCGCTCCAGCGACGACTGAGCAAGCCGCAAGCTAGAGTTCTCCTCCAACTTCTTGGATCCCCTTCGCTTGGAAGGGCATGGTCTGAGCTGTGGGACCGGGTTCCAGCCTTGGGAAGAGGCGCGGTTTAAGATTTCATCATGTCGAAGAGGATTGCCTGCAGCGCCGCCGCGAATCTCCCTACGGTGAAAGTTTCCGCTCGCGGCGCGGCCCGCCTTCAAAACGGCCACGTCTGGGTCTATCGCTCCGACATTGTTTCCGCGGATGGAGTTTCTCCCGGCTCTCTCGTCACGGTCACAGACCGTCGCGGCCAGGCGCTTGGTACGGCGCTCTATTCCAGCGCCTCGCAGATCGCGATTCGCCTCATTTCCCGCGAGCCTGTCGCGGATCTTCCGGCTCTGCTACGCAAGCGAATGGCTGCGGCCCTGCGCTATCGCGAGCCCATCATCCGCGACACGGATGCCTATCGGGTCATCTTCAGCGAAGCCGACTTCCTGCCTGGCCTCATCGTCGATCGTTACAACGACGTGCTCTCGGTTCAAATCCTCACCCAAGCCATGGATGCCACGCCAGTTCGCGAAACCATCATTTCTAACTTGACCGATCGCTTACAGCCAGCTTCTATCTTCGAACGCGTCGATCCGCGAATACGGGAGCTCGAACAGCTGCCGCCGCGTGATTCCTCCCGGCTGCACGGCGAAAGGGCGACCGCCATCTTCACCATGAACGGCGTCCAGTTTCACTATGACGCCCTCGCAGGGCAGAAGACCGGCGCCTTCCTCGATCAACGGGAGAATTACGCCGCCGCCGCTCTATATGCCGGCGGAGAGGGGCTCGACGTCTTCTGTTATCAGGGTGGATTCGCCCTGCACCTGGCTCCGTGCTGCTCATCCATCACGGGCGTCGATAGTTCCCGTCCGGCGCTGGAAATGGCCGACCAAAACGCAGCTCTGAATCATCGCGAGATTCAATGGATCGAAGCCAATGCTTTCGACCTTCTCAGGGACTATGCCGGCTCGGGACGCCGGTACGACACCATCGTCGTTGACCCTCCCGCATTCGCCAAATCGAAGCGCGACCTCGATACTGCCATGCGTGGTTATAAAGAGTTAAATCTTCGCGCTCTCAAAATGCTCCGGCCCGGCGGTCTGCTGGTGACTTGTTCCTGCTCCTACCACGTCAGCCAAGCCGACTTCCTGCAAATGCTTGCCGAGGCTTCTGGCGATGCCCACCGCGGCCTGCGAATAGTCGAGATGCGGGGGCAGGCAAAGGACCATCCGGTGCTGCTGAATGTGCCCGAAACCGCTTATCTAAAGTGCGTGATAGCGCATGTAAGTAATTGAAAATGCAACTTAAGTAGTACTTGACAATAACGCACTAAGCTTTTATGCTTCCTTTACGCTAACTAGGCATCTGATCAAAGGTGAGCGAAGCCCGCTGTTCGAGCTTCTTAACAACATCAGTTCTTAGACAAATTAAAGACTTCTGTCAGGAGGAATTTCGCAATGACCGTACTTACACGCTGGGAACCTTTCCGCGAGTTTTCCACTCTGCAAGACCGCATGAACCGCCTGTTTCGTGAAACCCAGGGCAATAGCCAGGATGAGTCTCTGACGAGCTCGAGCTTCGCCCCGGCAGTCGACGTTTACGAGGACGAGCATAACGTCACGCTGAAGATCGAAGTACCGGGCATCGACGAGAAAGACATCGATGTGCGCATCGAAAACAACACTCTCACCGTGCACGGCGAGCGCAAAATCGAAAAGGAAGAAAAGGAAGAGAACTATCGCCGTGTGGAGCGTCAGTACGGCGGCTTCACCCGCACCTTCAATCTTCCTCCCACCGTAGACGCCGAAAAAGTCCAGGCTGACTACGACAAGGGCGTTTTGAAGATCACTCTACCCAAGAAGGCCGAAGCCAAGCCCAAGCAGATCAAGGTGAACGCAGGCCAGGGCGCTGGGCAGAAAACGATCGAGAGCAAGGGGCCCAGCAAAGCCGCATGAGGTGTTGTATTGGGGAGGGCACAACTGTAAGTCGTGCCGCCAAGACGCAAGATAACCGTCGGCTTCAGCCACTGAAGGACGTCAATCTGAGAAACCGGGAGGCGGAAGAAAGTGACCGCCTCCCATTCTTTTTACATCAAGAAACTTGTTCATCCTGAGCGAAGCGCAGGATCTAGGTAATGGTCTTCCTCTCGCAGATGGAGGTTTCTCGCTGCGCTCAGAACCTTAAGAAATCAGAGGAACACGACATGGCAATACGTTGGGACAAATTCACCGTAAAAGCGCAGGAGGCGGTCCAGCGCGCGAGCGAACTCGCGTCGGAGCACGGCAATCCAGAGTTGATGCCGGTTCACCTGCTCGCGGCCCTGATGGAAGACAAAGCGGGAATCGTTCCCCCGATCCTGGAAAAGATCGGCATCGGCCCGCAGGCCGTGCTTAGCGATCTCCATCGCGAACTCGAGAAGCTTCCAAAAGTTTCCGGAGAAGCGGCGCAGCCCACCATCTCGAATGCCGCCAACAAGCTGCTCGACCAGGCGTTCAAAGAGGCCTCGAATTTCAAAGACGAATACGTCTCCACCGAGCACCTTTTGCTGGCAGCCACGCACCTCAAGGACGCGGCCCAGCAGATTCTCAAGAGTCATGGCGCAACCTACGACGCCATCCTCAAAGCTCTGACCGTGGTCCGTGGGTCGCAGAAAGTAACGGACCCGAACCCCGAAGCCAAGTACCAGGCCCTCGAGCGCTACGCCCGCGATCTGACGGAGCAAGCCCGCCGCGGCAAGCTCGACCCAGTCATCGGCCGTGACGAAGAGATTCGTCGAGTGATCCAAGTTCTTTCCCGCCGTACGAAGAATAACCCCGTGCTCATCGGCGAACCTGGCGTAGGCAAGACCGCGATTGTCGAAGGCCTGGCCCAGCGCATCATCTCGGGCGATGTGCCCGAGGTGCTTAAGAACAAACGCGTGGTCGCGCTCGACCTCGGCGCCATGCTCGCAGGCGCAAAATATCGCGGCGAATTTGAGGACCGCCTGAAGGCCGTTCTCAAGGAAATCGAAGATTCCCAGGGTCAGGTCATTCTCTTCATCGACGAACTCCACACTTTGGTCGGAGCCGGAGCCGCCGAGGGCGCCATCGACGCCTCCAACATGCTCAAGCCCGCGCTGGCCCGGGGAGAGTTGCGCGCCATCGGCGCGACCACGCTCAATGAGTACCGTAAATACATCGAAAAAGACGCCGCCCTCGAACGTCGCTTCCAGATTGTCTTTGTCGGCGAGCCCAATGTCGAAGACACCATCGCAATCTTGCGTGGACTGAAGGAACGTTACGAGGTACATCATGGCGTGCGCATCAAAGACTCCGCTATCGTCGCGGCTGCCACCCTGTCGCATCGCTACATCTCGGACCGTTTTCTCCCTGACAAGGCCATCGATCTCATCGACGAAGCTGCTGCCTCATTGCGCATCCAGATCGATTCCATGCCCACCGACATTGATCAGCTCGAGCGCAGAGTCACACAGCTCGAAATCGAAAAGCAGGCGCTCAAGAAAGAAAGCGATCCGAATTCCAAGGAGCGGGTTGCCATCATCGACCGTGAACTGGCGGAGATACGCGAGAGAGCCAACACACTCAAGGCTAAGTGGAAAAAAGAGAAGGACCTGATTGCGCGCAGTCGCGAACTGAAAGAACGCATCGAGAAGCTGAGGATTGAAGAGCAGGCCGAAGAGCGCAAAGGCAATCTGCAGCGCGTGGCTGAAATTCGGTACAGCCTCATCCGGCAGGCTGAAGACGAACTGGCCAAGCTCACCAAGCAAATGGAGAGTCAGGGCTCGCGCATGCTCAAGGAAGAGGTTGACGAAGAAGACGTCGCGGGCATCGTCTCCAAATGGACTGGCATTCCAGTCTCCAAAATGCTGGAAGGCGAAGTAAAAAAGCTGGTCACAATGGAAGAGCGGTTGCGCCACCGTGTTGTCGGCCAAGACGAGGCTCTTGAACGTGTCGCCAACGCCATCCGCCGCTCCCGCGCCGGACTAAGCGATCCCAAGCGTCCGATCGGCTCATTTATCTTCCTCGGTCCAACCGGTGTCGGCAAAACCGAAGTCGCTCGCGCCCTGGCTGACTTTCTCTTCGACGACGAGCATGCCATGATCCGCATTGACATGTCTGAATATCAAGAGAAACATTCGGTCGCCCGCTTGATCGGCGCGCCTCCCGGATACGTCGGTTACGAAGAGGGGGGGCAGCTCACCGAGCAGGTCCGTCGCCGTCCCTACTCGGTTGTGCTCTTCGACGAAATCGAGAAAGCACATCCCGATGTGTTCAACGTTCTGTTGCAGATCATGGATGATGGCCGCCTCACCGACGGTAAAGGCCGCATCGTCGACTTCAAGAATGCGATCATCATCATGACTTCGAACATCGGATCGTCGTATCTGCAAGCCGAAGGGGTGCGTTCTGACCGTGATTTCGAAGAGGCCTCGAAGCAGGTCTTGGAGGCTTTGCACGCTCACTTCAAGCCTGAGTTCCTTAATCGGGTGGACGATATCATCGTCTTTCACCCGCTCGGCAAGGAGCAACTGGTCAAGATCATCGAGCTTCGCCTTGAAGATGTACGTCGCTTACTGGCTGACCGGAAGATTTCGCTTGAGCTCACGGACGCTGCGAAAGAACTGCTATTCGCGCAGGGCTACGACCCGAACTTTGGCGCGCGTCCGTTGAAGCGGGCCATCCAGAAGTTAGTGCAGGATCCGCTGGCGTTGAAGATTCTCGATGGCGAAATCTTGAACGGCGACCACCTAATCGTCGACGCCGACAAACGCCTTGGCAAGATGACGTTTGCGATCAGCAAGCGCGTCGGAGACAAGCAACCCGCCAAGGCGAAAGGCTAACTTTGGTTTTCGCCCGCAAGACAAGAGCGCCACGGATTTTGACGCGGTTCACCGGGATGGTCCAGACAGGTTAAGAGATCTCTGTTCCCCGCCTAAATCCCTGGCAATGAACTGCGGATCTGTGCCTACGCCAGATCAAACAACAACACTTCCGCGTCTTCGGCGCCCTTGATGCTTAACTTTTTTTCGGCGCTGATGGCGGCACCGTCGCCCTGGGCCAATTTATAGCCGTTCAGCTCTACGGCTCCGCGCGCTATCTGTAGCCAGCCGTGACGTCCTTCTCCAAACTCATGCGCAACTTCCTCGCCCGGTTTGAGCAATGAGACGTAAAGCCTCGCATCCTGATTAATCTTCACCGACTCATCTTGCGCGTCTCGCGAAGCGATCACCCGCAACTTGCCGCGCTTCTCCGCTTCCGGAAAACTTTTCTGTTCGTAGCTGGGCCGCAAGCCGGCCTTCTCCGGCACAATCCAAATTTGCAGAAGGTGCGCCGGCTCGGTTTTCGACGGATTGAACTCGCTGTGGCGTATGCCGCTGCCGGCCGTCATGCGCTGGCCGTCGCCGGGCAGAATTACTGAGCCCGTCCCGAGGCTGTCTTGGTGTTCGAGCTTGCCTTCGAGGATGTAGGTGATGATCTCCATGTCGCGGTGCGGATGGGCAGGGAAGCCGTTACTCGGCGCGACCCAATCTTCGTTGATGACGCGCAGCGAACGGAATCCCATCCATTTTGGATCCCAGTAGTCGTTGAAGCTGAAGGTGTGATGCGTCTTCAGCCAGCCGTGATCTCCGCCGCCGCGTTCGTTGCCTTTTCTGATTTGAATCATGGTGTGCTCTCGCTCTGTTCACGATGCAGTACCGATGCTTTAGATGCCGGATGGAAGAGGAGGATTCGCGGCGACCGACTCCAAGTCCGGTACGGATGGTTGTGGATTTCTGTCTGCAATGAAACGTTGGAAAAAGCGTCGTCTGCAGGTCTGGGGTGTTTGCTTTATGGCAAACTTGCTGCATGCATCGGATTACGGTCGGCGACTTCGAATTGACCATTTTTTCTGACGGCACTTACCCCTTGGATGGTGGCGCGTTCTTCGGCGTGATTCCGAAGGTGATGTGGTCGCGCAAAGTCGACTCGGACGAAAACAACTACGTGACTGCGGGGCTCAACTCTCTGCTTATCCGCACGGGCAAGCAGAACGTGCTGGTCGAAACCGGTATGGGCAACAAGTTATCGGAGCGCATGGTAAAGATTTTTGGCCAGCCCGCCAAGCTCTTCGACAACCTCTCGGCGGGCGGGATTTCTCCGGAAGATATCGACGTCGTCATCAACACCCACCTGCACTTCGATCACTGCGGCTGGAATACGGTCCGCCACAAAGACGGCAAGATCGTCCCTGCTTTTCCGCGCGCAAAATATTATGTGCAGGAGGGCGAATGGCAGTATGCTCGACAGCCTTCGCTGCGTGATGCGATTAGCTACGTCCCTGAGAATTACTTTCCGTTGGTTCAGAGTGGCCAGATGACTCTGGTCAAGGGCGACCAGGAAATAGTTCCTGGCATTTCAGTGAAAGTCTTCCCCGGCCACACCGCGCATATGCAAGCGGTGGTCGTAACCAGCGGCGGCCAGACGGCGTGTTACATCTCCGACCTGATTCCGACCACCGCGCACATTGATCTGGTTTGGGGAATGGCCTTCGATCTGTTTCCGCTTCAGACTATCGAGAGCAAGAAGCAGTACTACGCGCAGTCGGTGCGGGGCAGGTGGTTGACGGTGTTTACCCACGATCCGAAGACGCCGTGGGCGTACCTGGAGGGGGATGGGTTGGGGAAGATGGTGGTAAAGGGGGTCTGAAAGAGTTTGCTCTTGACCCAAGGCAAACCAGCGCATTCTGCTGGGAAGCAAGACGCGACCCTTCCCGATTAAGCAGATGAGACTGAGACTTCTCCGTCCGCGCAGCCAAGCGCCGGCTGTCGGAATCACGTCTATTCTTTTAGGTCAAAGATTCGCAAGCGCGGCCAGGTCCGCTATCTCAGGTTCGTTATCTAAGCACTGCAAGGTCTGAATCAGCCTTTGCCGGCGCTCCCGCGCCACACGGCTGGAGACGAGCCTCGAAGAACTCTTCCACGCGGCCCAGAATCTCCGGCGCGCTCTTCGATTCGTAGATGGCTTTGCGCAGGCCTGCTCCGCCGGGAACTCCGTGCGTGAACCAGGAGGCGAACTGCTTCATCTTGCCTACGGCGTCGGGGAGTTCCTCTTCGATCAGCATCCGGAAGTAGGTGCGGATCATTTGGTAGCGGCTGCGCTCGCCGGGCTGGTCGTAGGGAAGCGCGACGAACGCGCGACTCTTGCCCTCGCAGTGTCCCGCAGCGGCGAAAGCCGTCAACCTGGTCGTCTCGACATCGAAGGTTCTGCCGATCTCGACAGCGGTAGAGCTTTGCTCGACCCGACAGCCGGGGGCGGCTGTCTCCACACGGCTGTGGCTGGGCCCAGCGCTCATGCCCGCTTCGTAAGTTTCGAGCGCCGCGCAGTACTGTTGGATTTGGCGGAAGATCCAGGGATTTGAGGGGGCGGTGCGGCCTATCATTACGGCGTCGCAGCCGGTTTGGCTGACCATGGCGCAGGCATCTTCGGGGGTGCGGATGTCGCCGTTTCCGATTACAGGAATTCTTACCGCGTTCTTGACGGCGGCGATCCACTCCCAGCGGGCGTTGCCGCTGTATCCCTGTTCGCGAGTGCGGGCGTGGAGAGCTACGGCGCAGAGGCCGCAGTCCTCAGCCATTCTGGCCAGCTCGACGCAGACGATTTCTTCGTCGTTCCATCCCGCGCGGAATTTCACCGTGAACGGAATCGTCACGGCCGCGCGCACGGCCGCGAAGATCTTTCCAATGGCGGGTAGATCGCGCAGCAGGCCGGAGCCTCCGTTGCACTTCACGACTTTTTTCGCGGGACAGCCCAGATTCAGATCGATGAGATCGAAGCCCAGATCTTCGACCATGCAGGCGGCGTCTGCCATGACGCGGGGATCGCTACCAAAAAGTTGGGCCGAGATGGGATGCTCGTCTTCGTAGAAGTGCAGATAGCGTTTGGCCTTCTGATCTTTCTTGCGGAGTACACCGTCGGCCGAGGTGAACTCGGTCATGATCAGGCCGCATCCTCCGAGGTTGCGGATGAAGCGGCGGAAGACAGTGTCGGTGACTCCGGCCATGGGGGCGAGGACGATTGCGGGGGAGATGTTGACGGTCCCGATCGAAAGACTTGCGGGGACAGGCTTCAGCCATGGTGCCTCGCGGGCGAGGACGCCCGCGCCCCACGAGTCCGCCGAGTTGTCCCAGAACTTGCGCATGTAAGCCGGGCCCCCTTCAATGCTCGATAGAATTTCGTTCCCGTCGAGAAAGCCAGGTCTTTCCCATCGAGACCCGGGCCATCGGTCGTCGACTGTCTTCAGCCTCACCGGCATGCCCGGATAAGCCTGGCCCTTCCCAATTATGCCGAACTCTATTGTAACGGTGATTCCAAGCAACAGCCCCCGCCAAAGGGGCGAGGGCTGATTTTGGACGATTCCTCTACCTTGAGAGTCAACTCTTTGCGGGCGCAGTCGCAGCGCTGTCTTTCTTGGCGTACTTGCGGCGGAAGCGCTCTACGCGGCCGGCCGTGTCCATCAACTTCTGTTTGCCGGTAAAGAACGGGTGGCACGCGGAGCAGATTTCAACGCTGATGTCGCCGCGATGGGCGGAGCGAGTGACAAAGGCATTGCCGCAGGCGCAATGGACGCGCACTTCGTTATAAGCGGGATGAATAGCTGGTTTCATAATGATATTCAAGCCTCAATACGAACGATTAGATTCTACTGGAAGGCCGCGGGATTCAGCAAACGCCGCCGCCAGCTGCAGCCGGTCAGCGCGAGGGCTGCGGCCGGCCATTGTCGAGGCACGAGACAATCCGCGCACCTTTGTGGTTAATTCTGCAAGGCCTGAGCCGATTTCTACAAGAGCTCGGAGGCCTTTTCGATTTCCCTTTACCGCGACTTCGGGTGTACCTTCACGTTCATTGCGGGCTGGGCGGAGCACCTGGAGCGAGAATCTCATCTCGTCGTTCTGACCAGCATTCCCTTGGTTGTGGTTTCATCCCTGTCCTTTCCCGGCGAGGCTTGTGGATTCCAAATTGCCGAAAATTAAGCACGGAGATTTTCAGAATCCGCTGAAGTAAGGATTTTTTAAAATCGGAATAGATAGGATACCTTCACGAAAAACTGCCGGCTGTCATTCATGTAGCCCTTGGAACTGTGCAGGCCGTAGGTGGGGTCTACGGCCAAATTTCTATTCAGGTTCTGCAGGTCGCCGTTATAGCCGACATAGATCGCGGTGCCGGGATGCACCAGGTAGGTGATTAAAAAGTCGGCATTGAATTGTTTCGACGTGGGCAGATAGGTAGAAGATGCGGCCGCTGCTGCCAGGCACCAGGGCAGCGCGCTGTCGCATGGCGTATTAGCCAGGACTGAGTTGTATTGCAGGATGACGCGCACGGAGAGCTGGGGACTGAACTGCCAGTTCCATTTGCTGCGCAGGATGTGGTTGCTGAAGATTCCGGATCCTGTATTCATGGTTCGCAGGCGTTCGAACAGATACGTATTCTCGATCTTGAGCGGACGAACGGGACGCAGCGAGAGCGTGGCGGTGCCCGTGTCCGACCTCGCCAGCATCGACTGCGGCAACAGAGTTGACGAAGGCACAAAATTCACCCCGTCTCCCCAGCGATAGCTCGCAGCAAGTGTCACTTTAGGGAAGTAGCTGGTCTGGATGGAAGCTGCGCTGCTGTGCTCGTGGTAATCCTGATTCTGCGTGGCCGTAACGCCCAAGGCGGCAAAATCCCGGGGACGGAGCCTCTCCCGCAACTCTTCATAGGGAAATAGAAAAATGAATGTCTGTCCGCGGCCCTGGATCGCCAAATAGGGAGTGTACTCTGTATCCAGCCGCAGCCCGGTGTGATCAAAGACGTAGCGGTTCATGAGGGTCGGACCCCAGTCCACAATCCAGCCTTTTTTCGGACGGAACCGGTAGTCTACCTCCTGGAAGGAATAGCGAATATCCGTACGATTGACGAAGCCAGGGACCGTTACAAAGTTAGGGCTGATGTCGTGGTACATGGCGTCGTAGGTAAAGTGCAGACCGTCGCGCTTGAGTTCGAGCTTGTCAGCCGGACCGGCATAGTAATTGGAGCCGAATTGGCTCGAACTTACCACGGCCTGACCTTCCAAGGTCCAGTTGGGATTGAACTTAAGGCGGCTGTCCACTCCGCCGATGCGGTTGAACTCGCTGGCCGCGGGATATTCCCAGTCCGTATAGATCACGCCCAAGCTCGATTGCCTGAAGATGTCGCGGCTGGCGCGCGCAATCGTGAAGTAGGCGCGCGTTCCCGAGAGCGGATTCTTATCTGGAACACGCAGGCCCGGACTGCGGTCGTCGGTTGACATCAGCCCGACCGAATACGGCCCCTGCTTGCCGGTCAAGCGAATTCCGGCGGACGGATCGCCGATATTGCGCGTGAAAAATAAGTCGAGGGGAGTGCGGAAGTAATCTTCATTCTCCAGAAAAAAAGGCCTCTTCTCCGGAAAATACACGGCAAAGCGCTGGTTGACGGTGATTTGCGGATCTTCCGATTCGACCTGGCTGAAGTCGGGATTCGCCGTCATGTCGACGACGAAGTGGTCGCGGATCACGAACTTGGCATCCATGCCGATTTGTCCCTGGGCGACGGCATGCTGAAAATATGGATGGCTGGGATCGCGGGTATCGAGGGCGCGGAAGCCGCGCATGATTCCGTAAGGAATGACTTCGATGCTGTGGCCGGGCGAAATTCCTTCCAGGCCGTTCAGCGTCGCGGCCTGTCCCAGACGCCCGGCTATTTTGTATGAGATGTGCGGCCAAAATGAATCCTCATTTTTGCGTACGATGCCGCGGTAGAGAATGACGCCCCAAGCTTGCTTTTCTGTCGCCGGGAAACGCAGACTCTTGAATGGAATCGCGATCCACACTATGTAGCCGCGCTCGGTTATCTTCCCCCGTGAGTTCCACACGGTGTCGAAAGAAACGTCGAAATTCCCGTTGGTTTCTTCACGAGAGGCCTCGGTCCAGATGGCGTCCCACTGCACTCCGAGTGG
>Ga0137419_10000477_pt1 | contig 14428 bp, 12 predicted proteins | sample CZODoug3_1_2_16f_FD_108279 | JGI IMG/M metagenome (GOLD analysis project Ga0137419, IMG submission 108279) | Vadose zone soil fungal communities from Angelo Coast Range Reserve, California, USA - CZODoug3_1_2_16fungal (Illumina Assembly) | ecosystem: Environmental > Terrestrial > Soil > Vadose... | reverse complement strand
ATATATTGAACTGCGGGAGTACGGCATGAACGTCCGACGAAAGTCACGACTCCTCTGTACCGAATCCAGGCGAGAGACGGCACCCTCGCTGCAGCGTCCCCGTTCAGGTAGAGTGGTATCCGGAGGGCGCACAACCCACTTCGCACGGCGACCGCCGAGACCACGGGGCGGTTGTTCCGTCGAAATCATGTTTACTTTTGCACTGGGGATCCCCGCTGCTGGGGACCCATGCTGAGGATGACGTTGTGGCTAGGCGACGAGAAGGTTCTGGCGCCGGATCGGGTGCACCTGCCTCTCGCAAGTCGGTAACGGTATTGAGTTTACGGGTATGAATCCGGGCGACCGAGAGAAACTGGAACGGTGTCTGGCCGAACACGAAAGCAAGTAGTTCGCAGTTGTCCTTTTCTTCGACCTCACTATGGCCCAATCGTCCATCACCAACGTCCGTGACACCACCGGCTCGGTTTCCGGCACGGGTGTATTTCCACGGCTCCTCTTGGTGGAGGGAGGCGCCCAGCGCACCCTCACGGTCAACCGCAGCCCCTTCACGGTCGGACGCAAGGCCGACCGCGATTTGGTGATTGCCGACGCGCGCGTCTCGCGCGAACACGCCGAGATTGTTTCCGAGGAAGGCAAGTTTTTTGTCGTGGACATCGGCAGCCGCCACGGCACCTACGTTAACGGACAACGCGTCCAGCGCCAGAAGCTGCAGGGCAACGACCGGATTGAGTTCGGCGTTCGCGAGAATATTTACGCTGTCTTTCAGCCCGGATCGAGCGGAATCAGCCCGGCCCGCGAATTCCTCGATCAGCTTCCCGGCATGCATGTCACCGACGTCAATGACATGGAGAAGTTGACGATCTTCCTCGAAGCCGCCCGCAAGCTCAACAGCGCCGGCGTACTCGACGAAATCCTGGTCACCTTGCTCGATACCACGCTCAAACTCGCCCAAGCCGACCGCGCTTTCGTTTTCCTCTACGAGAAAGACCGCACGCTCCGTCTGGCCGCTGGGCGCAACGCCCAAGGCGTGTCGCTGGTAGACGACGCGACCATTTCCCGCTCCGTGCTGAATGACGCTTTGCGCTCGAACTCCGAGTTCGTGCTCACGGATAACAGCGAATCGATGGAATTCAACGAACGCCAAAGCATCGTGGCGTACGACCTGCGCACGATTGTTTGCCTGCCTCTGCGCAAGCGCAAAGTGCAGTCCGCCAGGCACGAGAACACTCCCGCCAGTGTCGACACAACCAAGGGGGAGGTGCTGGGAGCTCTGTATCTCGACTCCCGGTCCACGCGTGCAGTGTCCGCCGTGAGCCACGATATTTTGCGCGCCATTGCTACCGAAGCAACGTCGGTCGTGGAGAGCGCGCATTTGGTAGAGGCCGAGGAATCCGCGCGCCGCTATCAGCAGGAACTCTCCATTGCCGCCTCCATCCAGCAGGGCCTCATGGCGGTGACCATCCCGCACGTTCCCTTCGCCCGGATCACTGCCCGCAACCTCTCTTGCAGTGAGACCGGGGGCGATTTCTATGACGCCGTCCGCACCGAAGACAAACTGGCCGTCGTCATCGCCGATGTCTGCGGCAAGGGCGTATCGGCGGCGCTTCTGGCTTCCACCCTGCAAGGAATGCTCTATTCTCACCTGTCGGCGGGAATGCCCTTAGCGGACACGGTCGGCGCTTTGAACCGCTTCCTGACGCAAAAGCGCGTGGGCGAAAAGTACGCCACCATGTTCATTGCCCGGATCGATTCCGAAGGCGAGTTGGAATACGTTAACTGCGGCCACGTCCTGCCGCTGATCGTTTCTCATGGCGGCGCCGAGATCAAGATCGTCCGCCCCGACGTGAGTAACCTGCCCGTAGGCCTGATCCCCGGCGCCGCGTATGAATGTGGGCGCGGACGGCTGGCCCCGAACGACCGCTTGATTCTGGTGACGGACGGGGTAACGGAAGCGGAGAATTGTACCGGCGAATTCTTCGACAATCCCCGCCTCGAAGAGGTGGCGGCGCGCAGTTGCGACATGGAAGATATCTTCGCCGCTATCTCGGAGTTTCGCGGCACGACCCCGCTGACCGACGATTGCACCGTGGTAGACCTGCTTTACACCGGGCCTCGCTAGCGCGCAGGTCGCAAAACCATGGCTTGTCGCAAAACCATGGCAGACGCTGCCCGCGCCTCCGTGATACACCTGTAGTTTGACGCTCGGTCAGGCCATCTTCCTCTTCTTTGCCGGAATGCTCGCCGGCGCGCTGAATTCCGTGGCCGGCGGCGGCGGATTCATCGCGTTCCCCGCTTTGTTGTTCACCGGCGTTCCACCCATCGCCGCGAACGCTACACAAACCGTCGCGCTGTGGTGCGGCATGTCCGCCAGTACGAGGGCCTACCGCGACCGGCTCGATGTCCCGAGGCGGATCATGATCCCGCTGCTCGTGACCAGCGTGGTTGGAGGCCTGGGCGGGGCGTACTTGCTCCTGCACACTCCGGCACACACTTTTCTGCACATTATTCCCTGGCTGATGCTCGCGGCAACGTTGCTGTTCGCTCTCGGTCCGTGGATCGTGCCGCGCAAGTCCAGCCTGGCCCACGACGCTTCGGTCCCGTCGATTGTGGGCGCGTCGATTTTCGAGTTCGTAGTCTCGGTCTACGGTGGCTACTTTGGAGGCGGGTTAGGAATCATGAATCTAGCCATGCTTTCCGCCATTGGCATGACCGACATTCATGCCATGAACGCGCTGAAAGCCGTGCTGGGCAGCGTGATCAACGGCGTCGCCGTGTTAGCGTTCATCGCCGTCCACGTCGTGTATTGGCTGAAAGGTGCGGTCATGATCGCGGGGGCACTGGTCGGAGGATACTTCGGAGCTCACTATGCCCAGAAGCTCCCCCCCCAGTTCGTGCGCGGGTTCGTAATCCTGGTGGGCACGTCCATGACGATCTACTTCTTCGTCAGAGTTGCAGGATAGTGGAGGCACGGGTGTCCCTCACCCGCGCAGGTTGTGAGCCCTAGAAAGAACTCATTTCTTGACCGGCACGATCTTGGCCGGCAGACCTTGACCGGCACGATGAGGACCGCCCGCGCCCCCATTGGAACAGACGCACCTAGGCAGTGGGCAGGGAAAAGTGTTCGTGCGCGATCAGCCATTTATCGCCGACCTTCTCGAAAATTACCGTCCACCGCAACGTCGCCATTTCGTGCTTTCCGGCCGCCGTCGTGTCCTCTTCCTTGACGGTGGCATATCCCCAGGCAACGTCACCTTCCCGGTGTATGCGCGCGTCGTCATTGACCGTAAGCCGCAGGGCCGTGATCCCCTTCAGGAAGGTCTGCACGCCCGTTTGGTACTCCTGCCAGCCGTTGTATTTCAGTGGCGAATCGTCGAAAAAGACATGGTCCGGGCCTTGCTGATAAAAACCGGCGACATTCTCGGTTTTCAAAGTGTCCCACCCGTCCATGATTTTCTGCATGTAGGCGACATCGGGACCGCCTTCGGACTTGTGCGCAACCATCTTATGATCGGTCTTATGATCGGTCTTCTGGTCGGCGGCGAAGCTGGAAAGCGAAACAGCAAGCACGGCAAATGCGGCTAGGGACAAGGCTTTCACGGGAATCCTCCTGGAGTATCGGGAAGAATTTTCGCACAACAAGGCGACTTGCAACAACACGAACGACTCGGAGAGCGATTGCCCAAATGGGCGCTGTGCCAGTGTCCGATCGTCCGTACCCGGCTGCTGGCCGCAGGGCAAAGTCTCCCCGAAGGTTTGACCGGACTCTCCCTGCCCGCTATAATCGTAGAGTTTGCCTGTACTTAGGACTCCGTTCTGGGCTCCGAGCGCCCCGTTGTTCGTTGCGCCTTCGTTTCGCATATTCGACTGGGCGCTTCCGGCGGAAAAACACAGCAAGCATTAGATTTCAAGGTTCCGGTGCGGCGCGCGTGTTTTCGCGTTGGCGCGCCCCGGAAGATATTCGCAGAGCATTCTGGAGGCAGGACTTATGTACGCGGTTATCCGCGCCGGTGGAAAGCAGTATCGGGTGGCTCCCGGAGATGTCATCAAAGTCGAGAAGACGGGCACTGGCCCGGATAGCGTCGTCGAATTCAACGAAGTGCTGGCGATTTCGCCGGCCGACGGCCAAATCACCAAAGCCAACGGCGCGACCGTGACCGGCCAAGTGGTGCAGGAAGACCGCCACAAGAAGATTCTGGTGTTCCACCTGAAGCGCAAGAAGCAGTACAAGAAAATGCGCGGACACCGTCAGGACTTCACCGCGGTGCGGATTACTGAGATTGCTTTTGAAGGGCAGAAGTTCAGTGCCCCGGTGCTGGAGAAGAAAACTGCAAAAAAGAAAAGGGTAGAAGCGCCCGAGGCGGAAGCCGCTGGCAAGAGCAAAGCGCAGGCCAAAACGAAAAAACCTGCCCAGAAGAAGACCGCGAAGAAGGCTCCGGCTAAGAAGGCAGCACCGAAGAAAAAGAAATAGCTGGCGTGGTTTTCAGGCGACCAACACTTTAAAGGAATTGAGCGATGGCACATAAAAAGGGATTAGGCAGTTCAAAAAACGGGCGCGACTCCAACGCGCAGCGGCTCGGCGTGAAAGCGTTCGGCGGGCAGGTTGTGCACGGCGGCACCATCATCATTCGTCAGCGCGGCACACCGATCAAGCCCGGTCTCAACGTCGGCCGCGGCAAGGACGACACCTTGTTTGCCAAGATCACCGGACGCATCAAGTTCGTGAACAAGGGCAACATGGGCCGGTTTGTGCTGGTCGAGCCGGTCGACGCCTAAGCACCGGGGAAGTTCACAGGTGAGATTGGTTCCTGGCCGTGATCGACCAACTCGGAACTCTGGCTCATCTGCGTGCTGCGAGCGCTGCTTATCGGGAAACTCCCCTTTTCGTCGTGAATTCAATTTCTCATTGCGAGAATTGCGGACCTGGCGATCGATTTCTCGGAAAGACACCGCCTGGTTGGGTCTCCCCGACAAGATCAGTTCGATACAATGATTCTGTGACCAGCGGCTGAAACCTGGTTGGCAACAAACAGAATTTGAGCCTCGCCTTTGGCTGAGGCTGTTTTTTTTGGTCTGGGATCATGTTCATCGATGAAGCTAAAATTCGGGTCAAGGCTGGCAACGGCGGCAACGGCTGCATGGCGTTCCGCAGAGAGAAGTATGTCCCGCGGGGCGGCCCCTCCGGCGGCGATGGAGGCAAGGGCGGCGATGTCATCATGGAAGCCACCCAAAGCCACAACACCCTCATTGTTTTCCGCTTCAATCCCGAGCACGAAGCCCAGCGCGGACGCCACGGTGAAGGATCGAACTGTACCGGCAAGGAAGGCTTCAGCAAAACCCTCAAGGTTCCTGTGGGCACGATTGTCTATAACTTCGACACTGGAGAAAAGATCCACGACTTCACCTACCCGGGCGAACGCCTCGTCGTAGCCAAGGGCGGCCGCGGGGGTCGCGGCAATGCCCGCTTTACGAGCTCCACGCATCAGGCGCCGCGCGAGCACGAAGACGGCAAGCCGGGAGAAGAATTCACGCTGCGGCTGGAGTTGAAGCTGCTGGCGGATGTCGCGCTGGTCGGTTACCCGAATGTGGGAAAGTCGACGTTGATCTCGCGCATTTCCGCCGCGCGGCCGAAGATCGCCGACTATCCGTTTACCACCTTAGAGCCCAATTTAGGGCTGGTTTCTGTCGGCGAGCAGTTTACCGATGAAGAAGTTAGCTTCGTGGTTGCAGATGTCCCCGGATTGATCGAAGGCGCCCACGAAGGTGCAGGATTGGGCACCCAGTTCCTGCGTCACATCGAGCGCACGCGGCTGTTAGCTCACCTGGTGGACGTCTCCGACGCCAGCGGACGGCCTGATCCCGTCAAGGATGTGGAAGTTATTTCCGGCGAACTGGCCAGCTTTGGAGCCCATCTCGAAGAGAAGCCCGTGATCATGGTGGCATCCAAGATCGATGCCCTCAATAAGGACAAGCTGGCAAAACTCAAGCGCTATTGCAAGAAGCACAAGCTGGAGCTGTTCGAAATTTCCGCCGTGACCGGCGCAGGCATAGAAGCCCTCAAGTGGGCGATGGCGAAGAAAGTAGTCGAAGTCCGGAAAGAGCAGGCCCAGCCCGCCGAAGAGCCCGCGGAGTTTTTCTAGGAAACCTCCGCTGCGCTCAGAACAAACTGCTCTGCTGCCGCCGGTTCGGCTTGATCCCAAGATGGTCGTACGCCAGTTGCGTGGCTACCCGCCCACGCGGCGTGCGATTGAGGAAGCCGATCTGCATCAGGAAGGGCTCGTAAATATCCTCGATGGCATCCGTATCTTCCGCCAGCGCCGCCGCTAACGTCTCCAAACCCACCGGGCCGCCTTGGTGCCGCTCGATGATGGATAGCAACAGCCTACGGTCCATCTCGTCCAGGCCATACTGGTCAACCTCCAGCATTTCCAGCGCGGCCTCCGCGGTGGGCCTGTCCACTTTGCCCGACCCGCGAACCTGCGCATAGTCCCGAACCCGACGCAGCAGACGATTGGCAATGCGCGGCGTGCCTCGCGACCGGCCCGCAATCTCCACGGCTCCCGCCCTATCCACCTCGACACCCAAAATCTCCGCGGATCGCTCCACGATCACGCGGAGATCCTCCGGTGTATAAAATTCCAGCCGAAGAACAATCCCGAACCGCGAACGTAGCGGAGCCGAAAGCAGCCCCGCCCGCGTTGTCGCCCCCACAAAGGTAAACGGCTGTACTTCCAACGTATGCGTACGTGCCGAAGGCCCCTGACCAATGATGATGTCGAGCTTGTAGTCCTCGAGAGCGGAATAAAGAATCTCCTCCAGCACCGGCTGCATGCGATGGATTTCATCAATAAACAGCACTTGCTGGTTTTGCAGATTGGTCAAAACGGCAGTCAGGTCGCCCTTGATCTGCAACGCCGGAGCCGCCGTCGACTGAAACGCAGCTCCCATCTCGTTGGCGATGATGTTCGCCAAAGTCGTCTTGCCCAGACCCGGCGGCCCGTACAGCAAAACGTGATCCAGCGGCTCGCCCCGCGACCGCGCCGCCTCAATGGCGATGGCGAGGTTCTCCTTGACTTTATACTGCCCAATGAACTCAGCCAGACGCTGCGGACGCAGCTTCAGTTCGAACGACGAATCGTCGTCCACGGGCACGGCCGAGACCAGCCGTTCCTTCTGGTCCAGGTTTTTGCTTGGGGCAGGCACGCTAGGGCGATGGTAAAGCGAAAACCGCTGGCGCGCAATCGCGCCCCGGCACCGGAACCGAAGCCTCTATCGGGCGGCGATCACTCCCACGCGCCCACCTTGCAGTTTCTCAGCGTCAAACCACGCGAGTTTGAGACCGAACCAGGGGCTCGAAGCCGGCTTGGCTTTGGCGGAAGCTTGGTCGAAATCCCGGCCGCTGAACAGGAACGCGACCGGGCACTCGCCCAACTCTTGCAGCCGTTTCGCCAGCCACCCATCCCCTGGGAGCGCCCCCGCCAGTATCACGGGAGTACCTCGAAAGTGGGCGAGCTTTGCCCCAAATTCTGGATGCTCCTCGCGCGCAGGCGCGGGCCAGCCGTACGCTTTCCGGAACAAGGCGATGGCAGCGTCCATGTCCTTCACGCCCAGTACCACTGCCGCGACAGCGCTCAGCCCCATCCGCCCAGCACTCGCCGAGGGCCGCACTCGCCATTCCCGGGGCGTGCCATCCTGAATCATAAAAGGCAGCATCGCTCCGGCCTGCTCGGTACCGAGTGCCGCCGTTCGCCATTCCAGCACTCTGCCATCCGGCTTCTTGCGGCCGCCGGGAAACGGGCCATCCACGGGCAGTCCCGCAGCCTTCAACGCGTCCACATCCTTCTGGATGTCCGCGCTCCCGACAGCCCACGCGCAAGCCCCCGCATTCGCCAGCATCAACTTCGACCACCCAGACTCGGTCGCGCCACCCGCCTTCAGCGGAGCCACCAGCTCCACATACGAGCCGTCTTCAAGTCCGAGGACCGCCATATGCGTTCCACCGCTGGCATGCGGTCCGCCATACTCAGCAGCGAGCCCAAGACGCGCCCACGCATCCTGCAAGGCGCCCAGGTCCGCTCCGCAAATGGTGACATGGTCCACCTGCAGACGACGCGGGCCCTCGGCGGAAGCGAAAATTCCTAGACCAAGAATTGCAAGCGTCCCCGCCGCCGCTGGTACCCCATGAAGGAGCACGCTACTCGTCCTCTTCCTTCACATCCCCGCGCGCCGCGCGCGCCTTCTCCACAATCTTGTCCTGCAACTGCGCCGGAACCACGTCGTAGTGGTTCATCTCCATGTTGAAGCTGCCGCGCCCCTGCGTCATGGCCGTGAGATCCACGCCATAGGTCAGCATCTCCGCCATGGGCACCTCGGCACGTACGATGGTGTTGCCGCCTTTGTTGTCCATGCCCTGAATGCGTCCCCGCCGCGAGTTCAGGTCGCCCATGATGCTGCCCGCAAACTCATCCGGCGCCGTGATCTCGACTGCCATCACGGGCTCGAGCAGCGTCGGCTTGGCGACTTCCATGGCCTTGCGGAAAGCGATTCGTCCCGCCACCTGGAACGACAGATCATTGGAATCCACATCGTGGTATGAGCCGTCGTATAGCGTCACTTTGAAATCCACCACCGGGAAGCCCGCCAGGTATCCACGCGCCGCCGTGTCGCGAATTCCCTTCTCCACCGCCGGAATGTAGTTTCTCGGAATAGATCCGCCAAAAATTGCGTTTACAAACTCAAACTGCCCGCCCCGAGCCAACGGCTCCATCTTAATCTTGCAATCGCCATACTGCCCGTGCCCGCCCGACTGCTTCTTATGCCTGCCCTGCACGTCCGCCTTGCCGCGAATTGTTTCTCTATACGGAACCTTGGGTGCCTTCAAGATCACTTCTGCGTGATACCGCTTCTTCAACCGTGCTACAGCCACTTCGATATGCTGCTGCCCGGTTCCGGCGATGAGAAACTCATTCGTCTGCGGGTCGCGGAAGAACCGCAGCATGGCATCCTCTTCCATCAGCTTGTGCAGTCCGCTGCTCAGTTTGTCTTCATCCGCGCGGCTCTTGGGCTCCACCGCAAACGTAATCGCCGGCTCCGGCAGCTTGATGTGGGGATAGCGAATCGGAGATGCCTTGTCTCCCAAACTGTCGCCCGTCAACGTGTCCTTTAATTTTGCCACCGCACCAATATCCCCGGCGTGCAGCTCCGCAACCGGCACGGCCGTCTTCCCCTGCATCACCGAAAGATGCGCGAACTTCTCGGAGGAATTGCGCTCGAAATTCTGCACCATCGCGTCGTTCTTCAGCACGCCGGAAAACACGCGGAAATGCGAAACCCTCCCCGAGAAGGGATCCGAAACCGTCTTAAACACATACAACGACCCCGGTTCCGCATCCGAAACCTTCCTCGCCGGAGGTGCCCCATTGCTGCCAGGATCCCCCAGCACGATGTCCCGCTCCACCGGGGCCGGTACGTAGTCCACAATAAAGTCCATCACCTCGTCAGCCGCCACATTCCCTAGGCCGGAAGCAAACAACACGGGAAAAATCCGGTCCTCGCGAATCGCCTCATGCAGCGCCGGAATCAAGTCCTCCTCAGGAATCGTCCCCTTCTCGAAGAACTCCTCCATCAACTCGTCTTTACCCTCTGCCACCAGCTCCACCAGCCGCTCGTGCGCTTCCTGCGCAGCTGCTTTCAGGTCCTCGGGAATGTCGGTCTCTTTCCCCTTGCCGTTCCCGCCCAGCTCATACAGGCGCGCCTTCATGCGCACCAAATCCACCACGCCTTTGAAGTTCTTTTCTTTCCCAATCACCATCTGCAGCGGCGTCACCGCCCGCCCAAACGCCTTGGTCAAAGATTCCAAAACATGCTCAGCATCCGCCCGCTCGCGATCCATGCGGCTGGCCACAATCACGCGGGGCAGGCTGATTTCCTCGCAGTAGCCCCAAACCCGCTCCGTCACTACTTCCACACCGGCCACGCCATCCACCACCACCAGCGCCGCTTCCACCACGGGCAACACCATCTTCGCCTCATGCACAAACATGCTGAAGCCGGGCGTATCCAGCAAATTGATCTTCGTTTTGCCCCATTCCGTAAACGCAACGCCGCACGAGAGCGACATCTTACGGGCGATTTCCTCTTCGTCGTGGTCGGTGGGCGCACTGCCGTCGTCCACGCGTCCCAAACGCGGTGTGGCGCCGGCGGTGTACAACATGGCTGAGATCAGGGAAGTTTTTCCAGCGTGCCCATGGCCGACGACGGCCAGGTTCCTCAGGTTCGCGCTCTCGTACACTTTCACGGGGCTCTCCTTCTGCGTCCAGGCATCGGCGCTTGCTCCACCACCACAACCGAACCGAGACAAAATCGCAGGGCCAGGCTGCAACACTACCCTGCAAAACCTCCGATGCTAGCACACGGCGGAAGAACGCTCAATCGGGCCTTCTCTCCACATCCGCGCGCGGTCGTTCCTCCTGTGCGCGGGAACATTCCTGGAACATCCGGCGTCTAGTTCAGGAGCGGGAGGACGCGCATGCAATGGATTCAGTTGTCCTGGCCAAAAAACAAAGAAGCCTTCCGCGCCGCGGTTCTCGGGGTGGTCGGACTTACAGCGATCCATAACGCGGTGTTCGTGCCGTTTTTCGCCATGCGCAGCATCGCTTCCTCCAGGGCCTCGGCTCTAGCCGCAATGGAGGCCCCTCCGACGTGGCTCGAGAGATCACCCATCGGTTTCCTTGAAGACGCAGGAATCTCGATGGCTTACATGTCGTCGCTCGCAGAGGCTTCATCAGAGGTACTGCACAAGGGAGATAACTCGCGGCGAGTCGCTCATACCTCCGAGTTCAGCCTCATCGTACTCAGCCCCATCGAGACTGCCGACAAAATTCGCGTTCTTGCCGAGGGCCTCGGAGGCAATTTGTCATCTTCGCAGTATTCCGGCAGCGACAGCAATTATGCCAATATCTCGATCAACGTTCCGGTCGCGGCTCTCGACCAGGCCAAAACAGAGATCCGTAAGCTCGCCCTTCGCATCGAGAGCGAGAATGCGGGAGCGGAAGACGTCACCAAGCAGTGGGTGGACAGCGAGGCGCGGTTACGCAACCTGCTGGCCACCGAGCAACAGTACCTGCACCTGCTCAAGATAGCTGGCTCGGTGGGGGACACCCTCGAAGTGAGCGAAAAGCTTGGCGCGGTTCGCGGCGATATCGAACAACTCCAAGCCGAATTCGCTGCCCTTGCCAAGCGTGTTCAAACCGCCGCCATCAGTGTCAGCCTGCGCGCCGACGCCGACGTCCAGGTCCTAGGCTTGCGCTGGCGCCCGCTCTATCGGGCCAAGCTTTCTTTGCGTGAAGCAGCAGACTCCCTGGGCAGCTACGGTGCAACCATGTTCTCTTTAATCTTGCACATTCCAGTCATCGCACTCTGGCTGTTTACATTTTTTACCTTCGCCGCGGTCGGGTGGAAACTCCTGCGTTGGGCGGCTCGCGTCTTCTTCGACTGGAGGCCTCGGTCGAACTCCTAGCCTCGGCTGGGCGGTCGCCTACACCTCTGGTTGGCCAACCGAGTACCGTTCCGCGTCCGTGGTGCCCCGCCCCTGGTTCGTGCCGGCGAACAGGGCGGGGCTTCCCTCATGCCATCCTCTCCGCAAACGTAATTTCCCAACCCTCCGGATCCTCCATGCCAAACTCCTTCATCCCGTAAAACTGCTCTTTCATCGGCATCGTGATCTTCACGCCGCGCTGCTGCACGTTCCGGAACAGCTCCTCAATATCCTGCACTTCGATATACAAGGTCAGCGCCCCTCCCACCGGGCGTTGCCCGAGCGCCGGATGATCCGCCGCCACCGCCTTCTGGTCGTTGAAGAATATCTCCGCCGCTCCCTGCGTCACGATCCCGAACACGTACAGCGCCTGCTCCGGCGCCGTCTGCCCGCGCTCGAACCCAAGCACACCACAGTAAAACTCCATGCTGGCCGCCACGTCCCGCACCACAAGATTCGGCGTAAGTTTTTGCAGCTTCATATTCCCTCCTGATTGAGTTATTTCCGGGCGTGTGCGCATCGTCGATGGGAACGATCGGATCGAAGAGAGCGCACACCTCCGGTGTGCTCGCATCTCCTCCATCCACGCTCCCGCGAGGAGGAACGTAGGTAGGGACCCTCATTTTCAATGGCCCTGCCGGGCGGCAGGGCGCGGAACCCGCGAGGTACGCCGAAAGGATACCACGAGGCCGGATGGCTGCCCAAATACGGGCACTTCCCCTCCCCGGTTGCGTTATTCCAACCGACTTGTCGGACTTTCACCTGAATTGTGCTCTAATGTGGTTTAATAGTCCGCCACCTGAAGTTGGGAAGTTTCGGAGTCTAGGCCCAAACACGCCTTTGGCTTAGCGCAGTCTCGGACGAAGCACCAGGCCCTTCTAACGACGGCGCTGTAGCCGTAATCAAGTACATCGCGATTCAGTTCGGTCGCCTCCCGCGCGGGCGAGCACGTAGAACTAGTGTCTCGACCGCTATGTACTCTACCGTACGTAAGCCGATTTTAAGGATGGAGGGAACCTTTGCGAATCCTGCTCTATAACCCCGACAACGGCGTTACCCGCAACTTCATGCCCCACCTTTGGATGTTCCTCCTGCAGTCGCTGACGCCGGCCGAGCACGAAGTGCTTCTCATTGACGGCAACGCCCAGCCCATGGATGAAGCTGCCCTGGCCCGTTACGTCCGGGAAGAAAATATCGGCCTCGTCGGCATCGGCGCCATGACGCGCATGGTAGCCAAAGCTTACCGGGTCGCCGACGCCATCCGCGCCACCGGTGTCCCCGTCGTGATGGGAGGCCCGCACGTCACCGAACTGGCCGACGAAGCCCTCGAGCACTGCAACGCCGTAGCCCTTGGTGAAGCCGATGAAACCTGGCCCGAAATCGTAGCCGACGCGGTCCGCGGCCAGCTCAAGCCCATCTACGCCCCAGTCGACGAGTCCGGCAAGGAGCGCAAGCCTTCGCTCAAGCAATACCCCGTCATCCCCTGGGACAAGATCAACCTCAAGCAGTTCAACCTCATTCCCAATGCCCTCACGCCCATGATGAAGAGGCTGGGCGCCGGCTGGGGCTCCTTCCGCATCATCCCCGTCGAGTCTGGCCGCGGCTGCCCCTATGGCTGCGAATTCTGCACGGTCACCGGATTCTTTGGCGATTCCATCCGCTTTCGGACGAATGAAAGCGTGGTCAACGAACTCCTCCTGCTGAAAGCCCGCGCCCAAGCTGAAGGCGGCCAAATCGCCATCTTCTTCATCGACGACAATTTCGCCATCAACGTCAAGCGCACCAAGTCTCTCCTGCGCGACATCATCGCCGCCGGCGCCCAGCTCAATTGGGTGGCCCAAATCAGCGCGAATCTGCTGCGCGACGAGGAACTCGTCGACCTCATCTCCGCCTCCGGCGGCAAATGGGTCTTCATCGGCATGGAATCGGTCGACCCGGTCAACCTGGCCGACGTCAAGAAAGGTTTCAACAAGCCCGGAGAATACGCTGCCGTCCTCGAACGCCTGGCCCAGCGCAACGTCTTCGCCATCACGTCTTTCATTTTCGGAATGGACAATGATACCGTGGGCGCAGCCGAACGCACCCTGCAACAAGTCCGCACCTGGCCGCCGGGGCTTCCCATCTTCGGTCTGCTGACGCCGCTGCCGGCAACGCCTCTCTACAAGCGCCTCGAGGTCGCTGGACGCCTCACTCGCCCCAAGCACTGGCAGGAATTCGTCCCCTTCGCCATGGCCCACACCCCCCTCAGAATGACGATCGAAGAAGCCCATGCCGAGGTCAACTACGGCTGGACCCACGCCTACAGCCCTGAAGCCCTGGCCAGCGCTGTCGATGCCCTCGCCGACAAGCCCCTCGGCTATCGCGTCAACGTCTTCATCGCCAAACTGTTCTTCCGCGGAATCTATTTCCCCATGATGGGCAAGATGGCCTGGCCCAAATGGATCGCCCAAAACCGCCGCACGATCTACAAGCTGGTCAGGGAAGGCTTCGGTTACGGAAAAAGAACAAACTTCGGCGCCCCTGCAGCCCTACATCCGGTAGAAATCGCCGCACCGGTGGCGAAGTCGTAGCGCAGCGATCACGCCGCAAGGCTGAGAACGGAGAATGGGCTGGCCACAGGCGAGCGCCACATAAAGCGTCCGTGTCCTGCGCCTTCCTCAATCCACCTCGGTCAACTTTGCATCGCAGATTTTCATGAAATTCGCAATCGCTTGAACGACGGCACCATCGCCGATCGAGGTGTTGACCATAGTGTGGTAGAGCGGCAGGTTTGGCCAATCGACACCAAAGTATTTTGCGATGAAATCGGCACGTTCGCGATCGACGGTATCGACCAGCTCGTGAGCTTCGTTCTCCGTCTTGCCGCGAACCAACAGCCGTCGCACCTTGTCTTCT
>Ga0137419_10000472_pt1 | contig 14471 bp, 6 predicted proteins | sample CZODoug3_1_2_16f_FD_108279 | JGI IMG/M metagenome (GOLD analysis project Ga0137419, IMG submission 108279) | Vadose zone soil fungal communities from Angelo Coast Range Reserve, California, USA - CZODoug3_1_2_16fungal (Illumina Assembly) | ecosystem: Environmental > Terrestrial > Soil > Vadose... | reverse complement strand
CTTCACGCAGTTACACCGCAACCGGTACACACCCGTTTGTGGGGTATTTCTGGTGGCAATATACGGACAATGAGGCTGAAAAACTGAATTGGGGTTTGGTCACGCTGCGCGACAATGCCTATGACGGTAATGAAGACGTAGGGCCAATCGTGGTTTGCAGTCCTCCTCTGCTAAGCTTCAGCTGCGGTAGTGAACTGCGGGGACCTTTTGGCAGTGTTATCTCCGCAGTTTCGTCAACCAACACCACTATTGATAATATATTGCTTACCCTGCCCTAGGGATGGCAGCGAGTTCTCGGAGTCTGTGGCCACCCGGCGCGTAGAGGATTTAACTACAGTTCGCCTATGAGTCGTTCGAATGCAAGGACAATCATGGTCCGCCATGTGCAGCTTGTGAAAATCTTAGATCACTTCCATCGCTGAAAGTCAAAATAACTGCCGGAAGTGTGCATCCCCTTACACATCAAATTCACAAATCCGACAACGAATTCCGTCATAAGTGGCGCTTCTTTCTTTAGATTCAAAGTGTTGCGAGCGAGGTGCGAAAAACACTGACGGGGATGAAATTGCAAGCAGTTCGGCAGAGGTTCGCCCTTCTCTTAGCAACCACATGGGGCTACTTCTGGCCCGGACACTGTAGATATGAACATAACAAGCATTCGGCGCTATCTGACGGGCGCTGGTTTACTCGGTTTGGCGTTTCTTTGTATAACGGTGCCAGCGATGGCGGATGCTTTAACTGGTTTTACCATCAGCAATCTTTGCGAACCAGCGGGATGTCTGACCAGTGCAATCGGGCCTACGGGTACATTCGATTTTGATGGCTACACTTTCAACATAGTCACGCCTCAAGCTACAAAAATTGTATATGGCAACAATGGCGCCTCGCAATATTTGACCTTTGCCAACGGGGGCGGGCTATTCTACCTTCAGCAATCGAATCAAACGCTCCTAACCGGCGCATTTCTGCCTGGTGCCTCTGAAACAATCAACGTCACGAATCCGTCGTTTAAAGGGAATTTCAGCATTACCTATGTCAATCCCGCTTTGTTGGATTGGTATGGCATTCCTAACTGTTTCACGTCAGGAACGGGTTCCCTCAATGTTTCGAGCTTCTATGTTCCTTCAATGACGGGGGATTATGACGGTGGTGTCACACTCACAACGAGTCTTGTGGCAACTCCTGAGCCTCGGACTTTTATTCTGGCAGCAACGGGTCTGTTCGCCATCGCTTTCGTTATGGGCCTGAAAAAGTAAGGGCCATCTACCGATCGAATTTACTTTCTCGTTGATCGAGGGCGGCATTACGGGCACATGGCATGAAGTATCTGCGAAGCATCTCCCTGCATACCTAGATGAAACGGCTTTGCGCTTAATAACCGCAAGATCGGTGCTTTTTCTGCAACACACCTATCCAGCTGATTCCGTCTCCCAACCTTGAATACAAAGATCTGAGCGCCAAGATGCGGGACTTAGTCTGATGAATACGCTTATTGCAGTAATACATGCGCCCGGAATCTGTTCGAAGTAAACGCGCGTCATAAGACTTCCTGATTCTAGCGTCATAAGAGTTCGTAATTCTCATAAGGAGACGATCCACGAATCATTGCCATCCGAGGACTCATGGTTAGCGGGGGATATAGGAATCTAGAAGCGGAATGACCTGCTGCGCAAAGCGGACCGCTCTGTTTTCTGCATCCTCAATGGTTTCGCTCCTTTGGACGTTTGTGACGACCCTGACCATTGCGCCGTCGAAACGATTCATCCGGATAGCGTCAGCCACCAAATAGTATTTGGCCCAATATTCACTGGGCGTGACGTGACCATGCGCCTGATACCAGTAGAGAACCATTGCTTGGTCGCTTCCTTTGGCAACGAGATATCGGTTTACCTCAAGCTTGTTGCCGCCGGGCGCTGTAATCCAGAGACGCGCTGGCTCAATCGGCGTCCAGCCAGCGCCGGGCAAACAGTTCTTGGGAGAATGAATGGTGTCGCCGGTCCGTTGGCTCGGGAAAAAGGCAACGTAGAGGTTCGCGCTGGCGTTCTGAGAAACACTGACGTAATCGCGAAGCAGAAAATCTCCTGGACCCAACACTTCGAGGACTTCTTTACCCATAGGAATGTCGCTTCCCTGCCAAGCCCCGAGAGTCCTTGGAAAAGTATCGAGGCTGCTGCGCGCAGGTAAAATCTCCTCGCGATTGCGACCTCGGAGTAGCGCCAGAGTTCCGAATAGCGGTAGCACTAGCACGAAGAACCGAATCCAAAAGCGCATCGCAAAATTCATACGACCAACCGCTTCCTGATAAGGCTTGTACGAGTACTCAACGCATGCACCCCGGTAAGAACCCCCAACGACAAGAGAAAAAGTACGATTCCTGAGAACGTGTGAAAGAACCCTTCTGCAAACTGAGGATCGACGTATTGTGCCAGCAACGCCGAGCCAAAGATTCTTAGAGCATTCATGCCCACCGCCAAGGGGATAGCCAAGGCAATCAAGAAGTACCTCATCCAAATCCGGCGCTCAGTCAACAGGCTATAGAACACGGCAATGGTAATGAGTGACATCAACGAACGGAGCCCGCTGCACGCCTCCACTACATCGAGCGACATCGAGGGCAGCATAATCACGTTACCCTCGCGCAAGACGGGCACTTGAAACAGATCTAGGAGTGAACAAGCCAAGCGGGAGGCAAGCAACTGCAATGGGAACGCGAACTCGTTAAAAACGATCGCTGGCCATGGAATCATCAAGAAAAGACAGAGCCAAGGTGCCAAAAACGCTCGCAACATCGGCCAACCCGCGAAGTAGGCGAGCAATCCTCCGATCAGCAATACAAGTGAGACACGAGGTAGAAACAACTCCGCGCCCAGTGTGCCTAGAACCAGTAAACACATGGCACAGACGACGAGCGCCAACCCGGATAGCGCAGGGCGGAAAGGTGTTTCCCTCCATACATTGCGCCTTTTCCATAGGAGCAACGCAGAAAAGAGCGGAACAAAAAGACCATGAGAATAATTTGGATCTTCAAACCACTGGTAGACCAGAGTTTTAACGACTTGGCTATATAGGAGAACGACGAAGGTCAACAATACGATTCCCTGCACACAAAAGTGCCACTTTCGGATCCGGATGTGCTGAGATGAAGGCGGTGAAAGTACCGCTTCTCCTAAGCCTCGCTCTGCCGGTGCGATATTCATTTTGCTCTCGATCACATGCTTCTTAGAAAATCGCAGAGATCCCTCTGACAGCCTGGGTTTTTGCACTGAGTCCCTTTTCATCCGCTGGGATCGGGGGCCTGCCCTCCCGCTTGGACCAATGCACGTCCAGAATCTGCAAATTGCTGCGCTCTCGACATATTCTGCTGTAGACGTTCCGCCAATATTCGGACGTTTGGTTCACGCATCATGTCATGGTGCGTACCAGGAATATCGCACACTTGAACACCGCAGGCGGCTAACCCTGCCCAACCTAGAAGCTCGTCTGAGCCGTCCAGCGACGAGCGTTTGATGGAACGGAAGATCGTAAGAAATCCCGGAAACACCCTGGGTGTGTAGTTGCCAGCCGCGAAAGAATTGATGTCTTCAATTGTGCCAACAGTTCGAGGTAGCGGTCTTCCAAGGGCCTGCAAGATGCGATAAAGTATTTGAGACGATCGCGCGACGAACTTTCTCTTCAAATATTGGAGCCCTCGCTGGCCGAAGAAAATCTCGTCGAAGCGACCTTTGTAGAGTGCCAAGCGTTCGCGAAAACGCAGAGTTTTCTTGACTTTTTCGAGGTAGTGCCATTCGATTGTGTCGAGCAAACCTAAGAGACCGACTTCGGCTCCCTGACCGTGCAATTGCTGGGCCATCTCAAACGCGACGAATCCCCCAAACGAATATCCCGCAAGATAGTACGGGCCCTGCGGCTGCAATCTCCGAATTTCCTCAAGATAATAGGTGGCCATATCTTCTATGCGAGTATGGAAGGCTCGTCTCCCGTCGAGACCCTGAGGTTGTAACGCATATACCGGTTGGTCCTCGCCTAGGTGTCGTGCCAAACCCGCGAAGTTAACGACGTTGCCGCCGAGTCCAGAAATAAGAAAAATCGGAGGACGAGAACCGTGAGCCTGGATTGGTACCAGAGCTGACCAGGGAACTCTCTCAGCCTCAAGGGGCGTGCCTGTCTTACGGAGCAAATCCGCCAATTTGCGAATGGTCCGGGTTTCAAACAGAGTCGATAAGCCGAGGTCGAGCCGGTAGTTTTTTTTGATTTTGCTGAAAAGACGGACACCCACGAGCGAATGTCCACCAAGATCAAAGAAATCATCGTCAAGACCCACCTGATCGACGCCTAATAATTCTTTCCACCATTGTATGAGAACTGTCTCCACTTCGCTTCTCGGGTCGGCTGGTGTGGGTTCGTTTTCCATTGGGGCCTGAGTTGCATGGGTGAGCGCTCCGAGATCGCCGGGAAACACGGCCAGGTTGTGTGGCGCTATAGAGAAGAGAACGCGTGCAAAAGCCGCAACGCCCTCTGACGGTGAAATACTTTGGCGTTCGACGGTACCTACCGAATCAACGTCCGGCGAAGAAACGGTTGCTCTGGTAGCGCTGGCCGTCACATCGGCGGATGCGGCGATGCGTCGGAGTGCGAACTCTTCGATTTCAGCCAGAACTTGGCCTTGTTCGTCGAATAGTGTCACGTCAAACGTAACGACCTCTCTGCGTATGGTGTTTTCCCGGCGGGACCGGATGTAACTGTAGAGTTTTTGCGGAAGGGGGCGATAAAACACCAGTTTTTTGTAAGAAAGAGGCAGGTACATCGAGTCGGATTGCTCATAATCCTGAATCAAATACAATGCCGCGCCAGTGGCAAGGTCCAGAAGTCCGGGATGCAAATGGTAGTGAGAAAGATCTCCAGAAAAATCTGGATCGAGCTGCAAGGCTGCTACACATTGCCTTTCACCAAAGCGGACCCATTTCAGATTTCTCCATCGCGGACCAAAATCGAAGTATTTCTCCTGCTTTGTGCGCCGTCTGTCGTCAAAGGCGATTTCGCGCAAGCGGCACCGTGCAAGAATGGAGGAAAGATTTTGACTAGCGGGTTGTTCCGTTCCGCGCCGCCCGATCGATCCAGAGGCGTGCTCCATCCATTCCACACCGAGCGAGAGGATGCTAAATCGAAATTTGGAACGATCGCGACGAAGACGTACGCGGATTTCCCTGGTCTCATCCGAGCGACAGGCGAGCGGACTGAGGAAGAACACGTCTTCAAACTCCACGCCCGGGCCGAACGCGCCTCGATTTAATGCCGCGGCAGCCATCTCCAAGTACGCGGTTCCAGGCAAAAGCGACTCGCCTGATTTCAGGCGATGTTCGCTCAGAATCCAGTGCGTGCCGACGGCAAGCCGACTCGCGTAGATGGCCTCATTGGAAGTCTCCACGATACGCCGCTCAAGGAGCGGATGCGAGGCCTTGTTGCGACCACCCATCCCTATGTCGCGCCATAGTCCCCAGTTGATGGAAATGATAGATTTACCGGCGTGAGAGGCGGCGAAAGCATCCAAAAAGGCATTTGCGGCCGCGTAGTCAACCTGGCCCGGTGGTGGAAACAGGGAGCTTATGGAAGAAAATAGTACGAAGAAATCAAGGGGCCGGCCTAAGAAGACTTCTTCAAGCACGAGCGTTCCCATAACTTTGGGATTTAAGACAAGTGCTGCGCTTTCTCGAGACTTGATTTGGAGCGGGGCGTCTTCAAGGATACCTGCGGCATGAATGATGCCATTAATGGGACCGAACCGCTTGCGCGCCGTTTCGGATGCGTGACGCACATCTTCGCGGCTGGAGACATCACCTTGAATGACAAGGATTTCTGCACCCAAAGCTTCAAGTTCGAGAAGCTTGCCCAATTTTTGGACCAACGGCTCGCGGGCATCACCGGTCTTCGCGATCGCGCTCCATTGCGCCCGCGGCGGCAATTCGCTTCGTCCAAATAGAATGAGCCTGGCCTGATAGCTTCGAGCGAGATACTCCGCGACAATGAGAGCGATTCCGCCGAGTCCACCGGTGATGAAGTATACGCCTTTTGGTTTCAGTGTTGGACGGTCGGTCCTTTCTGTAAGCTGCAGCCGTTCGAGTTTTTGAATCCATCGATAGGCCCCACGGTAAGCTACAAAGGAATCGGAGCTTACAGACAAGATTTCGGCAATGACCTGTTTGGCTGATTGTTCGATGTCAACGGCATCGCGTTCCAGATCAATGCTGCGGCAACCGATTCCGGGCAGTTCCTTTGGAATGACCTTTGCGGGTCCAAACAGCGTGGCACGTACCGGCGCTAAAACTGGCTCGCCGCTAACGGATTGCAAGCGGTTTGAGACAAACGTGACGGTAATGCCGCTTTGATCTTGATCGCCCAACGCTTGAGCTAAGAACATCGGACCGTAGAAGCTGTAATCCAACATTTCGTCCACAGAAACAAGCGGGGCATTAACATCAATGACTGGCCACAGATATACGAATTTCTTCGGAGGATTTGGGCGCTTCATGAGCTGGGCAAGCAGCTCATCATAGTCGGACCGGAGTCCGGGACGAATGGCATACTGGTCATGGGAAAGCAGGCCGTAGGAATCGGCTGCGTTTACCTCGACTACCTGGTGCCCGGCGTTTCTGAGTTGCTCAGAAATTTTCGCGCCCAAACCTAGTTGATCCCGAAAAATCAACCAAGATGCAGTTTTTACTGGTGCAGGTGCAGGGGGCGAGGAGCGGCTCCATACCCGCTGGTGAAACCATCGCTCCAAAGGATCAGATAATGGCACGGACGAACGCGCCGAATTCGGCGCAAAGGGGTCCACTCCAGAATCGATCCAGTGTCGCTGACGTTCGAACGGATAGGTAGGCAACGGAACGCGCCTGACGTCTTCACCCACGTGAAGTGCTTTCCAATCGGTCGCTTGGCCGGAAATCCATAAATGGCCGAGCGTGTTCAGAAGGAAGTTTACATCCCCGGTTTTCGCCTGTGGGTGACGCATTGAGGCGAAAACTTTGCCCTTCCTCTTTGGATGCTGTCGGGCTAGCGAAGTAAGAACTTCACCAGGCCCAATTTCGAGGCAGATGGGGTTCGGCTCTCGAAAGAGCATGGAAAGACACTCCGAGAACATCACTGTCGAGCGAAGATGTTTTGCCCAGTAATCAGGATCCGTGGACTCCGCGTTAGTGATCCACGTACCCGTCACATTCGATAGATACGGAATTTGCGGCGGCTGCAACTTCACTTTGCTCATGCGGGCGGTGAAACTCTTGAGAATCGGATCCATCATTGACGAGTGGAATGCGTGGGACGTTTGCAGCATCCGGCATGCCACACGCTGTTCTGTGAGAGCTTTTTCAAACTTCGCCACAACTTCAGTTGGGCCAGCCACAACGCACTGCTCTATTCCATTGATCGCTGCGATCGAGAGAGCTTCGGGGAGTCTTAGCGTTCCGGCAGCCGCTGACACTGCCAACATCGAGCCTCGGGGCATTGTGTACATCAGCCGACCGCGCTCCGCACTAATCGACAAGGCATCTTCCAAGGAAAGAACTCCGGAGATGCACGCCGCGACATATTCCCCGATACTATGGCCTACTAGGATTTGCGGGCGCAGGCCGTGAGCCATCCACCACTGAGCGAGTGAATATTCAACGGAAAAAAGCGCAGGCTGGGTCAGCCAGGTTTGATTCAATTTTTCAGCGGCCGCACTCGACTCGGCTGCAGGTGCATAAACAACCGTCCGAATGTCGAGGCCCAGTTCGCCGAGCAGTTTCTCGGAACATAGATCGATATTTTCACGAAAGACTGGCTCGCTCTCATACAGCTCTCTTCCCATGCCGACATATTGAGAACCTTGCCCGGAAAACATAAACGTCATACGATTCGTGGGCGCAGCGATCCCGCTTACCAGGCGCTTCGAATCTCTCGATGTGAACACTCGAGCTGCGTCAACAATGTCCTGTACTACGACCGCACGGCGATGTTGGAAGGCCTTGCGGCCTACCTGCAAGGTATAGGCAATGTCATCGAAACGAAGGTCGGGATTGTCTTCGAGATAACTAGCAAGATTTCCTGTGGCGTGTTCCAGAGCCTTTTCGGTCTTTGCGGATAGAACGATCAACTGATGCGTCTTTGCTTTGCCCCGGCGATCCGGTGCGGGTGCTTCCTCAAGAACTACGTGGGCGTTCGTCCCTCCAATGCCAAGCGAAGTAACACCAGCGCGCCGCGGAACGTCCCCCGACTTCCAGTCCGAGAGCCGCGCGTTCACGCAAAAGGGGGTGCCTGGAAAATCGATCAACGGGTTGGGTGTTCGGAAATGAAGACTAGCCGGAATCTGACGATGTTTAAGGGCAAGCGTCGTTTTGATCAAGCCAGCCACGCCAGCGGCCGCGTCGAGGTGTCCGATGTTGCTCTTCAGCGATCCGATACGGCAAAAACCCTTTGCAGAGGTGGTTTCACGAAAGGCCTGCGTAAGCGCCTTAATTTCAATGGGGTCGCCGACGCTTGTGCCGGTGCCGTGGGTCTCTACGTAGGAAATCGTGTCAGCTGAAACGCCTGCAACTCCCAGCGCCTCCGCAATTACCTCCGCCTGGCCATCCACGCTCGGAGCAAGATAACCGATTTTCCGGGCACCGTCGTTATTTATGGCTGAGCCCAAAATGACGGCGTGAATTGTATCCCCGTCTTCCAGCGCGTCTGCGAGGCGCCTCAAAACAACGATACCCACGCCGCTCGAAAAGACGGTTCCATTCGAAGATGCATCAAACGGACGGCAATGGCCATCGCGCGACAAAATCTCTCCTTCGCGATAGACGTAGCCTCGTCCGTGAGGAATTTCGATCGTGACGCCGCCTGCCAGGGCCATATCGCATTCGCGGTTGAGCAGACTTTGACAGGCGAGATGGACCGCAACGAGAGATGTAGAGCAAGCGGTTTGAACATTGATGCTTGGACCACGCAAGTTCAATTGATAGGACACACGTGTGGCCAGAACGTCTTTATCATTGCCCGTCTGCTTGAGCATGAACAACCCCGCACTCTCCACTAAGCGGCGGTTCGAGAGCAAGTTATAGATCAAGTACGAGTTCAAACCCGAGCCGGCATAGACCCCAATCGAGCCCGAAAAACTCTCTGGTGTATGCCCCGCGTGCTCGAGCGATTCCCAAGCGCACTCAAGAAAATGGCGATGCTGGGGGTCCATGATCGAGGCATCCTTGGGGCTAAACCCGAAGAAGGCCGCATCAAACATCTCGAGGTCGTCGAACACTGCGGCTGTCTTTACGTAATCGGAGGCCGCAAACTCCTCCGGACGGACGCCGGCGGCTAGGAGCTCCGAATCACTTAGCTGGCGTACGGATTCCACGCCCTTGCTAAGGTTTCGCCAGAACTCACTGATGTTGCGTGCACCAGGAACGCGCACGGCCATTCCTACGATCGCAATCGCAAAAGTACTCATTTGAGGACTCGATCTTGTCGTGCGGCGAGGCGTCGCTGCACGCGTTTAGAACTTGTGCTGGGATGGGGTATCGATCCTCCACCGAGATGAGTTGCAAGGGCAGCTATGCATGGAAAGTGAAATAGATCTACCAGCGGAATCTCTCGACCCAGGCGCTCCTGCAGCGAAGCATGGACCTCCGCAACCAATAGCGAATGGGCTCCGAGGTCGAAAAAGTTCTCGTCTAGACCGACATGATCGACACCCAACGCGTCCTTCCACACTTGCTCGATCGTGCGTTCTATTTCGCTGCGAGCAGGCTCGCGATCGATTTGCGCCGAAGCTGCAGTGTTTGAAGGCGCAGGAAGCGCCTTACGATCGATCTTACCGTTACTTGTCAGGGGAATTTTGTCAAGAAATACAAACGTGGCAGGAACCATGTAGCTGGGGAGCATTTCCGAAACGAATGACTTCAACTCATGTCCGGCAATTTTCGCTATCGGCGCTGGTTTTTTCGTCAGGTATGCCACAAGACGTTTATCACCAGGCTTGTCTTCGCGAGCCATTACGACAGCTTGCTGAACAAACGGATGCCGCTCCAAGCTGGCTTCGATTTCCCCGAGCTCAATCCGATAGCCTCGGATCTTAACCTGAAAATCAGTGCGCCCAAGGTATTCGATATTCCCGTCCGGTAAGAAACGTGCCACATCACCGGTCTTATAGATTCTGTTTCCTTGAAGGAACGGGTCGGGCAGAAATCGCTCCGCGGTCAGGTCCGGCCGGCGCAAATAGCCACGCGCCACGCCTTCACCCCCAATATAGAGCTCTCCAGGCTCGCCAGTGGGAACCCTCCGGAGTTCGGAATCTAGAATATAGGTCTGCGTGTTGGCGATCGGGCGTCCAATAGGGCTGGTAATAAAGGCTTCCGTTATTGGAAAAACTGTCGACCAAATCGTGGTCTCGGTCGGACCGTACATATTGTAGATTTCGCCGCGTATCAGAGGTCGGAGCTGTGCAATCAAAGTCGGGGGCAGTGCCTCGCCACCAAGGAGAAGTTTTTTGAGCGAACCGAACGCGATCGGGGCACTGGGCCCCATCGATAGCACCCGCGCGAGGGATGGTGTCGACTGAAAATGAGTAACGCGATGCCTCTCAATTTCCTCCGCAATCGTATGGTCCCCTTCGTCGCCGTGAAGCACGACGGTAAAACCTCGCGTGAGCGTCCAGAGCAACTCCAGTACGGAAATGTCAAAAGCCATGCTAGTCACTGCAAGCCACACACCGGGGTCAGAACCGATGGCCCGATCCATGCCCGCAAAAAAATTGACTACGTTAGAATGCTCTACCATGACGCCTTTGGGATTTCCTGTGGATCCCGAGGTGTAAATAACGTAGGCGAGATTTTGGCTCGTGGCCGTGCAAACTGGTGGCTCGGCGCTTTGGGCTGCGATCGCTTTGGCTTCACCGTCTACCGATACAATACGCGAGGCGACTTTTGGCAACTGCTGGGAACTATTGGCCGTGGTCAGAAGGATGCGGACTTGCGCATCCGCGACTACGTGAGAAATGCGTTGTCGTGGATAACTTGGATCGATAGGGACATAGGCGCCGCCAGACTTGAGCGTTGCCAAGAGCGCGATCAGCATCTGGTGAGAGCGCTCCATGGACACGCCGACAAGCGTTTCCGGGCCAACTCCGCAAGCTTGCAAATAGTTCGCGAGTTGATTTGCCTTGGCCTCGAGTTCTCGATAAGAAAATGAGCGGTCACCGGCAATAAGTGCTACAGAGTCCGGCGTACGTCCGGCCTGCTCCCCGAACAGCTGCCCGATTGTTTTACCTCGCGGGTAAGGAGTCTCCGCGCGATTCCAGGCAATAACTTCAGCGGGTAACAAGGCAGTTCTCCAAAAATAAGAACTCAATCCCCGTTCCGAGGAAAGTATCAACAGCTTCGGTCGGTGTGTTCACAATGGGTTGTCCTTTGACATTGAAACTCGTATTCAAAACCATCTCTCGACCCGTTGTTTTGCCAACCGCGCGAAGTAGATTGTGAAAGTCAGGATTGTCCTCTGCAGAAACTGTCTGTAGCCGCGCCGACCCGTTCACGTGCGTGATGGCCGGAAGCGCCGCGCGGTGCTCCGGACGCACATCGACAATAGTAATCATGTAGGGGAGTGAAGTACCAGGAGCAATTCTAAACCATAAGTGCGCTTGTTCGCGAGAGCAAGCTGGCGCAAAGGGGCGAAAGGCCTCGCGCATCTTCACCATGGCGTTGATGCGGTCGCGCATCCCAGAATCGCCGGGGTCCGCAAGAATACTGCGATTACCTAGCGCGCGAGGGCCGTATTCCATGCGTCCACGATACCAAGCCACTACCCTGCCATCAGCAATGAGACGCGCCGCTTCGGAGCAAGTGGACTCCAGGGAATCGAATCGGCGGACCTGAACCATCCTGCCAAACTTCCGCAGTGTTCGCTCGACGCACTCCGCACTATATGCGGGACCAAAGAACGGAGCGGGCATTCGAGTATTGTGGACCCCACCATTGAATGACGCGCGGTAGAGCGCAGCGCCTAATGCCGTGCCATCGTCCCCCGAGGCGGGCTGGACATATACTTCATCGAAAACTCCGGAATCGACCAATTTGCCGTTGGACGTGCAATTCAGAGCGACACCCCCGGCAAGCGCAATCCGCTTCAAGCCAGTTTGCCTGCCAAAGTGTCCACAGACATGCATAACGACCCGATTGAGGCATTCTTGCAGCGCAGCAGCAACGTCTTTATGATCCTGTGCGATCTCGTCATCGGGCGAGCGGCGGGAAATCAAATGCCGATCCAAATAGCCACGCGTCACCTGATAATTTTCGCGTTCCTCACGCGAGCGACTCATGCGAAGTAATGGAATCCGAATCGAACCATCGGCGCGCAACTCGACAGCTTTCTCGAAAAACTCGCGAAAACGTTGCGGCGCCCCATAAGGGGCTAGACCCATGATCTTGTACTCATCTGAATTGAAATCAAACCCTAAGTGCATTGTTACGAGCGAATAAAGAATCCCAATCGAGTCGTTAGCGGGAATCTCGCAGAGCTTCTTGAACTTGTTATCTGAGAAATGGTAGACGCTAAGGCTTTGCACCTCCCCCATAGCATCGTTGACTACTATTAGGCATTCTTCCCAACCAGACGTCCAGGCAGCGCTGGCGGCATGGGCGATATGGTGTCCGACAGGATGAAAACGCTCGCCAGGAAAGGCGGAGAAATGCTTGCGCAGCTGGCCGAGCAGTGCGTCCCTGGAATAAACCTCCTTGTATAATTGCGCCGACAGCGGATCTAGCGAAAAGATTTCTCGAAAGGGTGCGTAGTCAAAGCCGTGGGCGATTTCGTCAATGTCCTCAATCTGGATGCCCGCCGCCGACAAACAGTGGTGTATCGCATCAATCGGGAATTCACCGGTGTGTTTCTTGCGGCAGAAGCGCTCCTGCTCTGAGGCGGCAACGAGTTTTCCGTCTATAACTAGCGCTGCGGCGGCATCGTGCCCCTGCGAGATCCGATACTCGCGATCATCGAGTCTAGGCCAGTGCGTCCGCTTGAACGAAACAGAGTTCTCTAAACCGCTGATCCCGAGGATCTTCATTTTTGACCTGCTGGCTTTCGAGAAGGCCATCTGTGGCCATCTGTGATTAGACAACCGCCAGGTTTGGTCTGCATCCGATTCGATACGTGAATGGCAAGCAATTTCGAACCCAACAGCCGGAGCGGCGTCCGATGTCACGTAAGCTGCTGAAACTAATAGTTGTTAACGGCGGGCCCGTATCCTATAGCCTCTGTAACGGAGAGTCCGTAAGAACATGGAAAGCGGGATTTCATGAAATAGGACAGTTTCACTAAGCCTAGGATTGGCTTTCTACCGGGGAAGAACTAATAGAAGAGATTAGACTTACGGCTTACACAAAGTAATTTGACCGACCAAATGCCTTACGCATAGCGATTCGCCTTGAGCAGAGAAAGCCCGGTACGCGGATCTGAGGGGAAAATGATAGGAGCAAGTTTGCCACTCGATAGGAACTTTGTGGGACTGTTTGAGCATAAAAAACCACAGCTTCGTTTATCCATTCGTATAACCTAAAGATAATAAAGTACTTACTCCAGATCTAAATCGAGCAGTTGACCTGCGAGTCTAGCTAGACATGGTCCGGAAATTGCTTTCCCCTTGGTTCTGTGCGCGTACCTTTTCACACAGGGTGTCGTAGAGACCGGGCGCGTGCGGGCTCAGAAGTGGGTTAGGGTTCTTTGATATCGGCATTTGACCCACCAACTCGTTTGAAAATCAATGGAGCAGGCGAGCCGACAACCGTGGCCAGTCGACATCTAGCATTTTATTTTCCGGCGCGCACGCTCATTTTAGTCTTGGGCGAAGTTGCGATCTTGCTCGGTTCTTTCGTGTTCGCTACGATCCTACGCTTCGGTAGCGATTCGTATTTTGTCCTGAACTACGAAAACGGGATTTACAAGATTACCTTCGTGACCGTCCTTGGCATGCTCTGCATGTACTTCCTGGATCTCTACGATATCCAACGGATGGACTCAGAACGGAAAACATACCTCCATCTTGTGAAAGTGTTAGGCGTTCTTTCACTCCTACTGGGATTGTTGGGGATGCTGTTTCCAGGATTTATGGTCGGTAAGTTTGTCTTTGTGACTGGCTTGCCGATTCTTGCTTGCCTGGTTTTCCTGTGGCGAAGAATGTTTGTCGCTGCAAACCGTTCGAAGCGTCTCGTTCAACCAACTCTTATTCTGGGCGACGGCGATTACACGCCACTCTGCAAGGAAGTGGAAAAGCGTCCAGAGCTTGGATTCAAACTTATCGGATATGTTGGCACTCAAGACTGTGCCCGTGAAAATCATTATCTCCGCCGCCTTGGAGATATGGCAGAGGTTGAACAGATCATCGCCACAGAGGGAATTCGCCGCATCGTGGTGACGATGCGGGACCGACGTGGCAAGCTTCCTGTCGAAACACTCTTGAACTT
>Ga0137419_10000467_pt1 | contig 14501 bp, 12 predicted proteins | sample CZODoug3_1_2_16f_FD_108279 | JGI IMG/M metagenome (GOLD analysis project Ga0137419, IMG submission 108279) | Vadose zone soil fungal communities from Angelo Coast Range Reserve, California, USA - CZODoug3_1_2_16fungal (Illumina Assembly) | ecosystem: Environmental > Terrestrial > Soil > Vadose... | reverse complement strand
CCAGACGAATTGACGTCTCGGGTTGATAGAGTTGGTTTTCCTCGACGGACGCCATCCCAGCGTGCGCGGCATACTTTTGTGCCGCATCGATTGTAAGTTGCAACAAGCCGCGCGCGCCCGATGGCGATTTAGCCTGCGGGCGAAAAACGCTTTCCTGCTTTATTAGGGCCAGCACGAAGCGCGGATCGAGCTTTCGTGTTCTAGCTGCGTTAACAATTATTTGACGGTAGGGCACGGGGTAACGATCCGAAACTTGATCGATCTGAGCCTTCACTTTCTCGATACGGTCGCCTGCAAACCCGCGACTGCGTCCATCAGCAACGCTTGCGAGATGATCAGTTGCCAGCCATCCGTAATAGGAATCAATGCCTGAGGGAACTGCGAGGTATGCGTTATACGCCTGAGCTTGTTTGCCGCCACGCTCCAGGCTATAGGCTTTGAGATAAGCAACTTCGGCAGGAGACGTTGCCACACCCTTCTGAAAACTCTGCCCGCTCAACTCCTCCGCAGTTGCAATCGCCTGCTTCCAGTTGCTCTCTGAAATCTCAAGGCGCAGTTGCCCAAACAACGCGTTGGTTGCGGTCGCCGTGCCGGAGAAACGCTGCCTCGTTCGCTTGACCCAGACAAGTGCGTCCTGTATCCGGCCCGCCTCTCTTAACGTGTCGATTGCGTTGAGATGCGCCGTGTCAATTCGTTCGCCATCGGGAAAGCGATTGATGTATTGAATGTAACGATCAGCCGCCTCCGAAGTTCTGCCCAACCGCAGCAGAGAAGCGGCGCTGAAGTTGAGACCTTCGCGGCCTTCTTTTGTTGTCGGGTACTCGCGCGCCAGACGATCATAGGCGGCGTACGCTTCCATATAACGACGCGATTGAAAATATGCTCGGCCCATGCCCAGTAAAGCCTGAGCGACCCTGGGATCATTTGGGTAATAGTTTATGAGCGCTTGCCAATGCTCGCGTGCTTCATCGAAAGCGCGATTAGCAAGATAAATGGCGGCGCGACGAAGATGTTCGTCGGGGGTAAGCCGCGTCATTACGCCATTCGCGTTGCGCGTCACACGGTCCTGGCGTCGCACGCCAGCAAGGGCTGTGTCCGTGTTTCCCTGGATTGCAACCTGAAGGTTCTGTTTTGAACCTGACTGTGCGAGTAAAGGCGCAGAACTCGCACTAAGCAATCCTGCCAACGCAAGAATCGAAACTGAAGCAATCCACGCTTTGCTACGGTCAGAGAGACTCATCACCACAACCAATCTACCGTTCGATGATTTCAAAGCTCGTAACGATTTCTGCGGTCGGTCGTAAAGTTGCTGCCACGCTACAGTATTTTTCTTCAGAGAGTTGTATAGCTTGTTCGACAGATTGCTCTGAAATGTTACGGCCGGTGACGATATGATGCACTTCCATGCGTTTATAGCTGCGCGGGTGCTCATCGCGGCGCTGGCCTTGTACCTCAACCCGGTAGGCCGAAACCTCCTGCCGCTTTTTCTTCAAGATAGAGACGACGTCGACAGCGGTACAGGAGCCCAGGGCGACAAGCAGGAGTTCCATTGGGGTAGGAGCCGAGTTTCGAGTGTGGTCCGTATCTATCAATATCGGGTGCCCAGATGGTGTATGACCAACGAATAAGTCTGTCGCCTTCAGCTCAATGACCGCTTTGGAATCGTCTGCACTCATTTACCAGCCCTCCGAATTGAGAATATCACATCGCCTCATGTCTATATGCTTTGCGAAGTTAAGGTTCAAGCAAACAAACTTTCCACAATAAGCACACTTTCGCAAATCAATCGGCAGTGAATGGCACAGGCATTGTAGTCATATCCTCAATGTACTTTACTTTCTTGTTTCAATGAGAAGATCTGTACGCGTCTAAGCTCGTAATGACGTCTTAGTTAATGAACCGGGAAGTGTTTTCAAGTTGAATTTGGAGGAAACAAAATGATTATGGTTAGAAAAACAATGGCCGCGTTAATGATAGCGCTCGTCTTTGCGGCGGGAGCTTCTTTAACGCAGGCACAACGGCAACCGTATCGTGGGACCTACCGCTCGATGCAACAGCTTTTAAGCCGAATAGGGACTGGCACCGATCTGCTGCTGAGTAGGGTGAACACTCGGAATCGAACCAGTGTCTATGACCGCAACATTCAAGCCGACCTTGGCAGTTCGGTGCAGAGTTTGAGTTCGACGGTAATGCAATTGAGGGAGCGGTTCAACAGTAGGACCTCAACAACTGCCGATGTTCAGGAAGTACTTAACAGCGCCGCGCTCGTTGATCGCATCATTCGCGGGAATACAACCGACGCAGTGACACTTCGCACATGGACCAACCTGCGGGCTGATCTCAATCAACTGGCGAGCGTTTACGGGCTGAGATGGTCAAACGTTTCACAGACTAACGCGTACCCTTCGAACAATCCGCCGACGCAATATGGAGTTAGCCGCCTAACTGGTACCTATCGCCTGGATCCATCGCGAAGCGATGACCCTGGTCAGGCAGCCGACCGCGCCACGCAATCGCTTGGCTATGGCGACCGAGCGCGCATACGCGATCAAGTCGCTGCCAGGTTGGAATCACCGGATCAGATTGCCATCGAGCTTCGAGGCAGGGACGTGACGTTGGCATCATCGCGCGCGCCACAGATCACTTTTACTGCTGACGGCACCGAACGCGTAGAAACCGCGCCCAATGGTCGCTCAATTCGCGCGCGGGCAACATTGAATGGCGAGCAGCTGATTGTGAGTTCGACCGGAGACTTCGGCAATCAATTCAATGTAACCTTCGATCCGATCGACAACGGTCGTGCATTGAGTGTCACGCGTCGCGTCTATGTTCAGGGCTTATCTCGCCCCGTAGTTGTTCAGAGTGTTTATGAAAAGACGTCTGACGTTGCCAGGTTCGATATTAATACCGGACCGCAAACGTATCCGAATCCGGGTAACACCACCACAGCAAACGGCGATTTCGTTATTACGAACGGTGAGACGGTGATCGGCGTGCTCGAAAACGGGCTTTCGACGCAGACTGCTCACGAAGGTGATCGTTTCACGATGACGGTGCGACAGCCCGCGCAATACGAAGGTGCAGTCATCGAAGGACACGTTTCCAACATTCAACGCAGTGGCCGTTTGACGGGACGATCGCAGATGACGTTGAACTTCGACACCATCCGTCTTCGCGACGGTGGTTCATATCGCTTTGCCGGCATTCTTGAGTCGGTCAGAACAACTCAGGGAGACGTCGTTAGAGTTGATAACGAAGGCACAGTAAGAGATACCAGTCAAACAACGAAAACCGAGCAGCGTGCAGCCATCGGTACGGCTGTTGGCGCCATCATTGGCGCAATCGCCGGCGGTGGCAAAGGCGCGGCAATCGGAGCCATAGTCGGAGCCGGAGGCGGTGCAGGATCTGTTTACGTTCAGGGCCGCGACGACCTTGACCTCGGGGCCGGCACGGAACTAACAATCCGCGCGTCGGGTCCAAGGTAATTAAGCAAGTTCGCTGTGCACGCGGGGGCTGGTGACAAAAGTTGCCAGCCCTCTTTTTATTTCGCAAGCGTCTATTTGTGTTATTATTCAAATCCCAGCGCTGCTCACTCGTTAACAACTTGTCCTCCCGTTTTCTAAATTGACTATGTACATGCTTAGGTAAACGTGGGAGGCCCGAAGTGCCAAGAATCCTTTTGGTAGACGACGACGAGACGATCCGCGACACGCTCTACGAACTTCTGTCCGAATACTACATCTGTCAGACTGCGGAGACAGCGGAAAAGGCGTTCGCGCGGTTAGAGGCGGACCAGTACGATGTTGTCCTTACAGACATCTCAATGCCAGGTCTAAGTGGCCTCGAACTTTTAGGCCATGTTCGGCAGAAGTTTCCGGATACTCCGGTAATAATCATTTCCGGCATCGGCGATCAGGAACACGCCCAGGGCCTTATCAGGTTGGGCGCCTTCGATTTTCTTTTGAAGCCGTTTAGTCTTGACGTGGTTGAAAAGAGCGTCAAGCGGGCCGTTGAATATCGCAACCGGCTGCTGGAAGGAAAGGGATCGGAGGACGGTGAGAACTCGAGGAAGAACGTGGTTGGTGATTGGAAGATCGTAAACAACTGATGGTGGTGCGCCTTCTGGTCATGCGGCAACAATAGCCATTGCCGCACGTTTTACCGAAACCGCACGTTGCCTGGAAATCTCCGCGGCAATCTCAGAAATCTTTTCCGCATGGAATGGCTTTGCAATAACCCAGTCTACGCCCGCTTCCTTCTGTTCATCTGATCCAACCGCTTCGCCCCAGCCAGTGACGACAGCAATCGGTATTGTCTTGTTGCGTTGGCGAATGGCGTGCGCCAACTCCCAGCCACTCATGCCCGGCATGCCGACGTCAGTGAATACACCATCAAACTGATGCACTTCAAAAAGTCCAAGCGCTTCGCGGCTGCCTGGCGCCAGGTAAACTCGACAGCCATCGTGTTCTAACAGGTCGCGTAGCAGTTCACGCACCGGCGCCTCATCGTCTACGACCAGGATCCTGGGTTGATTTTCATTGAATGTACGCGGAAGGTTTGCGCTGCGGGTGTCGATCGTTTGCGCTTTCGTAAGTTCCACCTCGGGAAGGTTTGCTTCTTCGGTGACTTCTGCTTTGGGCAAACTGATCATGAACTTCGTGCCCATGTTCACTTCCGACTCGACCTTTACCGAACCTTCGTGCCGACGAATAATGCCGAAGCTCACTGCCAAACCCAGACCCATTCCCGCTTTGCCCTTTGTCGTAAAGAACGGATCGAAGATACGCGACTTTACTTCCGGCGCCATACCAGAACCCGTATCTGCGACCATGATGACCACAGATTCGTCGATGTCGAATGCCGCCAGCGTTAGTTGACCACCGTCGGGCATGGCATCCACGGCATTGAAGACCATGTTCACCAGGACCTCGCGCAATTCGGATTCGTCGCCCATAACTCTTGCTTTGGACCGGATTTGCAGATCCAGACTGATCTGAACGTTTGCAGCTTCAGCTCGATCCTTCCAGCGCGGCCGCGTAATCTCGCTGACATCCAACAATATCTGGTCGATCGATACGGGTTCGAAATCATGATCGCGCCGTTGCCGCGCAAAGTCCTGAATCCTTTTGACTGTCTTGGCGCCATCTTCGGCGGTCTTGATAATGATATTGAGACCGCGACTGATCTTTTCCGGGTCGTTGGTGCGCAGGATCAACTGCGCGCGGCCAAGAATGCCGGCAAGCGTGTTGTTGAAATCGTGGGCTACTCCGGATGCCAGTTCCCCCAGTGCAGAAAGCTTTTCTATTTGTGAAAACTGTTCGCGGATTCGCTCCTGTTCCGCAATGTAGTGTGACAACTCGGCTACGTGACGTTCAGCCTGTTCGGCCTGTGCTACGGACGACTCGATGTTTTTTAGATAAGTGCGATAGGTGAAAAATACGATCGCGATGATTGGAATCGTTATTACCAGCGCATAGAACCCGAATTGCTGAATGAGTTTGGCAATAACAGCGGCGGCGGACGCACCGGCGAAATAAGTAATCGAGGTCCAAAGATAATGTTTCTTCCAGGTCTGCCAGATCGGTTTTCTGGCCTGTAAAGCACCGCATGTAGCCACTACACCTGAATTCGCCGCGTACTGAATCAACGCCATCAGTGCCATGGCCGAGACGAATTTGGCAGAGAGAGGAGCAGAACTCAGTTTCGCGGCATCTCCAAAAAAGAACCGCAGCGAGTAAGCAGTGACACAGGTTGAGAGTGCCGCGCACCCCCAATTGAAAAGTACGGTAGTCCACCGTCGGCAGAAGCGAGATGAAGAAAGCAGCGCCTCTGTCGCCGCCATCAGGATCGCAGCCTCCCCGCCATAAAGCAGTAGCGTGAGAAAAATGAAGGTATCAGAAACCGAGATGTGTGAACTGAATTGCGGAATCTTGATTGCAATTCGCGAGCTAAGTAATAGCGTCAATATCGCTATAAATAAAAAACGAACGTCAAGCAAGCGAAGGTTCAACCAATACGCCGCCAGAATATAGACTGCGCCGCCGCCAAGAATCGTCGCCCAGATGTACGTCTTAGTTAACTTTTCGTTGTTGCTGTCGGGCTTTAGTAACATCGTCCTTGTTAAGCAGCTGCGAAATGCTTTCCTATACTGCAAGCGCGAAGTTGTTCAAGTCAGAATGTTCGTAATTGGCTGGCGCGGATTCAGCGTGTGCCGCGGAAAAACGTTGGTCGCCGAAACCCAGCGGAAAGACGTTCGCAAGCACTGCTCTCATTCTCACTTGGCCAAGTAGGGTTTCCAGGTAGCAGCGGAATTGATGAAGCACGGTGTTGAGTTGCTCCGCGTCGTCTTGTATATCGAACCGTTCGCAAAAGCCCTCGAACAGCGGCCAGTCTGTATACATCAGGAGCTCCATGCTTTCGTTGCGAAACTTCTGGATTCCCTCGCCGAGCGGACCGAACACTGCTTGATTTTCTTCCGCTGCTTCTACGAGCTGGATTAGCTGGGCGAGTTCTTGACACAATTCCAACGATTGGCGAAAGCGCATGTCTGAATTGTTGAAAAGCTTCGGACCGTCAAGCTCCGGATCGAAGACCATAGCGAGTGTAATTGTTGACTGTTGGAGACAATTCGTAAGCACGTCGTGGGCCCGATACAGTCTGCCGCTAATAGCGTGCGTTTTATTGCCCTCGCCAGAAGGGCCCGGATGGGTTTCAAACACGCGTTGCAAATCATGATTGACCGCGAATGAAATGCCATCCAGCGTGTCAAACAATTCTCCCGTCACCAGCTCGGGTTTCAAGGCTTCAGCTTGCATGAAATCAACGAGCGCGCGCGCGTCGTCATGAATCAGTTGGAACAGCGCAAAGGTTTGTTCGGCAGAATCTACCTTGCGCAGGTGAACCTCGATCAAATCCAAACATTCCAACAGCCGCAGCAGATCGTCGAAAACCACAGTGACGATTTCCTTAACGACGGATGACTCAATGTCGCGAAGGACAGCGCTTATTTGGGAACGACAAGGACTGCCCTCCGGCGTCGCAAGTCCGCAGGTCTGGGTCGAACGAACTCTCGCAAGAGATGATCTATTTGAAATGAAATTTGCTATGGTCATTTCCGCACTGACCTTTTTATTGTTTTGACTGCCCCGCTTGCTAAGTTCCGCGCTGCATACGGTGCTGTTTCGCTGTCTGCTATTTCATGCAGGCTGAAGCATCGCCGCTGACCGATAACGACGTGGCGCTCGTACGATCGGAGATCAAAACACCATCGCTGAGTAATACGCCGTCGCTGATCAGAACTCCATCCGAGAGCAGGACGCCATCAGAAAGAAGCACGCCGTCGCTCAGGAGAACGCCGGCCGGCAGCAGACTTAATCCGCTACCCATGGTTGTGCCGTTACTGATAACGATGTTGTCGGAGATGAGCACGCCGCTTGAGATCATCGTTTGATCCGACAGCAACACGCCGTTGCTGTACAGGGTGGCGTCTGACAGAAGGACTCCCAGCCCGTAAATCTTCTGGTATTGGGTAATCAAAGCCGAACCTTTTGCAAAGGCCTGGTCGGCGATCATTCCCTGGGCCCAGGAGAAAGTCGTTCCGTCGATTGTTGACTGTGGGGTAGGGGCAGTAGAGGTAAGGAAGGGCGAGCCGAGGGCAGTGGTGCTCTTCAGATCAGAGCGGACGAGTTTGCTGAGGCGCACAGCGCCTTCGATGTTCAGTTCTCCCGCTCCCTGCTCGAGCATGTTCATGTTGGGGAGCTGTTGCGCCGTGTACATAAGGATCATCTTGACCATGTTTGGCGTCAATTTGGGATTAGCCTGAAGCAGCAGTGCGGCAGCACCGGAAACCAGCGGAGCGGATACGGATGTGCCGCTTAGGTACATCATTTTCTGATTCGTCTTGCCGGGCGCCAGACCGGTTTCAAGCTCAGGATGGGTTGAAACGAGGTAGTTATTGGCAGCTTCGGCAAAGATCAATTTGTTGCCCGGAGCAACGACGTCGGGCTTGATGAGGTTGTCGTAGTGATTAACGCCTGAGCGATCTGTCCAGTAACTTCTGGTTGGACCACGTGAGCTGTAGGACGTGATTACGTCATCTGCGCGTGAGTTGGTGCCGAAACTGTTGGAAGCGCCAACTGTAATTGCGGATGGTTCATTACCGGGGGCGTGAATGGCGCCATACAATTTGCGCCCAAAGGCGTCCTTACCATCGTTGCCGGCAGCAGCGACCACGACCACGCCGGCGTCGGATAGCTTTCGCACCGCCAAACAAAGCGGATCGTTCTTATACGTTGTGATGGCCGGCGCGCCTAAACTCAGGTTGGCGACGCGGATGTTGTAGGCCAGGCGATTCGAGTAAATCCAATCGAGTGCCGCGAGAACTTCAGAGGTTAAGCTCTTGCCTTGCGAATCCAGTACCCTGAGATTTATAAGATTCGCGTTGGGAGCAATACCCACGTAGTTTCCGTTGTATAGCGTTCCGTTACCGGCCGCTGCCGTAGCTACGTGTGTGCCGTGGCCGAAGGGATCGTCCACACGATTTTCGCCGGTGAAATCCTGGCTATAGATGACGCGCGTACCGAGAGATTTGTGTTCTGAATAGATGCCGGAATCAACAATTGCAATACCGATTCCTGTTCCGTCCAAGGTGTAGTTAGCGCCATTTGAAGTCGACTGGCTGCGGACATCGTCAGCGCCGCTGGTAGAACTGACATGGCCCATCGAGCTGATCTGATCGTTGAGACTGACAAACTGGACCTCGTCAAAGGCAGCAAGCTCATCGACTACACTGATCGGGAGCTCTACCGCTGAAGAGTTGAAGTTCTTGAATAACTTTTTGACGTGTATTCCGTTCCTGTTAAGCAGGGCGTTGAGCCGTCCACTGACTGGTCCGTTTAGTTGAAGAATAACGCTTACTGTTTCGGAGCCACCAGCGGAGACATGCCCGCGTAAATTAGACGCGACTTTATCTGCCTTCGCGTTCTGGTCGACTGCGGCAGCGACCGTGGCCACGAAGAACTGGCCGCCCAACAGGGAGAGCGCAAGCATTAGGCATGCTGTGAATGTGAGTGTTTGTGAAAGCTTTGTTCGCGTCATTTTCTTGCCTGACTTATCTGGAATCGGCTATGTGCTTTTGTCCGGTGTGAAAGCAATTCCGGCCGCGACCTAATTGGCAACGTCCATGCCATTAGGTTGGACATCTCAAAAAGGCGGAAAAGAGCGTATTTAGGGGATATTCTGCGGACTGACGTTAAGTGACTCGGTCAAGTGTCAAGTCAGTCTGATGGATTAGCCTGTTCAATTTGATAGGATTTCTGCCATGCCTTTGGCCCAACTGCCTGAGACGATCGAGAGCTATCGTGACCGTTCCTGGCGTCGCGAACCGGACTTACGAATTGAAGATCCACTAGCTGCCGAGCGGTTCATTGAGCGGGTTGGCTTTTGTGCGGCACTTACTGATTCACGCCGTCCCGGTCCTTCATTGTATATAGCTGTGTGCGGACGTCGCGATGCGCATATGCCCCGCAACGTGCAGAAGGATCCGGAAAGTAGCCTCGCGTGGACCATAAAGGACGAGGTCGTGCGCCGCGGCCGGGTCTATTACGGGAAGTTGCGCGGCAATCGGTCCATCTTTGTGGCGCGAAGACTCGTGCCGTATTTCAACGCGCTTGCGGGCAGCCATCGCGCCCGTCTGCAGCCCGGCCTTTCTGAGGACGCGCAGAGCATCCTCAAGGTCCTGCGTAAGGAATGGGAGATGGCATCGCGAGACTTACGACGCGCAAGCGGAATACACGACCGCTATTTATTTAACAAGGCGATCGACGAATTGCAGAAAGCATTCAAGGTGATACCTAGCGAGATAGTTTATGATCCGGTGTTCACCTACATCTGGTCGTTGGCGGAAGCGAGATTCCAGGATGAATTGAAAGCAAAAGTCAGCAGGGAACAGGCGCTTACCGAAGTAGCGCGCGCCTATCTTTCGACTGCCGGCATGACGCTTCGCGGGGAGTTGGCCCGAGTAACGGGATTGTCGAATCCCGATGCGGGTCTTGGCAACTGGGCACTGGTCGGTGAAGATTTTGCCAGCCGTCTGGCGCCTGGTGTTTATCGGCTCAAAGAATTGCAAGTTTAGTCATTGGCCTTGCGATTCTACTTGTGATTTCCTGGACCCGAGTTAAGGGCTTGTTCCAGGTTGACCTCACGTATAGTTTCCTGTTCAAGACTAAGCATTTCGAGCGCGAGTGGAAACTGTTGCTGAGCTGCGGCCAGGCGCCGAAGCATCAGCTCAGTCTCGCTCTCGCTTAACGAGCGGTTGGCCGCGGCCTCAATCGTTTGCAGACGCGCCTTGGCTTCAGACAGACGAGCTGTTGCTTCACTGCGAATCAGATCAAATCGTTGACGATCAGCATTTAAATCGTTTAGCAGCGCGCCCGTATCTATTCCGACCAGATTTCGAGTGCGGTTTAGCTGACGCTCAACTTTCAAGATTGCGCCGCGAGACCTGGCAACAATCCTGGTTGCGGTCAAACGCGCGGCCAATGTTTCGCAATAGGCGTCAGCCAGCAGCGGATTTTTTTGTTTCAGCTCTCCCCAAACATTTCGCTCCTCTGACGAAAGCTCCGCAGAAAACCATGGCACCTCACTCGCAGTGATTCCGTCTGTCGCCAGGCGGTCACGGAGTCGGGCCTGCCAACGGCGCCGGTAAAGCAAGAGAAGAATTAGCAGAACTAAACCGACAACTAATCCGGCTCCCAGCGAAACAAAGGAGAGAAGCAAATAGATTGCTGCTGAATCCGTGGTCGCGGATGCTGCGAATAGCAACAGAAAAACTATCGGCAGCGGAAGCGTCGCGAGAACGAAGGACAGCCACGGCGTCCAGGCCAGTAAATGTGCCGTTCTTTCATCGCTGCGCTTGAGCTTTCCTAGACTGGACTGGTTCATACTGCGCCTTCCATCGGATCTTAGCCCTGATGCCTTTGACACACCAGTTTCAAACTCTATGACAAGCGTCCCCTGGCAGATACTTGTATAATGCCTCATCGCGCGAAGCTAAGGAGATCCTATGAAGCGAGTGAAAAACGGGAGAATAACGAGTGCTTGTATTGCTACGACCTTTTCTATAGTTCTTCCGTTCGCCGCCGTTAATGGAACTTTGGCCCAGTCAACCGGATCAACGGGTGTGTCTGCTCGACCAGTGACTATTCCCGTGACTATTCGAGTCAAAGGACGTGTACCGCCAGAGTCGGAGTTGCGACCGGTAGATTTCACGATAAGTGAAGATGGAGAGCCGCAAACAATTCTTTCGATAAGGGCGATGGGTAACAACTCGCCTATCAACTTGCTCGTATTGATCCAGGATGACGTTGTGTCGTCTGTCGCGCTCGAGATAAAGCCGCTCGCTGAGTTCATAACGAAATTGCCGCGAGGATCCCGCGTGTCGGTCGGCTATCTGCGCACAGGCAGTTTACAGATCCGTCAAAAGTTTACTTCTGATTTAGAAAAAGCCGCTCGCTCGCTCCGGTCGCCGCTTGGTGTAGCGATCGCAGCACCTTACAACCCGTATGTAGAGCTTGTCGACGCGCTTAAGCGTTTTGATTCTCAGCCCGCAGGTCGACGTGCAGTGTTGATGGTGTCTGACGGTGTCGATGTTTCGCGAGGCTTTGATTCCAGTTTTCAAAGTGTGGATCTGGATCGGGCGATCAGTGAAGCACAGCGACGAGCTGTTGCAGTTTACGCGTTTTTCGCGCCAACCGTGGCAGCGGCTGGAAATGGAAGCCTGATACCAAACGGACAAAGCCTGCTGCAAAAGCTTTCGGATCAAACGGGAGGGCACGCATTCTTCCAGGGCTTTAGTGCGCCCACAAGTTTTGATCCGTTCATTAGGGAACTGAGCGCAGCATTAGACAGGCAAATAGCGCTGACCTATCTATCGACGCACCCGAAAAAGGGGTTCCATCGCATCAAGATTGTTTCGTTGACACCGGATGTGGAACTGAATTATCCAACAGGCTATAAGCGCTGAGGCTCAGAGCTTTCGCTATTGCACTATTGCGGGCAGGAGCGAACCACGTCGATCGGTAGCGGTGGCCCAACCATCGGCCAATCTACCAATCATTCCGTGAAAATGAATTTCGCCGTCTGAAAGCACCACTACCACGTCGCCGGCCTGATAGCGAGAATCTTCCAGCTGGAAGCGAACGACTGTGGCCTGGCCGTTCTGCTGCTCCAGTGTTTCATAGGAAAACGTGTCAGCATCGACTACGTAAGTTTGCGAATTGTTTGCGACCTTCTGCTCGTCTGGCACATTAGTCTCCTCAATGTAATGGCTGTCTCACTCGAAGGGGATTAGCTATGTTCTTATGTTGGCGCCGAGCACCATTATTGAGGCAAACGCGATGATCGGCAAGCGAGCCTTCCAACAGCCGCTTGCTCGCAGCAAGGCTGTCGATCTGAACCGGGCACTGTAGGGGTCTCAAAACTAACAGGCAGGAAACGTGATGGATCTGAATGACATAATCGAACGCCTGGCGGCGAACGCTGGGATATTCAAGGGTCTGACAAAGGACATAAATACTGAGTTAGCAATCTGGAAGCCAGCGCCTGACAAGTGGTCCATTCTCGAAGTCGTGAATCATCTTTACGACGAGGAGAGAGAAGACTTTCGGCAGCGGCTTGAATTGGTTTTGAAGGATCCTGCTTTGGTTTGGCCACCGATTGCACCGCAGGAATGGGTAACGACCCGTGCTTACGGTGAGCGCGATTTGGACGAATCGCTTGACAACTTTCTAAGCGAGCGTCGGAAATCATTAGCGTGGCTGCGGAGCTTGCGGTCGCCTAACCTGGAAAGCCGTCACGAACGTGAAGCCGGGTCGCTTAGGGCCGGAGATCTTCTGGCGTCGTGGTTGGCTCATGACTTCCTTCACATCCGACAAATAACCCGGCTTCACTGGCAATACCTGACGGCAACCGCGAACCCATTCGAGACGGAATATGCCGGCCCATGGCGGGAATCATAGCCGGCCGCGAAAAACTGGATCTTCTTTAACGGAGGCAACTAATGCATCACCTCGTTATCAATCTACCCCGATTGTGTGTTGTTAACATTCTCTTGCTGGCAGTCATTCTCGCGTTGTTCTCTGGATGCACAACCGTTCACCAGGCGCATTCAAACCTACAACTGGACCATAGCCATTCGGATCCCACTGCGCCGACCGAGAACCAGGACTGGGCCAAACAGCAACTAGTGAAATCGCCGCGTCATCAGGAATGGGTCAAGGTCAAGTACAAACCTGCAAACGCCAGCACGGAACGTGAGGTAAATGCATTCGTCGTTTATCCGGAAGTAAAAACGAAAGCGACCGCCGTGCTTGTAATTCATGAAATTTTTGGTATGAGCGATTGGGTGCAAAGCCTAACTGACCAACTTGCAGAATCAGGCTACATAGCCATCGCGCCTGATCTGCTTTCAGGCCTGGGACCAAACAAGGGCGGTACCAGCGACCTTTCTACGGTGGGCAGCAGTGCGATCGGTACAGCCATACAGTCCTTGCCTCCTGATCAGATAACGGGCGATCTCAACGCTGTGGCCGATTATGTTGTTGCGCTGCCATCGGCTAACGGCAAGCTCGCGGTCGCAGGCTTTTGCTGGGGCGGCGCACAGACATTTCGTTTTGCGACTAACCGGCCCAACCTTAAAGCCGCATTTGTTTTTTATGGCGCGCCACCGATGACCGGTTCGCAAGGCAATCAGGTTATTGACAAAGCCGCCTTGGCTCGAATTAGCTGCCCGGTCTACGGCTTCTATGCCGAGAACGACATGCGCATAAATGCGACGCTGCCTTCCACGATTGAAGCAATGAAGGGACTAAACAAGACCTATGAGGCGGTAACCTATCCCGGGGCTGGTCACGGCTTCATGCGCGCCGGAGAAGATCCAAACGACAAGAATCCCGCGAACAAGAAGGCGCAAGAAGATGCGTGGAAGCGCTGGCGGGAATTTCTCAGTCGCCTATGAGCTTGGCTCTATGTCTTTACCTGGGAGGATCGATTCCGAGAAACTGAGATATTCGCGCGATCGTTTTCTGCGGTTGTTCTTCCTGGGGAATGTGTCCGCACTCTTCGAATACGTCTAAGACAGAATTGGGAAGCGCCTGGCTGAGAAGTTCGCCAACTTTCAACGGAATGATTCTGTCATGTCGTCCCCAAAGAATCAGAGTGGGGGTCGAAACGTTCTCAAACTTCGCGACAAGTTCGTCAGCGTCGGAAGGAATGCATTGCCGCGCCGTCTCCAGCAATGCAGTGCGCGTTCCCGGATCGACAAGAGGCGCAGCATAGGCGTCAATCTGTTCTTCGCTGATTTTGCCTTTGTCATAGTAAGCAAAGTTCAGCACAAATTTTGCGGTAGGTCTCGCCGGCAGCAAGAAGGTCATTGCCTTACCCAGGAAGGTCCGCATTAGTTTTACGTATCCCGGCAAGTACTCTTTGTGAGCGCCAGCGTCGAT
>Ga0137419_10000464_pt1 | contig 14512 bp, 11 predicted proteins | sample CZODoug3_1_2_16f_FD_108279 | JGI IMG/M metagenome (GOLD analysis project Ga0137419, IMG submission 108279) | Vadose zone soil fungal communities from Angelo Coast Range Reserve, California, USA - CZODoug3_1_2_16fungal (Illumina Assembly) | ecosystem: Environmental > Terrestrial > Soil > Vadose... | reverse complement strand
TCTTCAGCTTCGATCGCACACGAGATCTGAGGGACGCCGGCGTCAAATTGTTGGCGGGCACTGACATGCCGCAGGCGTTCGTCTCTCCCGGATTCAGCCTGCATGATGAGCTCGATTTGCTGGTGCGATCCGGCCTCACACCGCTGGAAGCACTCCGCAGTGCGACCTACAACCCGGCTGAATTCCTCGGCGCGCTCGATTCGCTGGGAACCATCACTCGGGGAAAAGTCGCGGACCTGGTTCTGCTGGACGCAGATCCCCTCACAGACATCCGCAATACGCGACGCATCTCGCTGGTGATTGCGAACGGTCGTGTATTCGATGCCGCTGCTCTCGCGCAGCTATTGAAGCACGTCGAGACCGCGCTAAAGCGCTGACTCGAGCGGGCACGAGTCAGTTTGCCAGGGCGGGGCCAATACCACCCACACCGGGCGGAGCGTTTCTCCGCAGATACTCGTAGAGCGCGGCACTCAACGCTGCAACGAATAGTCCGACGGCCCAGCCGCCGATCACGTCGGTAGTCCAGTGGACGTCGAGATAGATGCGACTGAGTCCGACAATGAGTGGTATTCCTCCGCCTACCACGATTGCCGTGGTCCATGAGATCATACCCTCGCGTGCCATCACGTAGCAAAGCGTAACGACCACCGCTGCCGACGTTGCGGCGTGTCCACTCGGAAAAGAAAAACTCTTTTCATTGAGAATCGCGCCACCCGCTGGCCTCACGCGGCCGAACAGAACTTTGATAACCCCCGACAGCAGGCCACCCACCGCCGGAGCAGCAATCACGACTCCGGCTTTACTGCGGCCCCTGCGCCCGTAGAACCAAACGCCAGCTGCAACTGCCAGAAGCACCATTACCGCAGGAGAGCCTATCCAGGTTATTACATAAGCGAGCTTGTAAATGATCGGATTCTGGTGCGAGATGACCCACGCACGCACCGAGCTGTCGAAGGCGGTCGTCGACTTGTCCGCCACGTCTTCGCCCAGGTCCGCGAATACGCTGATCGCGATCCCGGACACCACCGCGATCAACGTCCAGAACGTAATCAGCTTCCCGAACCAGTCCCGCACGCGATGACTCGCGGCCGGCTCGTGACCGGGCGTAGGCGTCACGGCGCTGAGCTGAGCATCGCTACGCGGCGGCGTCTACAGCGGGCATCAGCTTTCTTTCCTCTCTCTTTCTGGCGCGTACGCGTCGACTGAAGCTGTTTCTGCGTGCGTTTCGCAACGAGAGGAAACAGAGACCCCAGCTCCAGAGAACCCACGAAAACCGATCCGGTAGACTCATCGTTCGGAGCATTACCAACGCAACCGCAATTCCTCCGGCTGCAGCTGCTGCCGTGTTTTGCGGCGGGCCGGCCGTACGCCGAGCGATCACCTCGATTGCCTGCGATCCCAGGGTCATGATCGTTCGGCGAATGGCGATGTCGAGCTCCGTCGGTGTCATGTCACGCCAGCCGGGAATCCGCAGCACGCTCCACGCCGGGGCGGTTCGGCCCCAGCCGTGATTGTCCGATGCTGACACAATGGCGAGATGAAGGTTTGCGGCCAGAGCGAGAATGCCATCCCGGTCTCGCGCGGCTTGGGCCATGCCTCGAGGCGATCCGTCCGCCACCTCGACGCCGGCCAGACGCACGGGGCCAGCGGTCTCACTCAAGGGAATGCGAAGTATGTTGCCTGGTATCGAAAGCAGGAGCATTGGCGGAACTGGCCCGCCATCGGCTTCCACCGCAGCGCCTTCCCAGTCGGGAGAGGTGATTCGCATACGCCTCGGGTCTACGCCGATGAGAATCGGATGCTCGTCGCCATCCCGAAGCTCCACACCCGGGAGCAGCACTGTGGCGTCACCGGATCGCGTGGGGTTGCGCGCCGCGCCCGTTAGCGCGCCATCAAACGTCATGTGGTCGGTCACATACGCGGCGTCGAAGCCGGAGCTCGAATGCCACTCACGGTTTTTCTCAGGACTGAATCCGGGACGTCCGTCGTGGGAGGCTTCGGTGTGACTGTGAAAGTCGACGGCGATGAGATCACGATCCGCGAGGGCGAGCGACGCCATCGGTCTGGTTGCGATGAGCATGAAGCCGATGACGGCCAGAGTTCCCCCCAAGAAGCAGAGGGCTGCTCGCAGTAAACTCGTGGCAACGAAGCCCGCGCGCGAGCGTGCACTGCGATGGATCCAAAGGCCAAGGAACAGAGCTGCGCAAAGCGCGAAGGTCGCCCAGTACTGGGCAGGGGAGAGAAGCGTGAGCGCGTCGAGGACGTTGGAAACTGGCGCGAACGCGTCGTACGCGAGCGGTGTGCGCAGACTTGCGGTCACCGACGCGTCGGGCCGGGTTAGTTCCACCAGCGGAGGCAACGAAAAAACCGCCGTCATTACGAGTGTTGCGGTAATCACGAGCGGCCATCGATAACGCGAGATTCGCCGAAGTTTCAGTGTCTGCACGACCCTCGTCGCTGAAAGAGAATGCGTTTGGTGACGCCCACAATAGACGCTCGACCTGTCCCTATGATTACACCGCGCTCGCGACGCGCGGGAACGTAACAATTACTCTTGTCCCCCTGCCGGGTTCGGAGGTCAGCGAGATCTCGGCGCCGTGTTCGAGCGCGATCCAGCTTGCAATGGAAAGGCCAAGCCCCGCCCCGTTGGTCCTGCTGCGCGCCGTCTCACCACGGAAGAATCGCTGAAAGACGCGCGACAGCTCCTCCTGTTGGATGCCGATTCCGGTGTCTTCCACCACGAACGTGGGCGCTCCCTCATGCATAGACACGCGAACGTGCACTTGTCCCCCCGCGTCCGTGAATTTCACGGCGTTGTCCAGCACGATCATGATGAGTTGGCGAATGAGAGTCGGATCACCCTCGATAGGCGCCTCCTCGAACTCGTCGACCGTTACCAGGATGTTCTTCTGGCGGGCAACGATTTGCGCCGCGCCGGCGGCATCGATTGCGAGATCATCGAGAAAGATCCGCTCCTTGTCGATTTGTCGCTCGCCAGTGTCGGCGCGTGCAAGAACCAGCAGGCTGTCGACTATGACGCCCAGCCGGCGCGCCTCAGCCTCGACACCGCGCAGGGCTGAAACGTAGTTCTCCGCATCGCGCGGCTGCTGGAGCGCCACCTCCGCCCGCGTCCTCAGAATGCTGATCGGCGTCCTCAGCTCGTGCGCCGCATCCGCCATGAATCGGCGCATGAATTCCATCGATCGCTCGATCGGGGCAGTCGACTTCCTGACCAGCAGGAAGCCGCCGGCGGCGACGAGAACCAGCGCGGCGAATGCGATCACCGCGAACGCGGTGATCAGATCAGCGTATTTGTCTTCCAGCTCGACACGGTCAGCGACGGCGACCGCCACGAGCTCGTGGCCTGAACCGAGTTTGAACCGCTGCGCATGCAGCCGGAGCGTCATGTCCTCCGGAAGATCGCGATACGCGGTGATTTGCCCGACTCTGCCCGCGTCTTTCGCCGCCTGGCGAATCCAGGCGTCCGCGTTAGCCGGCTTGATCGGGTTCCCCTGCATGTCGAGGAGGTAGAGCATGCGGTCGGGGATGTTGAGCTCGTCCACCGCATCGATGACGCGTCCGCGCGGCCCCGCCGCTTCCACTTCTCTGATGCGGGCGGCCCGCACCAGCTCCAGAGTGGCGCTCTTCAGCGAATCGTCGAGCTGGTGCGATAACTGGTAGCTGATAACACTGAACAAACCGGCGCCGAGCAGGACGATGATGAGCCCAAACGTCGCGACGTACCAGATCGTGAGGCGTAATCGCAGCCGTATGAGTCGCTGGATTCCCAGTCGCGACGAAGTCGCTTCAATCGCCAAAACGATATCCGGCGCCGCGGACCGTCTGGATCAACTTGACGGGGTAGTCGTCGTCGATCTTCCGGCGCAGCCGCCGCACCAGCACCTCGAGCACGTTCGTGAAGGGATCGTGGTTCTCGTCCCAGACGTGCGCGGTTATCGCCGCCCGATCGACCACTTGCCCGTGATGCAGCACGAAAAATTCCAGCAACGAGAATTCCTTCGCTGTCAGCTCGACGGGTTTTCCGGCGCGCCGCACGCGGTGGGCTTCGAGATCGACCTCGAGATCAGAGACCTTCAAAGTCTCCGGGAGGGGAGCCCCACGCCGTCTGGCCAGCGCTCTGACCCGCGCCAGAAGCTCCCGGAATGCAAAAGGCTTGGTCAGGTAGTCGTCGGCGCCAACCTCGAGGCCGGCTACGCGATCATCGACGGCATCACGCGCGGTGAGCATCAGTATCGGGGTCGCGACCTCCCGCGCCCTTAGCTCGCGGCAGAGATCGAACCCATTTCCACCCGGCAGCATTACGTCGAGAATGATGACGTCGAAGCTTCCGAGCAGTGCTTTCAGTTTCCCGTCGGCGTAGTTCGCGACCGTAACGACCTGTACGCCATGCTCTGCAAAACCGGTCTTGACAATGGCCGCCAGGCCGGGATCGTCCTCGACAAGAAGAACTCGCATTGGCGCCAATCTACATCGTCGGAGTCAGGCCGCACACCATGTAATCATGACGACAGCTTAACAGCATATGATTCACGAGGATAACCGGGCTGATTCCCGCGACCGTCGCGGGACCGCAGATCAAACATATTGAGGAGGACGCATGTTCAAAGCGATAGCCGTGGCAGTAGCTCTCGCCGCTGCCACCACCGTTGCCGGGGCGCAGGGCACGAGCACTTACAACAAGGCCACGGCCAAGCCGACGACGCCGGCCACGACGGCGAAGAAGCACAAGAAAGTGAAGAAGGAAGAGAGCCAGGCGACCCTCCAGAAGGAAGCCAAGATCACCGAGGCGGCAGCGCGCGCCACGGCCCTAACGCAGGTTCCCAACGGCACCGTAAAGTCCAGCGAGCTAGAGCGCGAGAACGGAAAGCTGATCTATTCGTATGACATCACCGTCCCGGGCAAGACCGGAATCGACGAAGTGAATGTCAATGCGATCGACGGCACCGTAGTCGCCAAGTCGCACGAGACCCCAAAGTCTGAGAAGGCTGAAGCGGCCAAGGAAGCAAAGGAAAAGAAGGCGGCGAAGAAGTAGTCTTCGGGGGTAATCCCTCCTCTTTGCTGGCTGGGACATGGTTAACGGGTGGGTGTGAGGCGATGGAATAGGCCTTGCCCCCACCCGATTCGTCTCCACGCCGGCTCCCATAAATTAAGTGATGCGATCTCTTGCCCCAGCGACTGCTCTCCTCATGTTCTACTCGGCGGTTGCACGGGGCCAGGAGCCTGTCACGAGACAGCAGGCGATAGAATCTGCCGTAACTCGTGGGGCGCGCGCGGCCGTGGCTCGAGCCGACACCCTCGTCGGGGCTGCGCAGCTCCTGACGGCTCGGAGCTGGGACAATCCATCGCTCGTGGCGACGTCGTCCAAGGCCCCTCCGAAGTATCATGCGATCGTGGACCTGCCACTCGACATTACCGGAGCGCGCTCGACCCGCGTGAGGGCAGCCCAGGCGGGCAGACTCGCGAGCCAATACCGGTTCGAGTTCGAACGGGCCGCCGCGGCGCTCGATGCCGACACGAGCTATACCCGGGCCCTCGCCGCGCTGGAACGCGTGCGGCTCTCGCGAAGAAATGCGAGGGACGCCGACAGCCTCCGTCGGATGGCGGTCGTCCGACGCGATGCAGGGGACGCCAGCGAGCTCGACGTTCTGTTAGCTACAGTGAACGCCGGGCAAGCGGCGAATCTAGCAATCGCGGATTCGGTGATGCTCATTTCTAGCATATTCGACTTGCAGACCGTAATGGGTCTGGATACCACGCGCATCGCCGTCGTTCCATCCGACTCGTTGACAATGCCTCCACTCACGCCTCCCAACGCCGTCCCAGATGCTGCGCTCCCCATCGCGGCCGCCCGGCAGGCGCTCTCTGCGGCGGACTTTTCCGTGAGGGCGCAGAGGCGAAGTTTATTCACGCCATTCAGTGTCCAAGTGGGTATAGAATGGGGTGATCCCGGGGTTCCGGGACTGCTGCCCACCGTCGGATTGTCCATACCACTTCCATTGCTCAACAGAAATCGCGGACCAATTGCCCTCGCCGAGGCGGAACGCGAGAGGGCGCGCGCGGAGCTCGCGTTGGCGCTCTTTCAGACTCAGGCAACGATTGGACGAGCACGTCGCCAACGCGACGTTGCTCTCGAAAAGCTTCAGCGGGACAGAGTCCTGGTGGAAAGCGCGAATCGGATCGCGGCGATGTCCCTCGTCGCCTATAGAGAGGGGGCGCAAGCCCTTCCGGCGGTTCTCGAATCGCAGCGGAACGCGCGCGACATCCTTTCCCAGTACATCAATGATCTTGCCGATGCGTGGATCGCCACGGCGACGCTCCGCCTTTACGCTTTGACCATCCCAATAAGATGAGGATACCCGCTCTTGTCGGCATCGTGCTGCTCGCTGCTGCATGTCGCAAATCAGGGACGGAGACGGATCCTACTGTCGCCGTCCAGGTCAAGACAGCCGTCGCCACGATTCAGCCTTTTGAGGACAAGGTCGGATCGATAGGCACCGTATCCGCTCGCAGCGGTCACCTGGCTTCGCTCAGCGCACCCGCGCCCGCGCGAATAACCACTGTCTACGTCTCCGTCGGTCAAAAAGTCTCGGTAGGCATGGCTCTCATCGCTTTCGAGCAGACGAATTTCATCGCCGCTGCTCAGAGTGCCGAAGCCGCGCTGGCCGCGGCACAGCTCGCCTACGATCGTGCTCGGCGTCTGGCTGATGCCGGAATCGTTCCGCGGTCGGCCGTCGAGGTGGCGGCAAGGGATCTCGCGCAGGCGCGTGCCGCCGCACTTAGCGCGCGTCGCACCGCCCAGCTCGCCGTCGTGCGCGCCCCCATCTCCGGAGTCGTGACCAGGCTCAATGCGTCGATTGGAGCGTCGGCCGATGTCAATCAGCCGCTGGTGGAAGTCGCGGATCTCAGCGCGCTGGATATTGTGTTCAACGTTTCACCGTCGGATGCTGCGCATATCGCGCCCGGCGCCGCCGTTACGTTGAGTGCCGGAGAGACGGCTACAGGCGAGGCCCTTGGTGTCGGTCATGTCATGTCAGTCAGCGGAACGGTCGATTCAAGCACGCGGAGCGTGGAGGTGCGGGCGCAGGCGCCGCCTTCTGCGCGCGCACTGCGAATCGGCGAGACGATCTTCGGTCAGATCGGCTTGGGAACCAAGCCGCGCGCCATCGTTGTACCCATCGCCGCCCTCGTTCCGATCGGCGACGGCTTCCAGGTCTTCGTGGTGAATGCGGCCGACATCGCGCTCGCTCGCAAAGTAACTGTGGGTCGCCGCACCGACACCGTTGCGGAGATCACCGGCGGTCTCTCCGGCGGCGAGCGAGTTGTAACCGAGGGCGCTTATGGAGTCGAGGACAGCGTCAAAGTAACTCAGGCGAAATAGTGCGCTCGCTCTTCGACCTGCTTGCGGCGCAGCGAAGATTCATCTACCTGGTCGTCGGCCTGCTCAGCGTCGCTGGCATTTACGCTGCGACCCGGTTGCCCTCAGCGATCTATCCGGAGCTCGCTTTCCCTCGCATCCTGGTTGTTGCCGAGGGCTCGGCGCTCGGCGCTCGGCAGATGGTGTTCAGCGTAACGCGTCCTATCGAAGAAGCCATTAGCATCGTTCCCGGTGTCATACGCGTCAGGTCGCGCTCCATCCGGGGCGGCGCGGAGATCAGCATCACCTTCTCCGACAACGCCGACATGATGTTCGCGTTGCAGCAGGTGCAGGCCCGCGTGAACGAAGTACGACCTCAGCTGCCCGCTGATCTGACCATCGCAGTCGAGCGGATGACTCCGTCCCTCTTCCCGATTCTTTCCTACAACCTCGAGGGCGGTGATCCCGGCACGCTCTACGACATTGCCCGATACCAGCTCAAGCCACTGATCTCACGCGTGCCCGGAGTCGGCCGCGTCGATGTGCAGGGCAGCGACATTCGCGAAGTCGAGGTAGTGGCCGATCCTACGCGCCTGGCCTCACAGCGGCTGACCTACGACGACCTCGCAAATGCGATCAAGCAAGCCACCGGAGTCAACGCCGTTGGACGCGTCGCCCAGGACTACAAGCAGTACTTGATCGTCAGCGCACAGGAGGCCCATACACCGGATGACATCGCCAACGTCGTCATCGGAAAGGGGCTGCGCGTACGAGACATCGCGACCGTTACGCTGGGCAGCGTCGATCATGTACTCATCATCTCCGGAGATGGGAAACCGGCCGCGCTACTGAACATTACCAGGCAGCCCGGTGGCAATACGCTCGCGATTGTCGACAGCGTGGCGAATCTCGCGGCTGCGGTAAGAAAGACTTTGCCGCCCGGAGCGACGCTCAAGCCAGTCTACGATCAAGGTGCCCTGGTGCGCGACGCGGTGGCTTCCGTTCGGGATGCGATGATCATTGGAGCAGTGCTCGCCGTGATCATCCTCCTGCTCTTTCTCCACCACGTGCGGATCACCGCAATCAGTGCTTCCTCGATTCCGCTCACGCTGGCCATCAGCGTCTACGCGATGTATCTGCTTGGCCAGACATTCAACCTGATGACGCTCGGAGCGATGGCGATCGCCATCGGGCTCGTGATCGACGACTCCGTGGTGATTACGGAGAACATAGTCAGGCACCTGCGTCTCAGAAACAATCGCCACGAGGCTATTCGCGAAGCGGTGCAGGAGCTGATTTGGCCCGTTACCACGTCGACCATAACCACCGTCGTCGTATTTCTGCCGCTGCGGTTGCTCTCCGGCGTAGTTGGCCAGTTCTTCGCGGCCCTTTCGATAACGCTCACCATCGCGGTACTCGTCTCACTCCTGCTGGCACTCTCGATTATTCCGTTGATGGCGGATCAGTTCCTGAGAGAAAAGGACACCGATCATGCTGCGGCCGACGCCAAGGTCGCGGCGGCCTCGACCAAGGGGCGCGGTGTGCTCGATCTGGTAAAGGAATCGCTGGACGCTCTGTCGACACGCTATCAGCACGCCCTCGAACGCGTACTGCACCACCCACGGCGGATGCTCCTCGCAGGCGGCATTCTGATCATCGCCGGAATTATCGCCCAACGCTTCGTGGGTACGGGGTTCCTACCCGAGATGGACGAAGGCGCCTTCGTCCTCGACTATTTCACACCGGGGGGAACCGCGCTCTCGGAGACTGACAGGGAACTCCACATCGTCGAGCGAATCCTCGCCAAGACTCCCGAAATCGTCGCGACGTCGCGGCGCACCGGAGCGGAGCTCGGCCTGTTTGCCACGGAACAGAACAAAGGCGATGTCGTCGCGCGTCTCAAGCCACAGAGCCAGCGTTCGCGCACGATCTTCGACGTCATCGATGAGGTGCGCGTGAAAGTAGCGGGGGCGGTTCCACGCCTGCACATCGATTTCGTTCAGATTCTTTCGGACGTAATCAACGATCTAGCCGGTTCGGCGCGTCCAATCGAAATCAAACTGTTCGGGCCCGACCTCGCAAAACTCGAGGCGTACGCCACGAGCATAGAGCCAAAGCTTACTGCGGTGAGCGGGCTCGTCGATCTGTTCAATGGCGTGAGCGAGCCGACCGCCGAGCTTGCGATGCGGGTGAATGGCGCGGAGGCGAACAGAGTGGGCCTCACGGCGCAGCAGATTTCCACGGTGGCAATGGGAGCACTCCTCGGCGCTCCAGCAGGGGAAGTGAGGCTTGAGGACCGCGCCATTGGCGTGCGCGTGCGCGCCCCTGACAGCGTTCGCTACAGTCCGAACCGATTGCGCACCCTGCCGATTGTCTCGCCCCAAACTGGTTCCACCGTTCCACTCGGAACGCTCGCGAATTTTCAGCCTACCGAGACGCGGGCCGAGCTACTGCGCGAAGATCAGCAACAGATGATCGCAATGACAGCGGACGTGAGCGGGACATCACTCGGCACCCTCGTGAATGATGTGAAGCAGGTGATCGCGAGTCAGCCGCCGCCGGCCGGGGTCCGGATCGAGCTTGGCGGACAATACGCCAGTCAGCAGGAAGCGTTTCGCGGATTCCTCATCGTGCTCGGCCTCGCCGTAGCGTGTGTCGTGACCGTGATGGTGCTGCAGTTCCAGTCCTTCATCGAGCCTTTCGTGGTGTTGCTTGCGGCACCACTCTCGTTTGTCGGCGCGATGGCACTACTGCTTCTGACAGGTACGCCGCTCAACGTCTCGTCGTTCATGGGGCTGATCTTATTGGTCGGTCTGATCGTCAAGAACGGAATCATCCTGCTCGACTTCACCCGACACCGGATGCAGACTGAGGGAGTTCCGCTCGATCGCGCCCTCGTCGAAGCGGGTGGCGTCAGGCTGCGGCCGATCCTCATGACGACTCTGTGCACGCTCTTCGGGCTATTGCCGCTCGCGTTGGGCCTTGGAGCAGGAAGCGAGCTCCAGAAGCCACTAGCGCTCGCCGTGATCGGCGGGCTTACCCTTTCGACGCCAATCACTTTGTTCGTGGTTCCGACGCTGCTCGTCGCCGTTCGGGGGGGAAACTACAAGCTCCCGGAAAATCACTAACGCGGCAGTAGACTGTCCGCTTCCTGCTCCGGCATTCTCGTCGTATGGCGTGTCGCCACGATCTCTCCCGCACAGTCTTAAATTTTAGACATGACGCTGCCTCCCATTGCGCATCCCCCCGAGACACTCGAGGGCTGGTACGCGCTGCATCAGATCTTTCGATTCAAAAAGCAGAAGCCGGACGCGAGCCGTCTCGCGCGAATGGCAAAAAGCTCAGCGGCGCAGCTGGGTTCAGCTACCAATAACCGCAAGGGCGGCGCAAAGGGCTCGCCGCCTCTCGCGGGCTGGAGTTGCTTCGTGCGTCTCATCGGATCGACATCCGACCTGATGGTGATTCATTTTCGCGAATCGGTCGACGCGATTTGCGACGCGCAGGAGAAGCTGTCCAGAATAGAGTGGTGCAAGACACTCCAGCCGGTGTATGCGTTTCTGAGTGTCACTGAAGCAGGACTGTATCACATCACCGCCGAGCTCGCGCGCGCAGCGGAGGCGCGTGGCGGAAAGGTGGGCGACGCCGAGTACACGAGGACGCTCGCCGGTCGGACAACGGCTGAACGGGAAAGCCAGCAAGTCAGACGGCGGCTTTATCCAGAGCTGCCGGACAACATGCCTTATGTCTGCTTCTATCCGATGTCGAAGCGCCGCGACGCGTCTCAGAACTGGTACACGCTCCCGCTCGACGAGCGCAGCCGCCTGATGCAGGCTCATGGAATTACGGGCCGGCGCTATTCGGGAAAAGTGCAACAGGTGATCACGGGCGCGATTGGGCTCGATGCCTGGGAGTGGGGTGTGACGCTCTTTGCTCAGGATCCCCTCGATTTCAAGAAGCTCGTGACCGATATGCGCTTCGACGAGGTAAGCGCGAAGTACGCCGAGTTCGGGGATTTCTACGTCGGCAAAGTCATACGCTAACGTCGCGCGACTTCGGGCGGTTGCCTTCTAGCCTTCCCGGGGGAGAGTAAGAGTGAAAGTCGAGCCCGAGCCAACCTTGCTCGAGACCGTCAGCTCGCCGTTCATCCCCCGTGCGAGCTCGCGACTGATTGCCAGCCCGAGACCGGTGCCCTCGTGGGCGCTGCTCAGAGACCGCCCGAGCTGAACGAAGGGCTCGAAGATCGCGTGAAGCTTGTCGGCCGGGATGCCAGCGCCGGTGTCGATCACTTCTATCGAAGCCGTTTTCTCTGATCCTTTGGACCGAACTCTCACTGTACCGTTCGAGCCGGTGAACTTGACAGCGTTCGAGAGGAGATTGAGGAGAATCTGATCGACCTTGGCGCGATCCCCGAAGACGATGAAGTTGGAATCAGCAGCATCGATGGTGAGAGATATCGATTTCGTCGCCGCTTGTGGCTCGACCATCGGTACGACTCTCTCGATCACGTGTGACAGGGAAAGGGGAGCGAAGTCGTAGGTAAGCTGACCGCCCTCGATTCGACTGAAGTTGAGGAGATCGGAAATGACTCCCAGCAGATGCTGCTGGCTCCGCCGAATTCTTTCCAGGTATTCTGTCTGCTGCGGGGTTATCGAGCCGCCGATTCCGAGGCTCAGGAGGTCCGTATATCCGCCTATCGCATTGAGAGGAGTGCGCAGCTCATGCGACATCGCCGCGAGAAACTCGGTCTTGGCGACGTTGGCCGACTCGGACATCGCCACCCTGCGAGCGTCTTCGATTGCCTTCTGCTCGGCCGCGCGCCGCTCGGTTAGATCCCGCGTTACCTTCGCGAATCCCACCAGGGTGCCGTCCTCATCGCGGACCGGCGTGATGACGACGTTTGCCCAGAACTCTGAGCCATCTTTCCGCAGGCGAGGTCTCTCCTCCTCGAATCGTCCCTCCGCCGTCGCAATTTCGAGCTCGCGTTGCGGATGTCCGATCGCGATGTCTTCAGGCTTATAGAAGATCGAGAAGTGCTGCCCGATGATCTCGTCCGCGGTGTAGCCCTTTATTTTCTGTGCGCCCTTGTTCCAGCTGGCGATGTATCCGGCGGGATCGAGCATGAAGATCGCGTAATCATGAACCGACTCCACCATGAGCTGGTAGATCCGTCCGCCGTGCCTGATCGTCTCTGCCATGCGCGTTTTCGCAATCGGCGCAGGCTCGCTGGGCGCATCGCTCGACTTGGAACCGTTGGATAGCGGATTACGTTCGGCTTTGTCAGCCATAGCTGGGGGCAGGGTAGGTTGCGTACGTGAGGTTTGCGACCGGTTGGCTGGACTTCACCTTCCGGCACTCAGTTCTGCACCTTAGACGGTTTCCCGACAATCAACGAACGCCGGTAATCATAGCAACGACCGTGCGAGGAGCAAGAGCGCCCGATCGCAGAGTTGAGTGGCTTTCGAGTACTGTTCGGTAGCATACCCACCGCTCGCCTCGGGTTGTAGGCCGGATCACGAGCGACTATACTCCCCAGTCTGTTTCGACCCTGACAAGGGGTCCGACACGGGACGTGGCGCAGCCCGGTAGCGCACCTGAATGGGGTTCAGGGGGTCGCGGGTTCAAATCCCGCCGTCCCGATTTTGCCCCCGCAACTGCGGAGGGCAAATCGTGTCGGCGTGCTTTCGCCAATGCCGCTCGCTTCGCTCGCGGCTTTTGGTCAAATCCTCTTCGCGCACTTGGTGGCCGCGGAAAACGCGCAGATGCAAGAACGGCGCGGAATGTCCGCGCCGTTCGAGTTAGAGAAAGTTACTTGTGCGTCAGCGCATTTAGCGCGGCAATGCCCAGGTAACGCCGAAGCTGAACGCAGTATCGTCGATCAGGTCCGCACCGGCCGCAAGCGTCAGAGCGGGACGCAGCACCAGCGAGGGCGTCAACTGGAACCCGGCACCGCCCCCGAGGAGCAGGTAATTGTCGGACGCCGAAGTCGAGTTGCCATTCAGCTTGGCGCTTGCTCTCGTGTGACCGAACGCCACCGAGGCGAACGGAAGGAGATTCTGCGTCTTGCTCATCGACACTGATCTGCCGAAAGAAGCTCCGAGAGTGAGCGTCTGCGTGCTCATGTGCATGCTTCCTGCGCCGACGGCGACGCTCGGACCGAAGCCAAGCGAGAGAGTTCCGCCGGGGCACACTTGCCACGCGCTCCTCTGCTGAACTGGCATCGAGTAGCCGAGGCCGCCATTCAGGATGACACTGTTGCCGCCGGCGTTGTTGTAACTCAGCATGCCGACCGAGCCGCCGGTGTACCAGCCCTTCGAATGTCCAACGGAAAGGCCGCCACCAAACGAGGTCGTGTTGTTGCTCACTCCCATCGAGCCGCCGACGTGAGTTGCGCCGTTGCGAAACGGGAGGTCGCCTTGACACACTTGCGCAGTCGCCGCGGTCGCGAAGATCGCGACGCCTGCCACCGCACCAACAAGATTATTGAGCTTCACTTGGCCTCCAGGCCAGGGATGATCAGGTTCGCGAGTTCGCATGTTGGAGGACGAGCGGAGCTCGCACACCCTTTGGACGATGAGATCGTCAGGAGGGTCACCGGTAAGGGCTGCTCAAGGGAGCTAATTTCCAGTAGCTTCCGGCGGGTTCGTGCGTCCGTTGGATCCCAGTTGTTCCTCCTTCGTAAGTAGAGCTCCGCATGGACCTGAGCAAGACAATTCAGGGCCTTCCCAATTCCGCGACCGGTTACTTCGGCTCAATGGCGGAATCGTATGACTCGCTGATACACCGGGCCGTGCCGCGCTACGACGAAATGATCGCCCGCCTGCTTGACTACCTGCCCGGCAATCCGCGGCGAGTGCTCGAGCTCGGCTGCGGCACCGGCAATCTCTCCTTGCGCCTCGCGAAAACGTTCCCACGCGCTGAGCTCACGCTGGTAGATGGATCCGCCGAGATGATCTCGCTTGTTCGTTCACGAATCGACGAATCGAGATCCGATTCAAGCTCACGCATCTCATATGTCGAAGCCCGCTTCGAAGCACTCGATCTCCCTTCACGATCCTTCGATCTTGTGGTCAGTTCGATAAGCCTGCATCACGTCAAAGACAAAGCGGCACTCTACCAACGGATTCGAGCTTTGGTCCC
>Ga0137419_10000460_pt1 | contig 14563 bp, 15 predicted proteins | sample CZODoug3_1_2_16f_FD_108279 | JGI IMG/M metagenome (GOLD analysis project Ga0137419, IMG submission 108279) | Vadose zone soil fungal communities from Angelo Coast Range Reserve, California, USA - CZODoug3_1_2_16fungal (Illumina Assembly) | ecosystem: Environmental > Terrestrial > Soil > Vadose... | reverse complement strand
GAGGGGATGGGGTTCGTGTACGCGATGGAGGGGCTCGACGCGGGGCGCCTCGGCATCGCGATTCAGGCGGTGGGCATCGCGCGGCGCGCCCTCGAGCACAGCGTCCGCTACTGCAGCGAGCGCCGCCAGTTCGAGCAGCCGCTCGCGGAGTTCCAGGCGGTGCAGTTCAAGCTGGCCGACATGGCCGCGCGCACCGAAGCGGCCCGCGCCCTCGCGCACCGCGCGGCGATCCGCAAGGACTCTGGAGAAGACGCGCGGGCCTTCGCCAGCATGGCGAAGCTGTTCGCGTCCGAGACGGCGATGTGGGTGACGACGCAGGCGATTCAACTCTTCGGCGGGTACGGGTACATGCGGGACTTCCCCGTCGAGAAACTCTTTCGGGATGCAAAGGTCACCGAGATTTATGAAGGCACCAGCGAAATCCAACGCATCATCATCGCGCGCGCTCTCACTCGCGAGTCCGACCACGGGTAAGGAAGACCCGAGCGCCCTCTTCGCCCTGCTCGAGGAGCACGAACACGAGCAGCTGAGCCTGTGCTACGAGCCGTCGTCGGGGTATCGCGGCATCATCGTGATCCACGACTCGACGCTCGGCCCAGCGCTGGGGGGCACGCGCTTCTGGAACTATGACTCCGACCGCGCCGCGCTCATCGACTGCCTGCGCCTCGCCCGCGGCATGACGTACAAAGCCGCCGTGGCCGGGTTGAACCTGGGCGGCGGCAAGAGCGTCATCATCGGCGACAACAAGACCAGGAACCGCGAGCCCGTCTTCCGCGCGCATGGCCGTCACGTGCAGGCCATGGGGGGACGCTACATCACCGCCGAGGACGTCGGGACCTCGACGGGCGACATGGAATACATCAAGGCGGAGACCGATCACGTCACGGGATTGATCGGCAAGTCGGGCGACCCGTCTCCCGTGACGGCGTTCGGCGTGTACCGCGGCATCAAGGCGTGCGCCAAGCATCGCTATGGCACCGACTCGCTCAACGGCAAGACCGTGGCGATTCAAGGATGCGGCCACGTCGGCTACTACCTGGCCCAGGCGCTGCACTCCGAGGGCGCGCGGCTCACCGTCACCGACATCGATCCGGCCAGGGTCCAGAAGGTCGTGGACGACTTCCGGGCGCAGGCAGTGAAGCCCGAGGAGATCATGGGGGCCAAGGCCGACATTCTCGCGCCGTGCGCCATGGGTGGGATCATCAACGATGACACGCTGCCTAAGCTCAAGGTGGAGATCGTGGCGGGCGGCGCCAACAATCAGCTCGCCGAGGAGCGTCACGGGGACGAGCTCGAGAAGAAAGAGATCACCTACGCCCCCGACTACGTGATCAACGGCGGTGGGTTGATCAACGTGAACGCCGAGCTGCAGGGGTGGACGATGGAGCGGGCGCGCAACAAGGCGGGCGAGATTTACGACACGATCTTGCGGGTGTTCGAGATCGCCCAAGAGGAAGGCATTCCCAGCTATCGCGCTGCCGACCGGCTTGCCGAGCAGCGCATCGCGGCGATCGCGAAGGTGAGGCAGAACTTTGTCTGAGAAGATCTATGTCGGCGCCGATCACGCGGGGTTCGACCTCAAGCAGCAGCTCGTCGCCGAGCTCAAGAGACTCGGCTATGAGCCGATCGACGTCGGTCCCAAGGCGCTCGACCCGCAGGATGACTTCCCTGACTATGCGAAACCCGTCGCCAAGGCGGTGAGCGGCGGGGAAGTGCGGAGGGGGGTGCTCACCTGTGGCACCGGCCTCGGCATGGTCTATACGGCCAACCGGTTTCCGCACGTGCGGGCCGCGGTCGCGTGGAGTCCTGAGATTGCCGAGCTGGCCCGCAAGCACAACGATGCGAACATCCTCGTGTTGCCGTCCCGGTTCGTGAGCGCGCAGGAGGGGCTCGAGATCCTGCACACATGGCTCGACACCAACTTCGAGGGCGGCCGCCATCAGCGCCGCGTGGAGAAAATCGAACCGTGATCGATCGTTTTGCCGCACTCGCGGACGCGGATCCCGCGATTGCCGCGCTCATCAAGCGTGAGATCGCGCGCCAGGAGCACGGTCTCGAGCTGATTGCGAGCGAGAACTTCTGCTCGCTCGCCGTGCTCGAAGCCATGGGCAGCGCGCTCACCAACAAGTACGCCGAGGGCCTGCCGAAGAAGCGCTACTACGGCGGCTGCGAGGTGGTGGACGAGGTGGAGCAGTTGGCAATCGACCGGGCGAAGCAGCTGTTCGGGTCCGATCACGCCAACGTGCAGCCGCACTCGGGCGCGCAGGCGAACATGGCGGCGTATCTCGCCGTGGCGAAGCCGGGCGACACGCTGCTCGGGTTGGCGCTGCCGCACGGTGGCCATCTCACGCACGGCTCGCCCGTCAACTTCTCGGGGACGCTGTTCCGCGCGGTGGCGTATGGCGTGCGCGAAGAGACCGGGCTGATCGACTACGATCAGCTGCGCGACGTGGCGCGGAAGGAGCGCCCGCGCATGATCATCGGGGGCGGGAGCGCGTACGCGCGCATCGTCGACTTCGCCGCGATGCGCGCCGTGGCCGACGAGGTCGGTGCCGTGTTCGTGGTGGACATGGCGCACTTCGCGGGGCTCGTGGCGGGCGGGGTCTACCCGTCGCCCGTGCCGCACGCCCAGATCGTCACGACCACGACGCACAAGACGCTGCGCGGCCCGCGCGGTGGGATGATCCTCTGCACGGCGGAGTACGCCAAGGCCGTGGATAAGTCGGTATTCCCGGGCACCCAGGGCGGGCCGCTCGAGCACGTGATCGCGGCGAAAGCCGTCTCGTTCCTCGAGGCGTTGAGCCCCGATTTCAAGACCTATGCGCGCGCCATCGTGAAGAACGCGCAAGCGCTGGCCGCGGCGCTCGTGAAGCGCGGGTACGCCATCGTCTCCGGCGGGACCGACAGTCATCTGATGCTCGTCGATCTGCGCCCCAAGGGGCTCACGGGGAAGGACGCCGAGCAGCTCCTCGATCGCGCGGCAATCACCGTCAACAAGAACACGATTCCGGGCGACCCGCAGTCGCCGTTCGTGACGAGCGGGATCCGACTCGGCACCTCGGCATTGACGACGCGCGGGTTTGGCGTGGTGGAGATGGATCGGGTCGCGGACTTGCTCGACACCGTCCTGACCAAGCGGGACGATGCCACGGTGGCGACCGTGAAGAAGGCAGTCCGGGAGTTGGCGGATGCGTTCCCGCTCTATGGGGAGAAGCGGAAGACGGTGGGGGTGAGGTGAGGTCCTGGCAGAAACGGGGCCTCATCTCCTTCGGATTGGGGTTTCTCCTCTTCGTTGTTGCCGCCGCGACCATCGAGGTCGATGGCGCCAATGTCCTCACGTTGATCCTGTTAGGTGCCTCCGGGCTGTTGGTTGTTGTCGCGTTCGTCCTCATCGCGGTCGGTTCGGGGGCGGACAAGAAGGCAAAAAAGGGCGACCCGTAGAAACGTTCCGTTCGCCGCCGAACCGTACCATTGTGCAACCCATGCACAGGCTGTAGTTCTGGGTAGACCGCGCGCCCGCCGGTCTTCCCAATGGGAGGTAGATATGCGCCTGTGGCCCGTCGTCGTCGTCCTGCTGGTTGCCTGTGTCTCCACCAACGCCATGGTGCTGGACCCATCGCTGCATCTCGCGCCGGGGTGTCCGGAAGCCGTTCAGGTATTTACGGACTCGTCGAAGGTGGGGAAGCCGTACACCGAGGTCGCGGTCCTCAACTCGGCAGGGGACAACGATATGACCAGTGAGAGCGGCATGCTCAATTCGCAACGGAAGAAGGCTGCGGAACTGGGTGCGAATGGCATCATCTTGGGCCCAATGAAGGACGCGAGCACGGGAGCGCAGGTTTTCCAAGCTCTGCTTGGGACGAGCGCCAACCGGAAGGGTAAGTCGATCGCGATCTACATTCCGTCGGACACAACTCGTGTCGCCGCTGCGTGCGCAGCCGCTGCCGCGGCGCGTGCGGGTCGGTAACGACGGGACGCGCACCTCCGACCCATTGTCACGCAGTACGGCCGTTCACGGTTGCCGCCGGTCCAGGGGAACGTCCTTTAGGACGCGTGCTCTGGCCGAGCCGGTCCTTTAGGACACGGTTAAACTAGGGACCACATCCCTAACGTTCAGGTGGGAATTCGTCGAGTCGGGTGTTATCCGTGCCCTAAAGGGCCGGCTCGGCCACTACGCGCGCCGTGAAGGGCGAACCAATCGACCAACTCTGGACTGGTCGTCGGCGACGAGACGCCGCGTCGGTCGGCCACATTCTGCACAAACTGTCATAGCATACTCCGAGCCTCCGCCCCACACTCGGATGCCGAGCGGGATGGACAACCCATGACCAGCCGGGGAGGTCGAGATGGGACGACAGATCATTACTGAGCGAGATCTCCAACGCGCTCGGACCACGCGCCAGGGAGCCGGTCAGATTGCTAGCGGCAGTGCGGGGAGCGTCGAAGAAAAGGCCGACTCGTACGGCGACCGGCTCATCAAGAACATTCCGGCTGAGGTCCTCGCCTTATATGTCTTTCTCTCAGGCGTCCTTCACGCGGCGGCGGATGCACCGCCGTGGTTGCATTGGGCAGTGTTCGTCGCGCTCCTCATCGGAACTCCGTTCTACCTCAAGAACGTGCAGAAGGTAGAGAAACTCAAACAGCGCCTCCTCTCGACCGGTGCGTTCGCCGTCTGGGTGTTCTCGCTCGGCGCGCAGGGACCCTTCGCCATGTTGGCGTGGTATCGTCCCGTCTACGGAGCACTCTTGCTGCCGCTCTACACCTTTGCAATCGCTGGCCTAAACCCTGATGCTAGCGATGCCTGACGACCGCTCCTTGCAGCACGAAGGGTGCCAGGGTGTGTGACACTGTCGCGGGACACTTGATCATCGGCTTCGCCCGGCTCGATCCTGCCGGCAGGGGCGTCATCGAAGATGTTCGCGAGCAGAGGATCGACCACGTTTCATACGTCGCGAGTCTCGACGACCGGCTGAAAACACTCGACCTTCCAGCGCCGCCGGGGTTCGCGTTTGAGTTCCACCTCGTCAAGGTACCCGCCGGCAGCGAAGCGTGGAAGGCGAATTACCTGCAGTTCTTCTACAAGCAACGCTTCTTGAACGCTCTGCCGAAACTCCTGTCGGATCCAAAGTACGCTGAAGCGCTCGGACGATCCGATATGCAGTTCATGGTTGCGCCGAACCACCTCTTGACGCTCGCGCAACAGCTGCCAGGGCAGGGGATCGTAAGGACGGCGAGCTTTGCGTTCGACCCTTTCCACCACACGTACCGGGCGATGATTGGAATGCCCACAGGAGTGAGGGGCAATGTCCGGATCGCAGTGCTCGACACTGGTGTCGCTCAGGATTTCCCCGGCTTAGTCGGCCGCCGCCGGGACTTCGTAAACCCCGCTGCCTCTTTCTCGGCGGACGACGACCACGGTCATGGGACTGTTGTGTCTCTCATTATCCACGATCTCGTTCCGGACGCGGAACTTTTCGTCTATAAGATTGCGGACGCGAAAGGCCGTGCCAGCGAATGGGACACCCTTGTTGCGCTCGCCGCGTGCCGTGACGTTGACGTTGTGAATCTCAGCGTGCAGTTCGGGCTCGGCGACCGGATATGCAAAACCTGTGGCCGCGAGTCGCACTCCTCGCGTTCGGCGGCGTTCGAAAACACGTTGGGGCACTACGCTGGCGCTGGCCACGAGCCGATATTCGTGGCCGCAGCCGGTAATGCAAGTCGCTCAGACCTGGCGTACCCTGCACGCTTTGGAGGCATTGCTGCGATTGGGGCTATCACGAGCCGGTACGTGCTCTCGTCGGAGAGCAATTATGGCGAACTTGATCACGCGCTCGGTGTTCACCCAAATCATTTCGTCCTCCCCGGAGGAGAGCCGGGTCCCATGAATGCTGAGAGCGTCGGTGCGTTCGTGTCCTCGGGCAGCCCGTGGCACGGTACATCGATGGCAAGCGCCTATGCCAGCGGCGTTATCGGCGGTGTGCTCGCCAAAGCGGGCCCGGGGGTTCAATCGGCGTCCCTCGTGCTCCAGGCACTCCGGACCGGGGCTGACAGGACGCATTTCGCGTCGGGCGACCCGAAGAGGTTCGGTAACGGCGTTCTACGCGCCTAGAGCACGCGTCTGGAGGACTCCTACCCGGGGCGCTTCCCCGTCTTGTCCGACGCCCGTTCTCGGGTGCCCCCATCCAGCGCCGCGCCGTTGAGGCGTCGTCTACGAGGAGGAGCCGTGACAAAGAACCTGCCGTTTCGAATTGGTTGGACGATTGTCGTTCTCGGTCTCGGCGCCGTCCACCTTCTGCTCCCCCGACCGCCGCGTGGACTCGATCATGCTCGTCTTGCTCGTAATTGCGGTCCTCCCGTGGGCGCAGCCGCTGATCAAGAGCATTGAACTGCTTGGCGTGAAAGTTGAGCTCCAGGATCTCAAGGACCGTCTCGCGGACGTGGAAGGGGCAACCGCGAGCGCGAATCGCCAAGCACAGCTCGCGCTCGCTACGAGCGGACCAGCCACGCCGGCGCAACCTCCCGCCCTTAGGACTGCCGGGAGCGACGACACCCTAAAGGCGCTGGCGGAGCAGTACAACGTCATTCGGCGTGACCAGCGCGCAGGGGATGCGCGCACCGCGGCCATGACCGCCGTTGTCCGTCAGATGATCGATCTGGCTCCCAACCTCAGCAGCTTTGACGTCGCTCAGGAGCTTCAGAGCGACGACCGTGGCCGACGGCTGGCGGCCTATGCCGTCCTGTATGCGCGGCCCGATCCCAAGTTCCTGGCGGCGCTGGTTCAGAGTGTCGCGAAGCGTGAGGACAAACCCTTTGGCCAGTACTGGGGTCTCCAAGCGGTCGCCCGTGTGATCGCGACGCCAGGGCTGAGCATTCCCCCGGGCGTGGTCGAGCAACTGCGTGCGTGCGCCGAGAATCTCCCGCGCGACACCGATCGCGCGTACGTGCTGCGCCGGATACTGAAGGACATCGGCGGTTCTCGGGACCGTGACTGAATCCCGATGCAATCGATTTCGGGATCACCCGGGTGCAGGCGTAAGGAGTCGCGGGGACTCTTCGCGGCGCTCAGGCCGCCTCTCCCGTTCCCAGTCTGAAGAGTGGGCCCGGTGAATCACTGCGCCTGAGGCGCAGTGTCGTATCGGGCCCACGCTTACAGCGTGGGTACGGAGAGGGTGGCGAGTGATCGTGTCGATAGACGGTAAGACCCTCCGCATCCTTTCGATCCACTCCGCGCGAATTCGATTGTCAGTTCCGCCTCGCCTTCGCCATCCTGGTCTCGCCAGCGACATCGCGCGTTGTCGGGGTCGCGTCGCAGCACGCCAGGGGCGCCAGCATGTCGGATGTGGTGCGGATGTGGCGGAACTGGTAGACGCAGCTCGCTGACACCGGGCGGGGCGCAAGCCCGTGTGGGTTCGAGTCCCACCATCCGCACGCTGGCACTTGACTTCGTAGCGGCGCCGAGCGCATACTCGGCTCACGGTGTCAGCGAGCCGCGTGGTTCCGCCACGCCCTAGGGGTCGCGAGTCTCTCGCGGCCCTTTTGTTCTCCTCCGTATCCCGATCGACTTCAAGATCAGACCGTAGGCCGCTTCCGCTCCACGATCGTCGCGACCACCCGCACGCCGGACGCGCGCGCGATAGGACGCGCGCTCTGGCCGAGCCGGCCCTTTAGGGGTATGCACGCACGCTTTTGCAAGGAGAGTTAACTCGTGGCGCTCAGATGCTCCCGCTGCGGAGCGAAGCAAGGTGTCATGGCGGCCTTAACCTCCGTCGGCACCGGTTTCTTCTCCGAGATCTCGACGGACGTCGAGGACGCCGCCGTGGGGTTGAAGTCGACTATACGGAGTTCTCGGGCAATCGGGTGGGTTGGTTGTGAACGGGACGTTGGTTGAGGTTCAGCGGGTATCATCAGAGGCGCTCTGTCTCGCATCAACAGCCTGCAACCCGGGGGCCTCGGCACGCATTCGGTTGCTTGAAGCCCGCACCCCGCGCCAACGCGCGGTCGCGGCGATCAAACGCCCGCTCCGCGTGTCGCACCGCACCCCACCGCCGCGTAACGAGCGCCCACGCTCGCAACACGGGCGCGTCCGCCGGCCAAATGCTCCCGTTCCCGTGCCAAACGCCCGCTCCTCGGTGCGAAACCGACCCGAGCCGCCGCGCTGCAGAATCGAGGGTGCTTGTGGCTCCGCCCCCTTTGTACGTGTGCAACGTTCCATCATCGGCGTCACACTGATCTCGGCGCGCGGCAGCATCGGTCGACTCCTGGCGGGGGTCCAGTCCACGCTACGACGTCGATCTGACACTGAGGGCGCGAAGTGATGACAGGATGGTTACGGAGAGGTGAGGGTGCGGCGTGGGGTGGGGGAGGCGACGTCCTTCAGGACGCGTGATCTGGCCGAGCCGGCCCTTCAGGGCACGGGTAACACCGACGGTCCGACCCCATCTCAAGGCAGGCAGGCCGGTTCGTTTTTTTATCCGTGGGCTGAAGCCCCGGCTCGGCCACTACACGCGCCCTGAAGGGCGAACTTCCCCATGCCGCCGCTCCTGGCCCCGGACGTACTCGGCGACGCGCCGCAGCTCCTCCGGGCCCACCGACCGTAGGTCGTAGCCCTGCGCCCACTGCAAGGGCGTGTGCTCCGCGATCCCATCGCGGTTTGCCAAGCGCGCGCTGGCGCCTTTCAGTCCCTGAACCATCCGTGACACGTCGAACGTAGCGGGCAACTCGAGCAGCATGTGGACGTGATCCGACACCACCCCGATCTCGATCGCTCGGGCCCCGTGCCGCGTCGCCTCTTCTATCAGAAACCGGCACAGGAAGTCGGCCACCCGCTCGCGGATCAGCGGCGCGCGCGCGAACGTGGTCCAGGAGAGGTGAGCGTAGATCCGGACGGGCATGAGGCGAGGATAGCACGACGTTCGGAATTCACGGCACCGAAAAACCGCACGAGTCGTCCTGTAGGACGCGCGTTGCGGAAGTCTCGACCTCTCCCGTTCCCACTCTGAAGAGTGGGCCCAGTGAATCACTGCGCCTCAGGCGCAGTGTCGTATCGGGCCCACGCTTACAGCGTGGGTTCGGAGAGCTGGCGCGTTCGTTTGTATCCCCATCCCGATTGTGGTAGTGTGTTCCCCGGATCCCCCGAACGATGGAGGCCCTATGCGTCTCGTGAGTCTCGCGCTTCTGGTGTCGGTCGCCGCGTGCGGCAAGGAAGAGCCCAAACCGGGGCCCCCGCGCGCCGCGCCGGCGGCCCGCCAGGTGATGCCGACCGCCCCCGCCAAGTACCGCATCGTCGTGAAGAGCACGTGGACACCGCGTAGCCATCCCTTTGAGTATCCAAGCGGCGCGCATTTCTCCGGGTTGATCGGCGCATCGCACAACGCCAACTACGACATCTTCGCCGTGGGCCGCCGGCCGACCCCGGGTCTCGAGCGCCTCTCCGAAGAAGGGAAGCACAGCCCGCTCGACGATGAGATCAACACGGCGATCCAGGCCGGCAACGCCCTCGACATATTCGAGACCGGGAGCCTCAAGAACTTCCGCGACTCCCTGGTCACGACGGTACAGGTCGATGCCAAGCATCCGATGGTCTCGGTGGTAATGATGGTGGCGCCGAGTCCCGACTGGTTCACGGGCGCCTCGATGGTCAACCTGGTCGAAAACGGCACTTGGGTGGCCTCGCGCACGCTGACGCTGCCCGCGTACGACTCGGGGGGCGATGATGGCACCACCTACAAAGCCGCGGACCGCAACACGAATCCGAAAAAGCCCACGTCACGCGCGGCGACGCGGCACTTCGTGCAACACGGCAAGGCCAGGCCGGTGGCTACGATCCGGTTCACGAAGCAGTAAACCCGCGAAGACCCGCCATGATGGGAAAGGGACGGCTCGAAGCCTTCAGCGACGGCGTCCTCGCCATCATTATCACGATCATGGTGCTGGAGCTCCGCGTGCCGCACGGGACCGACCTCGCCGACCTGCGTCCGCTCTTTTCCGTCTTCGTCAGCTACGTGCTGAGCTTCATCTACCTCGGCATCTACTGGAATAACCACCACCACCTGTGGCAGGTGACCGAGGGAGTGGACGGCGCGATTCTCTGGGCGAACCTGCATCTGCTGTTCTGGCTCTCGCTCGTGCCATTCGTGACCGGCTGGATGGGCGAGAACCACTTCGCGCCCGCCCCGACGGCCTTGTACGGCGTCGTGCTCCTCATGGCGGCGATCGCGTACTACATCCTGCAGCAAACCATCCTGCGGAAGCAGGGTCCCGGCTCTCTGTTGGCGGCAGCAGTAGGGCGAGACCTGAAGGGCAAACTCTCGCCGCTGTTTTACGCGGTCGCGATCCCCGTGGCGTTCTTGCAACCGTGGATCGCCGGGGCGCTGTACGTCAGCGTCGCGTTGATCTGGCTGGTTCCGGACCCGCGGATCGAGCGACGGCTCCACAAGTGACGAAGGGGATCACGGTCCTTCTCGTCGCACTCGCCTGCGCTCCCGCGCGACCCGAGCCGACGCTGGCGATCTCCAACGTCACGATCGTCGACGTCGCCGCGGGTCGCACGATCCCCGATCGAACCGTGACGATTGCCGGTCGCCACATCGTGAGCGTGAGTGACGCGGCGGCGACTGTGCCTCAGGGTATCGATGTCGTGGACGGGCGCGGCAAGTACTTGATGCCTGGCCTGTGGGACATGCACGTGCACCTCGATTCGGCCGACTTGCCGGCGCTCGTGGCCCTCGGCATCACCGGCGCGCGCGACATGGGCGGCGACCTCGAGGAGCTGCTCGCGTGGCGCGGCCGCATCGCCGCGGGTGACCTGACGGGTCCTCGCCTCGTCATTGCGGGCCCCGCGCTGCGCGGACCACGCAGTCCCAGCGACTCCGGGCCCTGGGTGATTCGCTGGCCCTGGCAGGGGATCGCCGCCGTCGATTCTCTCGCCGCACGTCACGTGGATTTCATCAAGATCCACGAAGGGATCTTCGACGATGCGTACAGAGACATCGCTGTTCAGGCCAAGCTGAGGCACCTGCCGTTTGCGGGCCACGTGCCGGCGGGCGTCGGCGTGGGTGAGGCGGCGGAGGTCGGCCAGCGGAGCATCGAGCACCTCGAGTTCGTGCCCGACGCTTGCCTGGGCCGCTTCGCGGAACGGTCGCCGAGCGCGGCCCCGCTGCCGGCGCAATGCGACGAGGCCACCTTCGATTCGCTTCTCGGCGTGCTGGCGGGGCACCATACGTGGCTCTGTCCCACGATCGGCAGCTTCCGCATCTTTGCACCCAAGCAGTTCCCCGCGATCTTCGCGGGGTTCAAGGACCTGATGCCATTGCTCCAGGCGCACCACATCGACCTGCTGGCCGGGACAGACCTGGGGAGCCGAGGCATCATTCCCGGCGTGAGCCTGCACGACGAGCTGGCGCTCCTCGTGGACGCCGGTCTCACGCCGGCTGAAGCGCTGCGCACGGCGACACTCAACCCCGCGCGGTTCTTGGGCGCAACCGATTCGCTTGGGACCATCGAGCCCGGGAAGATCGCGGATCTGGTATTGCTCGCGGCGGATCCGCTGGCCGACATCCACAACACGCGTAGCATCGTGGCCGTGATTCGCGCGGGGAAGGTGCAGCCGCCTCGGCCACTACACTCGCCCTGAAGGGGCCTGGAGACTCATATGAAATGGATCACGCGCGAACGTCCCAAGATTGATCGCATCGCCTGCCCGTGGCTGATTGCCCGCTTCATCGATAAGACGCCCGAGTTCATCTTTGCCCCCACCGCCGACGTGCGGCGCCTCGCGGCCGAGCTCGGTGCCACGCCCTACGACGTCGAAGGCGTCGAGCTGAGCCACGACGGCCCGTTGTGCACCTTCGACGCGCTGCTCGCCAAGTATCACCTCGACGATCCCGCGCTCCGGGAGCTGGCCGTCATCGTGCGGGGCGCCGACACGGCGCGGCTCGAGCTCGCCCCGCAAGCCGCCGGGCTGCTGGCCATTTCATTGGGACTCTCCCACAACTTCCGCGACGACCACGAGCAGCTGCGTCACGGCTTCGTGATCTACGATGCGTTGTACGCCTGGAGCCGGCACGTGCGCCAGGAAACACACACCTGGAATCCGCAGCGCGTGGGGGTGGCGTAGCGCGAGGATGACGCCTTCAGCCTACGACGCCATTCCCGATTTCGGCCTCCTCTACGACAGCGTGCCGCTGTACGCGGCGCGTAAGGACATCGCGTTCTATGTCGAGGAGGCCGCGCGTGGTTCCGGTCCCGTGCTCGAGGTGGGCTGTGGCAGCGGCCGCATTCTGCTGCCCATTGCGCGGTCCGGGCGGACCATCGCCGGGCTCGACTCCTCGGCGTCGATGCTGGCACGATGCCGCGAGCGCGTCGACGCCGAGCCGGCGCTCGAGGGCCGCGTCACGCTCCACCACCAGGATATGCGTGCGTTCGACGTTGGCGTCGCGTTTGGGCTCATTATCGCGCCCTTTCGCGTCGTGCAGCACCTCACGCGCGTGGACGATCAGCTCAGCTTCTTCGCCGCGGTGCGCCGCCATCTGGCGCCGGGTGGCCGCTTCGTGTTCGATGTCTTCAATCCCAACTTCAAGGCGCTCGTCGGCGCCGACGGCGCCGAGCACGAAGACACGCCGGAGCAGCGACTCCCCGATGGGCGTACGCTGCGGCGCACGGCGCGCGTAAAACGCGTGCGCTGGCTCGAGCAGGTGAGCGAAACCGAGTTGATCTACTACGTGTCCGGGCAGCGCTACGTGCAAGCCTTCGAGATGCGGTGGTACCTGCACGCTGAGCTGCGGCATCTCCTGGCCCGCGCGGGCTTCCGCGTTCGCGAGACGTACGGCGACTTTTTGGGATCTTCCCTGGTCGATGCCTCACCCGAACAGGTGATCCGCGCCGAACCTGCCTGAACGACGATCGCGAGCCATGGAGACGACGCTCAAAGTGTCCTAGCCCGTTTGGGGGCCCGCTCGCATTCTAGGGTGTGCGGTTCTGCCTCGTAGCGTCTCGACCCCTCAGCGTTTTTGCCGTTGCCGCCACTCTGTGCAGCTCGCCGGTCCGCGCCCAGGAACCCGCTTGTCGCAGCGGCGCCACGGCCCTGGCCGATGCTTACGTCCTTCTCCAGAACGACCCGGACATGGCGGCGACGATTGCACCGCTAGTGAAGGAGTTAGCGCGCCTCGAACACGAAGCGCTGCGACGGGCCGCAGTGAATGTGGCGAATGGACATTGATCTGATGCTACGTCGCGCGGGCGTCTCGTTGGCAATGCTGGTGGTGCTCGGCTGCGCCTTCAGGCAGGGCGTTGCGGCGCAACAGGAGATGCGTCGCACGCTAATCGCGGTGCTGGACAGCGCAGCGCTGGTGCGCGTGAAGACTGACGCCGAGGCCGCGTTCATGCGTCGAGCGGCGCTCGTCCTGGCACAACTGCCCGATTCCGCGCGCGGGCCGCGCGCGATCCGCTCGGTCGATGACGCGGCGCGGGCCCTGGAGGATGCGCTTCGCGTCTACGGCATGGCGAAGGCGACCGTCTTCTCTACCCCGCCAGGCTTCCAGGCGGAATTCCGTCGCGTGTACGACACCACCGCCGTCGGCTTTACCGTCACGGCCGTCGACTCGGCGGACGTGGCGCCCGCTTGGTATCGGGTGATATGCAAGCGACCTGGGAAGCCACCCGTTGAAGCGCAGCTGGCGGATTGCACGAGCCGCTGCCGCGTCGTGTGCCAGTCCGAACCGTAGGCACTGGGCCGTCCGGATGACCGGGTCCTCGTCCGCCCCTCAACGCCGCACGTTCGCCGACGTCCTCGGCGAGCTGCCCCGCCTACAGGCCGCGATCAGCGCGGCGCTGGCCGCCCTCCTTCCGTTGCTACTCCCGGACCGGCTCGTGCCTCAGCAGTTGAGCGCGTTGCGCTCCGTAGCGTCGCTCATCGTCATCGTGGCCTTCCTGGTCGGTTGGATCTATCGGCGCGGCCTGCGGCGGCGTCGAGCGACGCTCGTCTGGCTCGCCGCCGCCGCGGCGATAGGACTCGGCGCGCTTCAGATCTGGTATGTGCAAGAGCTCCCGGCCATGGGGAGTCAGCCGCAGACGGAGTATTACCTGGTCGGCTACGCGCTCACGCCTCATGGGCACGACATGCTGTCGCAAGCTGGCGTGCCGCACGAATCTCTGCCGGTGGCCCTGCGCAAAGTGGGTCCCGACGCGATCCCCGCCTTGTTCGGCCCGAGCTATCAAATCGTCGCTCAGGTCTATACGCTCTGCGCCCTCGTGTTCGTGTTCGCAGCCGTGGTAACACTCACGGCGTCGGATTTTGGTGCCCAGCGCTCCACGCCCGCCGGCGCGGCGCTCGTCGCGCTGTTCGTTCCATTGGGGGCCATGACGCTCGCCGCTCAGACGCCGGCCCGCGGCGCCGCACTTGACAGCGCCCGCGCGACGGAACAACGCGCCGTCGCCGCCCTGCAAACAGGCATTCGCTCCAACGTGGCGCAGGCGCTCGGTCTCTTCCGCCGCGCCGAGGCTTACTACCTACAGGCCGGCGATTCCGTGAAGGCGGCGAGGGATCATGGCCGGATCGGCCTGGCCT
>Ga0137419_10000452_pt1 | contig 14695 bp, 15 predicted proteins | sample CZODoug3_1_2_16f_FD_108279 | JGI IMG/M metagenome (GOLD analysis project Ga0137419, IMG submission 108279) | Vadose zone soil fungal communities from Angelo Coast Range Reserve, California, USA - CZODoug3_1_2_16fungal (Illumina Assembly) | ecosystem: Environmental > Terrestrial > Soil > Vadose... | reverse complement strand
GATATATAAACGTTCAACGACTAATAAGTGAGTAATGCCTACAATAATCTTAACACGAGTACCCAACTTATTTATATAAGATAAGATAGTCTGAACCTAGGCGTGAGTCTAGGAAGCTAATTTTAAATACTTTAGCTCTTACTTAAAAAGTAATGTAACATTATTGTGTTCCTGAATGGTATATTAAAAGATGCCATGCTTAAGAGTAATCTTATGAAAAATAAATTTCACTAGATGCTGGAAACTCCTAAAGCTTTAAGTATTTTTAATTAATAAAAGCTTAAAGATTGGCTATAAATAGATCCTAACCTAATGGACAATCAGCAGGAAACAAAATATTATATTTTAATTATAATTTAGTAGGATCCTCAGAGACTACACGTGAAACTCCTTCGAAGAAGTATTGCTTTGATAGTAACAAAAGTAAAATTAAAGGATGAAGATTTAGTCCGCCCATTTTCGAGAGATTATGGTCATATATTATAAATTATTTTTTATCTTATAACTTCAATAATTTAATACGTCAAAAAATAGTTACACGACTATTGTTAATAATACAATTTCTCCTACTACCGCGTACGCGAAAAAACAATTGCTAAAGCAAAACAAAAAGATTAACTAAAGTCCAAAGATCAAAAAGAAATATTGGAGAACCATTAAATGAAATAATCATTGGTGGTGTGAACCACTACTAGGAGATGGTCATATTCAAAGTAGACAATTAAATGGAAATTGTAGATTTATGTATGGACAAAGTAGTTTAAGAGAATACCACCTCTATCATATATTTGAATTATTTAAACCTTTTTTAAGTAAAGAATATAAAGTTAAATCTATTAATATCATAATGATAACCTTACCCCCGATATAATGAAACTTACTCTTCTATTTTTTTTGCCTCTTTAACATTACCTTGTTTGACTTTTTATAGAGAATTTTTTTATAATTTAGAAGGTAAAAATAATTATACCAAATAATATAAATCAATTATTAACTCCTAGAGGTTTAGCCTTTTGAATAAGGGATGATGGTTCAATCAAAAATAAAGGTTTACATTTAAATGTTTATGGTTTCACTTTAGATGAAGTAGTTAAATTAAAAGTACTTTAGAAAACTATTTATTCCCAATATTTGGGCTAGTAACAAAGTAGATGCTATTTTTAAATGTTCTATTCATAATCATAAAAAGGGATATAGAATATACATTTGAGAAGAAAGTATGATAATTGTTAGAAACCATATACATCAATATATGCATAAAGATATGCTATATAAAATAAACCCTAAATTACCGCGTACGCTCGCTTCGCGTTAAATTTATAATATATATTTTGATCTTTTACCTTATTATGCTATTTTAAGATCTATTCCTAATAAATTATTAGGAGTTTTAGCCATGTTTGGTTCATTATTAATATTATTAGTTTTACCTTTCACTGATTTATCTAGAATTAGAGGTAATAGCTTTAGACCTGCGATGAAATTAGCTTTTTGGTTCTTTGTTGTAGATTTCTTCATTTTAATGTGGATAGGTTCTCAACACCCTAATGAACCGTATGTAACGATAGGTCAAGCTGCTACAGCTTTATACTTCGCCTGGTTCTTAATTATAGTTCCATTTATTGGTATATTAGAAAATACTTTAATGGATGTTGCTACTAATAAAATCAGATGTCAGAAAGCATTAGCTTAGTATAGCTTTGTAACTCTGACTATTACAATTAAAGATAGCACTAAGATAAAAGCGTTCTAATTTTATTTATTTTGAAATAATGGCTATAGGAATAAGATATATCAACTATTGGCTATTTTTTCCTTAACTTCACCTGTAACAGAGCCTACTTTAGTGGGGTTAAGGGCCTAAGATGTGGATTTTATATATTAATTATTTATATTTTTATATAAGTTACCTTTGCTATGTTTGCAGGACTGTGTTGAATTATCATAAGGCTAGTTATAATCATAAAAGCGTAGTCGGCAGGTTAGCTTAAATTTGCCTTTGCCATCATATCAAAACAAAAACCACTGCAAAAAAACAAACAAAAAAAAACAACATCTGGTGGTAATTTATTATTTAACTTTAACCCCCTTCTTTTTACCCTTTTTACTGTGCTTGCAATAGACAAAATAATAGGTTGCTTTGTATTATTGTATTAGGCCTAGGCCTTTATTCCATTGTCATTGGTATTGAATGAGGTGCGCAGCGCTGCGCAAGCGAGGATACAGGCATAAGTTGCGGTACTATTACTACGAGTACGAGTACGACTACGACTACGAGTACGACTACGACTACGATCCTAAAGGATAGTCGTAGTCGTACTCGAAGTTGTACTCGAAGTCGAAGTCGAAGTCGAAGTCGAAGTCGAAGTCGAAGTCGTTATATGAGCTAAAGCACAATAGGGAAAAAGTTTAGTTTTACACAAACAAAGGCACAAGTTGAATTTGCAAAAGTGAAATTGCACAAGTAATAATAAAATAAGAACAAGGTCAATTAATTAAGTAATAACATACTTGCGGTATATTTACCCTGTAGGGAGAGGGTGTTTTTATTTTTAGGTTTAAACCCCTTTTGCTGAGGCTCAAATTTACCCTGTTATTTAACTATCACCCTTTAAACTAAACAATATTGATGAATAAGGCTTTTATTTTAAATAGTAACTAAACTAAAAAATAGTCTAAATAGTAAAAAGAGTAACAAAAGAAAATAAATAAAACATATAAATATGAGGAAAAAGTAAAGATAGACAGTAGCAAAGGTCAACTAAAAATAATCATAAAAATAAAATAAAAGTCTAATTCTAAATAATCGATGTAAGAGTAGAGGGTTATTAGAGTTATTCTAAAAAAACAAAACAACGCTAAAGCAAACAAACATAAATTAAACGAAATAAAAAGGCAACCCTCAGGGAACAAAGGACCTATTGACTATAGCCTCTGGCACTGTTGGTGTTCATTTAAATTGCAAAAGTAATTACCCTGTTACTATCCCATAGGATCCTTCTAAGAACGGGCTGGCATTTAGGGCCCGGAAAAATACAAACAATAACAATAAATAATTAGAATGTGTTAAATAAATAAAAAAAAATACAAACAACTCTTAAAAAAAAAAGATTTAAATATAATTAATTTAACCCTTCATTAATCCAATCTAAGCTAATTAAGTAGTTTTCCTATTTGAATTCTTAATCACATTTGCTGCTCACATTTGCTGTTCATTGGTTTTATTTTATTATTAAACTAAGGACAAAGTTCATTTAGTTTTTATTCTTATTTTTAATTTAAATAAAAAAATCAGAACAAAAATGCACAAGTAAAAATCAGAGCTATAGCACAACAGGGCATCAGGGTTTTATTCTTAAGGGATTAAAATCAGAACAAGAGAGGCAAAGGTTGCTGTTGGCTACGGCTTTGGATTCTTATATGACCTCTTGGCTAGTAGTGTTCGTTAGAACTACAACAACCAGAGGCAAAGGCTAAAAATCAGAACAAGAGGCACCTCGTACAGGCAAAGGTAAATCCGAATACAAACGGCGGATTACTATCGCAGGAGTTCGTTATAAGAGCACAAGCTGCGCTGCGCAAGCGAGGGTATAAGAGCAAATGTTTCTGGGTATTTAATAAGGATTCTAAAATTTTATCACTTGGATTGTGAGATAACTAGGACAACTAGAACTAGGTCAAGGTCAAGGTTAACAATTAATATTAAGAGTAAAATAAAAATATTTTAACTGAAATGGTTACATTTGTAACAACGTCTTTAATAGCAAATCTAGTGAGTCTCTTATTTAACTTAGCCGATGTTTTAAGTATAATTTTACCTGTTTTATTGAGTGTAGCTTTCATGACAATTATTGAAAGAAAACAATTAGCCGCACATCAAAGAAGAGTAGGTCCTGTCAAGTGATTTGGGAAATCATTTTTATGGGTTAAACTATCAAATCCCGGGGACTCCCTAAAGACGATAGTACCAAACTATTGGTTAATACTAGTAAGTGGATGAAGTAATTACTCATGTATGGTAATAAGCTAAAGTATGAGTGGAAACAAAATGGGATATCGCGGATCTAAATCAGATTTTAAATATAAATCTGTAAAAGAGCAACGAGTAGACGGTAGTTACTTTGGATTTATTCCAAGGTTAAGGTGTACTCTAATGGGCGGCGAAAGTCGTTATCTAATCAAAATCCCTTCTAAACAATTAAATAGACCTTTGCTCCTTAATTTGTCGCGTTAGCGCTTGAAAACAAAAAATAGGGGAAGGCTCCCTCCCATAGGGGAGAGGGAAAAATATTACAGTTCAAATTCTTACTCTAAATCTACTTCTGGTAGAACTCCTTTGGACCCTTAAGTAGTAAGTGGGTTTTCAGATGCTGAGGCGTCCTTTATAATCATAATTTAAAAAGAATCCAAAAACGTAACTCAATGAACAGTTAAACCAAGATTTTCAAGAGGTCTTCATTAAAAAAGACAGAGAAAGACTAGATTTAATTAAATATTACTTTGGAGGAGCGGGGACAATCTCACCACAAAGTAAAGATAGTGTTCAATATCGAGTAGCTTCTTTAAAAGATTTAAATGCTATAATACCACATTTTTATAAGTATCCTCTTTTGCATTTGTTGCTTTGCTTCTTTGCTTAGCTATAGAAACGAAATGAAAAAGCAAATGTTAATCACTAAAAAAAAAGCCGACTTTATTTTATTTAAAAAAATAATAGACCTAATTAACAATAAAGAGCATTTAATATTAGAAGGCTCACATAAAATTCTGGCTATCAAAGGGTCTTTAAACTTAGGCTTATCTTAAGAATTAAAAACAAACTTTCCATACATTATAAAAATAGAAAGACCTTTAGTAGATAATAAAAAAATAACAAAATAACAAAATAAAAAAAGATTATAGACCCAATTATATTAACTGGATTTAGTAGTGGAGATGGGTGTTTTCATGTAAAAATTCAAAATTCTAGTAGATATAAAATAGGTCTTCAAATATATTTATTATTTAAAATCTCTCAACATGTCAGAGATAAAGAGTTAATGAAAAGTTTTATAGATTATTTAGATTGCGGTGCTATAAGCAAAATTTATCTGGAATAGACTACACGGTTGTTAGTTATAATGACATGATCTTTAAATTTATTCCTTTTTTCGATAAATATAATATAATAGGAGTAAAGCTTCAAGATTATTTAGATTTCAAAAGAGTTGCTGAATTAATTAAAAACTAAAGATCATTTAACAACATTAGGCTTAGAAAAAATTAAGGAGATTAAAGAAGGTATGAACTCTTGCCTCCCATTGGCCTGCGCCAAGGCTTTTTTTTCTTATTGGACTAAAATTAAGAACAAAGCCTGCGAAGCTGCGAACAGAGGAGTAAAGGTCAAGGAAGATAATTAAATACCTCTTCCCCTAGGGATCCCTATCCTCCTTCCTTTATCATCACAAAGTGAGTTCCCTACGGAGGGTTGGAGGAAGGGACGGAATAATTGTATGATAAATTTGATCGCCATGAATACAGTAGGTTATTATGGAATACTACAACCTTTTGCCGATGCTTTAAAATTAATCTTAAAGGAAACAGTTATACCCTCTCAATCAAATAAGGTAATATTTTATTTAGCTCCAGTTTCTACATTAGTATTTAGTTTATTAGGTTAATTAACCCCGGCCTAATTAAAATTTCACTATATGCTGGGACGTCCTAATAACTTTAATACTCTCTATATTAGTAATAATTTAAAGTTTAATACAATGGATAATCAGCAGGAAACCAAAAATAATACATTGTTTTGTAAGAGTAGGATCCTCAGAGACTACACGTGAAATAGTATAAGGTAAGTTTTTTAACTTTATATTAAAGATATAGTCCAAAATTTCTTCATATTAAATAGTTGGGTATATTTTTAAAAATATTAAATTATAATAGTGAATTTTTTTATTTAAACTCTATTCCTGTATATACAGGAATCCAGAAAGGGATTGTTAATTTAAGGAGAAAAGGACCTAAAACTCCTCCTGCTTCAGATTTTACTGATTATCAAAAAGAAGTGATATTTGGTTCAATGTTAGGAGATTTAACAGCAGAACGTACTCATTTTAAAGGTAATACCAGATTACGATTTTATATGTCTTTAAAGAACAAAAAATTAATTTATCATTTGTATTCAATCTTTAAACAATATGTTAAGACAGAACCAAAAATTTATAACAGAAAATTAAATAATTTAACTAAAGGTTTACATAAGGATATTGGTTTTAGTACTTTAAATTATACTTATTTTAATTGGGTTAATGAAGAATTTTATGTTAAATTAAATAATAAAAACATTAAATTTTGACCTAAAAATAGTTATTTAAGATTAACCCCTGTTTCATTAGCTTACGGGATTATGGATGATGGATCCTTTAATAAAGCTAAAGGTTATTTAGTTCTGTGTACTGATTCTTTTTCTAAGGTAGAGGTGTTACACTTAATTTCAATATTAGAAAATAAGTTCAATTTATCTTGTGCACTGTTTGAATTAAAAACAAACAAAAATAGGGCTTATAGGATAAGAATTAACAAATCATCATTACCTTATTTAATAGATTTAATAAAAATTTATGTAATTCCTTCTATGAATTATAAAATAGGTCTTTAATCAAAGACTTAAATTTAACTAGTTATAATTTATATTTAAATTTATAATTAAAAATATTTTCAACTATAAAAATAATTAAATTGAAGTATTAGTGGGCTGTAATACCTTTTGGTCAAGGACTAGTCTTATCAGATTTAAGTTTAGGGATCTTATATACTTTAGCCTTATCTTCTTTAGGAGTAATCGGGTTATTATTTTAAGTTTGGTAGTAGGTCCAAGACCAACAACTAATTCTAAATTCTCAAATAAAAAAGGGGATAAATTAGCTTTCAAACAAAATAAGGATTACAAATGCTAAAGCAAAACAACAAAAACATGCTAAAGCAAAACAAATGCTAAAGCAAAACAACAAAAAATAATTACACAGTCTTTAAAAAGCGTAGGTCAAAAAAGAAATTATTCTACTAATAATACTTATTCCAAATTAAATAACATTTCATTAGATGATTTTGCCCATTAGTTATCAGGATTTTGTGATGCAGAATCTAATCTTATTATTTTATATTTAGGACATAGATTTTCTTTTTATTTTAATATAAAATTACATCTAGATGATATTAAAGTACTTCATTATATAAAACAAAACTTGAAGTAGGGAAAATTTATACGCATAAAATAGGCTACTATTCGAATTAGCAAGTATGAATAATTACAGAAACTATTTAAGAATCTATAAATTAAACCTTTAAATACTACAAAATATTTAAACTATTTTTCGTTTAAATAAGGTTTATTCTTATATCATAATAATAATAAAACGCGAAGCACAAATTTATCCTTAACAGAAAATTCAACATTATTTTATCAAATTAGAGCGCTTAAAAATTAAATGAATCCTTTAAGAACTAATTTTATTTTACCTAATTAACATAAAATCTTAATAACACCTTATTGGTTACTATGATTTATAGAAGGTTATGGTTCAGTCTCTTTTTCTAGTTCAAAAAGTTTTCCTCTTATATTTAAAATAGTTCAATCAATAATAGAAAAAAAGGGGTTCTCGAGGCTATTAAATTATTTTTATTAGAATTATCTGGTAAAATTAAAACTAATTTAGAATTAACAGTAATCCTATAAAATAATAGAAGAACAAAAGTCTAAGCTTTATGAGAATAAAATTTATGTTAAATTTAAATATTAATGATCATTCATTTTTGTTGATAAGTCATATTATAGTTCCTTTTTTAATAAACTAATTTTTCTTACCAAAAAAGAATTAGATTATAAAGATTGAAAAAACATATTAGAATTAAAAACACATGGTTGGCATTTATCTGAAGAAGGAGCTAATTTAACTGTGGCAATATCTAGTCATATGAATAATAGATTAAGTAGTTAGGCCTCCACCTCAACAAAATTAATTTCTCATGCGGACTGTGAACTTAGGACTGTAGAGCTTAACACAAAAATTAAATTATATTTTACTATTAGAAAAGTCAAAAAAATATTTTAAATAAACCATCAAAATTTTAAGTTTATCCTGATGGAAAAATTTTTATTAAATTAGAACAAAATTCTGAAAAGGTAGAGGGATGTAGAAATTGAGGTTTACGATAAAGAAGGTTTATTTATTGTTTTGATAATTTAGAAATGAAAGCAAATTTTTTTAATGTAAATAAGCATATAATTAAATATAGATTAAAGACAGGTAAAGCTTTTATACCACCTTTCGCATTTGAAGAGAAAGAAGTTTACTTTAAAAGATCTATAAGCCTTTAACTATTATTTTTTTGCACTGTTACTACGCATATTTGTTAGGTAGAAAAAAGAAATTTTTGTTGTACCCGTTTTAAACCTTAAGCAAGTTTAAATCACTCTAAAATAGCCAAACTCCGGGTAAACCCTAAGAGCTCATAGTACTAACCTCTTAACCTAAAAGGGTCAGGAGAGGGGCCAATCTAATTAATTGGAGATAGTAACAAGTTATGAGATTTGATGAAAATCAAAATGGATGTTCGCGGATCTAAAACACCTCTATACCAGGTTATGTAAAAGTGTAAAAGAGCAACGAGTAGATGGTTATTCGTTATGTATTAGGCTGCCTCCCCGTGCCTTAGCTGGCTGGCACACCTCGAATACCTCTTGAAGAATAGAGGATAGATATATAGCGTAAGGCTTACTCTATTAGCCGAGGAAACGAGGCGTTATGTATTCAGCTTATATCTAAATAAAGTAATTTAATTAGTCCAATTTTGTCTTATTATTACTTTACAAGGTAGAAGAATACAACATAAGTATATGGAATATTATTAGCTGGTTGGTCTGCTAATTCTAAATATGCCTTCTTAGGTTCTTTAAGATCCACTGCTGCTATGATTTCTTATGAGATAATTTTAAGTTCTGCAATATTAATAATAATTTTATTAAGCGGTAGTTTAAATTATATTACTATTATAGAAATACAACAATCTATATGGTTTATAGTTCCTTTACTTCCTGTGTTTATTTTTTATTTTATTGCTGTTCTTGCGGAAACTTCTAGAACTCCTTTTGATTTACAAGAGGCTAATCCGTCTTATATTTAAGATTTGGCCACTATAAAGTTCGCTATATGCTGGAAAATTCTAAAACTTTAATTACTCTTCTAATTATCATCAATGGACGCTTTATATCTATACACCGACTTTATTTATTTTTTGTTTTTATTAATAATGGAGCACTGTGATAGCTACAAATTAGACAGTGAAATTTTTAAAGATATTACAATGGACAATCAGCAAGAAACCAAAGATTATTTAGTTATTATAGATAAATTATTTAGTAGGATCTTCAGAGACTATACGTGGACATTTAATATATTGCTACCTCTGTTTATATATATATATAATATATATTTATTAAAACAAACAAACAAAAATATGCCGCTTCTAAACTAAGGCCTTTATTATACAGATGCTAGGGGTACAAAATTAATATGATATAGTCCTTCTTTAATATTTCTATTAAAGGCTAAATGAAAATGTTTATATTTTTAATTTTTATCTTATATTATATTTTTTGTATGTAATTAAAGATATTAAAAACTCTTTTTTATTTTATAATACACTAAATATTGTGGACCTGATTATTGCTGGTATTTTACCGCTTAAACAGATAAAATTTTATCCTTTCCTTATATTTTTTAATCGAAGCTTAATAGAGTTGGAGGTGTTTAGGGTTTAATTAATACTTATTATAGTATAGTAAAAACAAAACAAACAAAAATTAAACAATACATTGGTTCTAGTAAAGATTTATACCAAAGATTAATGGATCATCTTAAAGGTAGAGATTCTAATAGTAGATTACAAAGAAGTATCAATAAATATGGTATATCTAATTTTGAATTAGTAATTTATTATTTTGATATAGATCCTTCTGTAATGTTGACAGATATAGAAACAGTTTGGATAAAAACCTTTCCTTTTGAAAACCTTTATAACTATAAAAATAAGCTAATTCTTTTCTAAGTTATAAGCAATACTATTGAAGCTATTGAAAAGATGAAACTTATATACATAGATAAATCTAATCACCCAATGTTAGGTAAAACACATACTAGTTTGCTTTATATAAAAGAAGTAAACCCGGTAATTTAAATCCTATGTTTGTTATCACTTAGGCTCTTTATCAAACTCTATAGAATCTAAACTAAAAATGTCTTTACTAAGAGTAATTTATATGTCTTTGCTAAGAGTAATTTATCTATAGCTATAGGTCGGTATGAATTAGACAATAATATAATAAAATCTTTTATTAATCAGATAGAATTAGCTAAGTATTTTAATCTTAATAAATCCACTATAGGTAAATATTTAAAATCAGGTAAATTATTATTAAATAAAGATAGTATAAGAAAATTAAATAATATAATCAATAACTTTTCTTTTTTTCTTTTCTTTTTTTCATTAGAAGTATTTTGGATTTTGGAATCTGAATTAGTTGCTGGTTTCTTTACAGAACATTCCTCAGTGCCATTTGTTTTTTTCTTCCTTGGGGAATATTCTTCAATAGTCTTATTTAGTAGTATATCTGCGATATTGTTCCTAGGTGGGTATAACTTCACAGAACTTTTTATTAATGATTCTATTTTTAATTTACAATCTGTAATACTAGGACTAAAAACTTGTATTTTTACTTTTCTTTTCGTATGGTTCAGAGCCACATTACCCCGATTAAGATATGATCAATTAATATCACTTTGTTGGTTAAATTTATTACCCGTAGCTGTATCCTTTATTATCTTAGTACCTAGTATTTTAATAGCGTTTGATATTTCTCCTTACTAATTAGTATATTTATATTATTAATTGTAATTTCTTAACAAAAAAAAAACCTCTTGGTTTATTCTTAGTTTTAGATGAATAATTATTATATAAATAATAAGAAGGCCCGTATTTAAACATGGTGGACGGAGAAAGCTAAGTACAAACTAGGCCCTAGGGTTTAATGGGTGTATTAGCCTGGTATTTACCTTGTTCCCCCCCCCCCACTATTATCATAATGCATCCTGAATAGCGGATCTCGCTGAATCCCCATATTTAATAAGTTATATTTTATACTAACCCTGCAACCATTTTTAATTAAGGTTAAGGTTATGGTTAAGGTTAAGTTTAAGGTTATATATTTTATTATAGATTTTTATTTTATTACTACCCCTTTTTTGTTTGTTTTGTTTTTTAGCATTTCAGATTTTTCTTAACTTACTAAGTAAAAAGTAATTTTTATTTGATATTTTATTTAAACATTAAATACATACCGGGCAGAGCAGAGATTGTAAAAGACTTTAGAAACTACATGCTCACTAGGCTCACTAGGTTAATCTAAGACTCTTGGAGAAAAAAGAGAATAAGAGAGCTTGGATAACAGAAGCCTAAGCGCAAATCACCAAGATAAGTAAAATACCTCGCTTTAACTTTATAAATTGACTCCAGACTTAGGGAACCTTGTATAAGAATTCTAAATAAATTAAAAGAATTAAATAATAAGACTCAACCAAAAATAAAAACAACTTACAAAAGATACTTAAACTTGTTTAAAAATAAAATAAAATAAAAAAATAAAAACAACTTAAACTTAAAAAAAGATAATTAAACTAGTTTATCCTATTATCCTCTCACACACTGTGAGAACGCTCGGCCTAGTGTAATTGGGGTTAGACCGAAGCCCTACTACGTTAGTTGCGGGAGCGTAGGTTAAAGACTAATAAAAATTTAATAAACCAAAACAATAAATATCAACGATGTTACAGTTCAGATGCTGTCACAAAGAACAATTATATTACGAACAGCCTACTTCCCTTTCAAAATAAATAATGGTCAAAGGTCAAGGTAGAGCGCTGTGCTTATATATTTATAATTGAAAAAACAAAAAAATACAAAACTAGCAATGAAACATAAAATAAAACACATTATCAAATCGGTATCAAATCTTATAACCTTTTTTAACAACTTGCTTAAAAAAACTCTTTGCCATTATAAGTGTACAATTAAAAACAGTTTAGATTATAAAAAGATCCTTAATCAGATATTTAATATTCTTTACTTATTATATCTAGGTACTTTATTGTTTGCTTAATATAACTTGATGGATATGTTCCAAATAATTATTTTGTCTTTATTTTTTTTTTGCTGTAACTATCTTTATATCAGATAAATTAGGGAAGAGAGCTACAGAAAATACACAAAAAGGAGCTGAAATAGAATGGACTAGTACGATCTGTAGTAATTCTTTATTCTTATTCTTAAATAAACTTCCCTCTTGGTTAAAAATAATATTAAAATATATTGCTTATTTCTTTATAGGCTTATTTATCCTTAATGTAAATGGTTATCACGTATATTTTCTAAAGTTGTGTTGTATTTTAAACTTATTTGTCATTATATACTACACTTGAAAATGGTATGTAATAGTAATGTATGCACATAATAAAGAATATATAAATCCAGAAGCTTATCCAGATTTAATTAAAAATGACTTATTAGAATCGAAAAATATTGCTATTAATCATTATCTTAAAGACCCTGGTATAGTTTATAAGCATTATTTAAGATTAATATTTTTATCTAGTTCAATAGTTTTCTTTGGTTTGATAGTTATTGTATTACACTCAATGTACCTAATCCCGCAAACTTAATTAAATTAAAATAATATATATCTTAAGTTAGTCTAACCTAAACCCTTTTTATTTAGATTTAGAAAACTTAGAAAAAAAATCAAAGTAACCTGAACCATTAGGTGTTTTGTTTTACCTTTATAGCAGAGGTTGAGATAACAGAAAACAAAGTTAAACCCCTTTTTGGGACAAAAAGATAAAAACAAAAATATATAGTTATAATAAATTTTTCTTATTAATTTCACCATACAAAATTTTATTTATTTTTCATATTATGCGGTTTCTTACTCAGAAATTGCTCTGTTAGTTGTAAAACTTTTAATTACTTTACTTACTTTATATAGACTTTATAAAGACTTGAAATTTTATTTAAAATTTGATTATGTTATTTTGTAACTCCCTCCTTCTCTGGTTATTATTTCTTGAACGTGAGTAAATAAATAAAAACAAACTTTTACCTCATTCGTGAACCTCACTTAATTAAACCGCATAAAGTAATAGAAGAGTACCCCCACCCCAAGAGGTCCAATCTAAAAAACATTATAATAAATAAAAATTAATACACCACCACTGCTTATATTAAATAGAAAGCTAGCATAGTCTGTGGGTACCCTCTTCCCTTTTAATTATTATAAATATTAAAAATTTCAACTAATTAATCAGGATTATTAAAATTTAGAATTAAGAGAGATAATACAAAAATGTAGCGTACATTTACTTCCCTTTTGCATTTGAACTCTTTTAATAGTTAATCCATATGAGGGTTAGAACTAAAAATATAAAAAGTTTAAACAAAAATTAATTGGGTACAAGGTAAAGAAGAATTTACAGGGTCAAAGAGACATTATCAAAAAATAAAGATAGATATAGTCGAAAAATAATTAACAGGAAATGTGAGAGTTTTAAAAAGAATTTAAAAGCAAAAGTAAGATAGAAAAGATAGAAAGTTTTTCAAAACAAAAATAATTTAAACTTGAAGATAAGTACCCTAAATTAGCACGGTTTATAGAATTACGCTAAAATTGAAATTTTATTATTGAACTAATTTTATTATTGTACTAAAATTTTAATTATTTTTTTCATCTTAAAATAAAATATTAATAATAAAAAATAATAAAAATCTTTTTAATCTAATTTTTTTTACTAACCACTAACCTATGTTTTATTTTTATTTTATAGCTAAAAACCTCCATTAAGAGGGTCAATTATTTACATATGTAATCCTTTGTTTCGCTCTTGCGTAAGCTACTGGTCTATTTGCATTAATGATTGTTTTCATAGTTTATTTACAATTCTGAATAATAATGACTAAAAATTTTCAAAACCCTCTTCCGTAACAAGAGATTACCTTCACGAGGTGTTACTAGATATAAATAAAAATTATAACTAAAATCTCAAATAATAAAACATATGAAATAATTTGTTTATATTAAATAAGGTTTAAAGAGATATACTTAAATAAAAAAATCTCTTTTTAAATGAAAAAACAAAAAATGCTAAAGCACAAAAACAAAAAAATAATAATGAAAACTAAATCTGAATTTACTGAATTTAATAATATGACAAGGCGCAGTACAAATATATTTAATTCATTTAAGTTAAATAGGTGTTTATACGGTGTAACTTTTCCTTATTTAACTAAAAACCGTCATTTAATTGCGGGACGTTTTGCTGCAAATGTAACTAGCTTAACAGGTATAGTAGAAAATTCTTCAGATAATTTGTATAATTCAATTCGTATTCAAATAAAAAAATATTCTACTAATTTTTCTATATTAAATAATGCATTGGATAATAAAAAAATAGATAAGAATTTAACATCAAAACCTACGGACCCCTTAAAAAATAAATGAATGGATTATTATTTCAAAATTGATAGTATTATAATTCCTGATATTCATCTTAAAAATGCTTTAAACAAATTTTATACTGAAAAAATTTTTAACTTAGACAAAGAT
>Ga0137419_10000450_pt1 | contig 14718 bp, 15 predicted proteins | sample CZODoug3_1_2_16f_FD_108279 | JGI IMG/M metagenome (GOLD analysis project Ga0137419, IMG submission 108279) | Vadose zone soil fungal communities from Angelo Coast Range Reserve, California, USA - CZODoug3_1_2_16fungal (Illumina Assembly) | ecosystem: Environmental > Terrestrial > Soil > Vadose... | reverse complement strand
GTCCGGGTTCGTCGAGCTGCATCGACGAGACCCCGAGATCCGCCAGCACACCGTTCACCTGTCCGACGCCGCGCTCGTCGATCACGGCGTTGAGCCGCCGATAGTCCGCGTGCACGACCTCGACGCGCTCCCCGAATGCCTTCAGCGCGGTCCGCGCGGCCTCAACCGCCGCGGGATCGCGATCGAATCCGATCAGCCGCGTCGCGCCCGAGTCGAGCAGCGCGCGCGCGTGCCCGCCCAGGCCGACCGTGCAATCGACGAACACGCCGCCGCGCGAGGGGTCCAGCTGTTCGAGCACCTCGGCGACCATGACGGGCTCGTGAATTGGGCTCAAGGCTCATGGCTCAGGACTCAAGCCCACCTTCATATCCCGTGCTCCGACAGCTTGAGGCCGTCCTCGTCGGTCCACGGATCGCGCGCGAGCTTCTGCGCGAAGCGCTCCTCGTTCCAGACCTCGAGATATTCGATCTTGCCGAACACGCGTACATCGCCGACTATGGATGCACTGTCGCGGAGCAGCTGCGGGACGACGATGCGGCCCTGGGCATCGAGCTCGCTCGCCTGGCCGTAGTAGCTGACGCGATCGAGGAACTTGACGACCGACGGATGGTTCCCCGGCGCTTTCGAGAGCCGCTCCTCGACGGCGAGCCAGATGCTCATCGGATAGATGCGCACCGATTCGCCGGTCACGCTGGTGACGAACACGTCGGGCCCGCGCTGGTCCTGGATCAAGCCGCGGAACAGCGTCGGGATCTTCAGGCGACCCTTGTCGTCGATACGTGTCGGGGCGCTTCCCCGTAGTCCTTTTTGGTCCACTGCCGTCCACGAAAATCCACTCGGATAGTAGAACTGCCGGCATTCCGAAGTCAAGACGGCAAATCATTCATAGATCTGCACTTGTGTTTGAAGCTGATCCGTGGCGTCAGACCCCGGTCACGGGTCGGCGAGTCGGAGTCAGATACGCGCTGTACGGCCAACAGACGACACGATGTAGGCTGGGGATTCATGCTGCGCGCGGCGCTGATCGGCCTTCCTTCCAGCGGAAAAACCACCCTCTTCCAGTTGATGACCAGCATTCACGAGGCGCCCCGCGGCAAGGGCGACGTGAACATCGGCATCTCGAAGGTGCCCGACGACCGGCTCGACACGCTGACCGCGATGTACAACCCGAAGAAGCGCGTCCCGGCCACGGTCGAGTTCACCGACATCGTCGCCGCCGCGCGCGCCGGCGCCCAGGCGCTCGTGGACGTCGCGGGCTACAAGAACGCCGACGCGCTGGTCCACGTCGTTCGCGCGTTTCGTGACCCGTCGGTGGCCCATCCCTCCGGCTCGATCGATCCCGCGCGCGACGCGCAAACCATGGAGGACGAGCTGATCCTGGCGGACCTCGGCGTCGCGGAGCGGAGGCTCGAGCGCATCGAGAAGGATCTGAAAAAGGGGAAGTCCGCGGAGCTCGAGAAGGAGCGCGATCTCGTTCAGCGCTGCAAGGACGCCCTCGAGCACGGGACGCCGCTGCGCGCACTGCAGCTGGCCGGCGACGATCTCAAGCGGCTGCGCGGCTTTCAGTTCCTCTCCGCGAAGCCGCTGCTGCTCGTGATCAACCTCGACGAGAACGACGTCGCGGAGGTCGGCGCGGACGTCACGCGTGCCGCGGACAAGGCGGGCCTGACGTCATTCCTCGCGCACGCGTCCACGCGCGCCGTCGCGCTCTGCACGAAGATCGAGCTGGAGATCTCGCAGCTCGCCGCGGACGACGCGAAGGCGTTCCTCGCGGATCTCGGCCTCAGCGAGTCGGGTCTCGACCGCGTGATTCGAACCAGCTACGACCTGCTCGGCTACATCTCGTTCTTCACGGTGGGCGAGGACGAATGCCGCGCATGGTCGATCTCGCGCGCCACGCCGGCGCAGCTGGCGGCCGGCGAAATCCACAGCGACATCCAGCGCGGCTTCATCCGCGCCGAGGTGGTGGCCTACGACCCGTTGATCGCGCGCGGCTCGATGCAGGCCTGCCGCGAGCACGGCGAGGTCCGCCTCGAAGGGAAGGACTACATCGTCCAGGACGGCGACGTCATCAACTTCCGCCACGCGACCTGACGTGACTCCGCTTCGCATCCTGATCCTCGAGGCGCAGGTGCCGTTCGTGCACGGGGGCGCCGAGATCCTGGTGCGCGAGCTCGCGGCGGCGCTCACCGCGCGCGGGCACCGCGCGCAGATCGTCTCGGTCCCGTTCACCGACTCGCCGAGGGAAGAGCTGCTCGCGGGCGTGGAGGCGTGGCGGCTGCTCGACGTGACGAAGGCGGCCGGCGGCGACGTGGACCTCGTCATTCCGACGAAGTTCCCGACGTATTTCGCGAGCCATCCCCGCAAGGTGCTCTGGCTCGTGCACCAGCACCGCGCCGCGTACGAGCTCGCCGGCACGAGGTTCAGCGACTTCGCCCACACGCCGCGCGACGTGGCGCTGCGCCGCCGGCTGATCGACATCGATACGCGCGCGCTCCGCGAGTGCGTCGGCCACTTCACGATCGCGCGAACCGTGTCCGATCGGATGCTGAAGTACAACGGCATCGCGTCGGCGGCGCTGTACAACCCGCCGAAGCTCGCCGGCCGCCTGCACGCCGGCCCGTACGGCGACTACGTGCTGACCGTGACGCGGCTCGAGCACGTGAAGCGCGTCGACCTCACCATCGACACGTTCGAGAAAACGACCGCGTCCGTCCGTCTCCTGATCGCCGGCGACGGCTCGATACGCCACGAGTTGAGCGAATACATCGAGCGCCGCGGGCTTCGCGATCGCGTGACGCTGCTCGGGCGCGTCGACGACGAGCGGCTGATCGAGCTCTACGCGGGATGCCGCGCGGTGCTGTTCGCGCCCTACGAGGAGGACTACGGATACGTGACGCTCGAAGCCTTCCTCTCGCGCAAGCCGGTGATCACCGCGCGCGATTCGGGCGGCACGCTCGAGTTCGTCGCCGACGGCGTCAACGGCTACGTCTGCGAGCCGACGCCCGACGCGCTGGCCGCCGCGGTGAACCGGCTCGCTGCCGACCCGGCGCTGGCCGCCTCGCTCGGCGAGCGCGGCCACGGCGTCGCGGCACCCATCACGTGGGACCACGTCGTGGATCGACTGGTTGCCCCGCAGGCGGTGCCCGCATGAGAGTGATCGTCGCCGAGGCGCGCGTGCCCTTCGCCCGCGACGGCGCCGAGCTCCACGCGCAATCGCTCGTGACGCAGCTGCGCCTCCGCGGCCACGACGCCGAAAGCGTCGCGCTCCCGTTCCATGGCCGCAAGCACGAGCTGCTCGAGGAGGCGTGCGCCTGGCGGATGCTCAACCTGTCGAGCAGCAACGCCCGCCCGATCGACCTGCTGATCGCGACGCGCTTCCCCACCTGGTTCGCGCGCCATCCGCGCAAGGTCGTCTGGCTGATTCACCAGCATCGGCCCGCGTACGATCTCTACGGCACGCCGTACAGCGACTTCACCGGCAGCGACGAGGACAGGCGGCTGCGCGAACAGATCGCGGCCATGGATTCCACGATGTTCGCGGAATGCGGCACGATCGTCACCAACGCGAAGAACACGGCCGACCGTCTGCAGCGGTTCAACGGCATTGCCGCCCGACCGTTGTACCATCCGCCGCCGATTGCCGATCGCCTGCACGCCGGCGCGTACGGCGACTACATCCTGCTCGTGTCGCGTCTCGAGCCGCTGAAGCGCGTGGACCTCGCGATTGCCGCGATGACGCACGTGACCGCGCCGACCCGCCTCGTCATCGTCGGCGACGGCTCCCGGCGCGCCGCGCTCGAACGCGAAGCCGCGCAACGCGGCGCTGCGAACCGGATTACATTCGCCGGTGCGTTGTGGGGCGACGCGGTTGCGGACCTCTACGCCGGCGCCCGGGCCGTCCTCTACGCGCCCTTCGACGAAGACTACGGATACGTGACGCTCGAGGCGTTTCTCGCGGCACGGCCCGTGATCACGGCCACCGACTCCGGCGGCACGCTCGAGTTCGTGCGCGACGGCGTCAACGGACTCGTCTGCGCGCCCGACGCGCCGGCGCTTGCGGCCGCCATCGACAGGCTCGCTGGCGACCGGGCGCTCGCCGAGCGGCTCGGCCGCGCCGGGCACTCGGCCGCGCGCACGATTACCTGGGACGGCGTCATCGAGCAGCTCCTTGGCTGACTGTTCCGACGTCTCCATCGTCATCCCCGCGATGAACGAGGCGGACGCCATCGGCGCCGTCGTCTCGCAGCTGCGCGGCGCCGCCGGATGGCGCGAGATCATCGTCGTGGACGACGGGTCCGCGGACGACACGGGCGCGAGGGCGCGCGAGGCGGGCGCGTGCGTCGTCCGGCATCCGTACAACAAGGGCAACGGCGCCGCGGTGAAGACGGGCATCCGCCGGGCGAGCGGCGAATTCGTGCTGATCGTCGACGCGGACGGCCAGCATCCGCCCGAGGATGCGCGGCGCATCGCCGCACGACTCGGCGATTTCGACCTGGTGATCGGCGCGCGCAACGGCACGACACAGGCCTCCACCGCCCGCCGCGCCGGCAACGCGCTGTTGAACAACCTGGCGAGCTACCTCACGAGCCGCCCGATCCCCGATCTGACGTCGGGGTTCCGCGGCGCGCGGACCGAATGCCTCCGCGAATTCATCCACCTGCTTCCGAACGGCTTCTCGACGCCGACGACGACGACGCTCGCCTTCATCAAGGCGGGCTACAACGTCGCGTTCGAGCCGATCGACGCGCGGCAGCGGAGCGGCCGCTCGAAGATCAGCTTCGCGCACGACGGCGCGCGCTTCCTGCTGATCCTCCTGAAGATCGTCACGCTCTTCAGCCCGCTGCGCATCTTCCTGCCGCTCAGCGCCCTGTCCTTCGCCGTCGGATCGATCTACGGCGTCTGGAACATGATCGCGACCGGCAAGATACCGAACGGCGCGGTGATCCTGATCCTCTTCGCGGTCATCGTGTTCCTCGTCGGCCTCGTGTCCGAGCAGGTCGCGTCGCTGCGCTTCGCGGGCCCGCGAACCTAGCACGGTGATGCGGCCGCTGGTCATCGTTCCCACGTACAACGAGCGTGCGAACCTGCCGCTGCTGCTCGAGCAGCTGCTCGCGCTCGACCACCTGCGCGTCCTGATCGTGGACGACGCCTCGCCGGACGGCACCGGCGGGGTGGCGGATGACTACGCGGCGGCCAACCGCGCGCGCGTGCAGGTCCTCCACCGGAGCGGCAAGCGCGGCCTGGGCCTCTCGTACATCGACGGCATGTACGTCGCCCTGCGCACCGACGCGACCCACATCTGCCAGATGGATGCGGACCTCTCGCACAACCCGGCCGACGTCCCTCGTCTGCTCGAGGCGGCGGCGACCGCCGATTTCGTCATCGGCTCGCGATACGTACCCGGCGGCCGCATCGAGAACTGGCCGCTGCACCGGCGGATGCTCAGCGCGTTCGCCAACCACTACATCCGCGCGATCACGCGCCTGACGATTCGCGACTGCACGAGCGGCTTCCGCTGCTGGCGGCGCGAAGCGCTCGAACGGATGCCGCTCGCCTCGATTCGATCCGACGGGTACGCGTTCATCGTCGAGCTCGCGTGGGAGGCATCGCGGGCGGGGCTGCGCTGCGCCGAGGTGCCAATCACGTTCGTCGAGCGGCGCGAAGGCGCGTCGAAGCTGTCCTGGATGGTGATTCTCGAGTCCGCGATCGTGCCGTGGCGTCTCGCGGCACGCCCGAAATCGACCTAAAATGAATCGATCCATGGTCAACGCGCGCCCGACACGTCCGACCGGGCTCAGCATGTTCTTCCCCGCCTATAACGACGGCGGCACGATCGCGAGCCTCGTCATCCTCGCCGTGCAGGTCGCGGGGCGCCTGACGCCCGATTTCGAGGTCATCGTCGTCAACGACGGCAGCACCGATTCGACGCGCGACATCCTCGACGACCTCGTGCGCACCTATCCGAACGTGCGGGCGATTCATCACTCCCGGAACCGCGGGTACGGCGCCGCGCTGCGCACCGGCTTCGCCGCGGCGACCAAGGAGCTGATCGCCTACACCGACGGCGACGCCCAGTACGATCCGGCGGAATTACCGGTGTTGTGGAACAGCCTCACGCCCGAGGCCGACGTGGTGAACGGCTACAAGATCAGCCGCTCCGACCCGTTGCACCGCGTCGTGATCGGCCGCATCTACCACCACACCGTGAAGCTGCTCTTCCGCCTGCGCGTCCGCGACGTGGACTGCGACTTCCGCCTGATGCGGCGCGAGATCTTCGATCGCGTCAAGCTCGAGAAGGACACCGGCGTCATCTGCCTCGAGATGATGCGGAAGATCCAGGACGCGGGCTTCCGCGTCGTCGAGGTGCCGGTGCACCACTATCACCGGCTGCACGGGCGCTCGCAGTTCTTCAACTTCAAGCGGGTCTTCTGGACGGGGATCGACGTGCTGCGCCTCTGGGTGAAGCTCGTGGTCCTCGGCCGCGGCCGGACGACCTCGCCCGTCCTCTTCCGCAACCCGACCATCAGCGGCGCGTCCTCGCCCGAATCGACCAAGCCGTGACGTCGTATCGCGAGTTCTATCGCGATCGGCCGGTGATGATTACCGGCGGCCTCGGGTTCATCGGGAGCAACCTCGCGCACCATCTCGTGACGCTCGGCGCGCGAGTCCTGATCGTCGATTCCCTCATCCCGGCCTACGGCGGAAATCTCTTCAACGTCCAGGGCATCGAGAACCGTGTCCGCGTCAACATCGCCGACATCCGCCAGCAGACGACGATGAACTACCTGGTGCAGGGGCAGGATGTGATCTTCAACCTGGCCGGACAGGTGAGCCACATCGACAGCCTGGAGGACCCCTACACCGACCTCGAGATCAACTGCCGCAGCCAGCTCACGCTGCTCGAGGCGTGCCGTCGCAACAATCCCGGGGTGAAAGTCGTCTTCGCGGGCACGCGGCAGATCTACGGCCGTCCCGACAGCCTGCCCGTCACCGAAGCGCACCTGGTCCGCCCGACCGACGTCAACGGCATCAACAAGGCGGCCGGCGAGTACTACCATCTCGTCTACAACAACGTGTTCGGCATCCGCGCCTGTTCGCTGCGCCTGACGAACGTGTACGGGCCGCGCCAGCTCCTGAAGCACAGCCGGCAGGGTTTCATCGGCTGGTTCGTGCGGCTCGTGCTCGAGGACAACGAGGTTCAGATCTTCGGCGACGGCACGCAGCTCCGCGACTTCGTCTACGTCGACGACGCGGTCGATGCGTTTCTTCGAGCGGGCGCCAGCGACGTGTCGAACGGCGAGGCGTTCAACGTCGGCGGCCTCGAACCGATCCGGCATCGCGACCTCGTCGAGCTGATGATCCGCATCGCCGGCTCGGGACGTTTCAGCTGCACGCCGTGGCCGCCGGAGAAGAAGGCGATCGACATCGGCGATTTCTACGCCGACTCGTCGAAGATTGCGGCCGCGCTCGGATGGAAGCCGGCGGTGCTGCTCGCCGAGGGGCTCAAGCGCACGTTCGACTTCTATCGCGCGCACTTCGACCGGTACGTCCCAGCCGCCGGCGAACAGGTCGCGAGCCTGTGACACCGGAGCGGATCCCCTTCATCGATCTCCGTCCGGGCGAGGACGCCGCGGCCGTGCGGGCCGCGATCGATCGCGTGATCGCGCGCGGGTGGTTCGTGCTCGGACCGGAGGTCGAGGCGTTCGAGGCGGAATTCGCCGCGGCCTGCGGCGCGCCGCACGCGGTCGGCGTCGGCAGCGGCACCGACGCCATCGCGCTGCTGCTGCGCGCGATCGACGTCAGGCCGGGCGACGAGGTGATCGTCCCGGCGCTGACCGCCGCCTACACGGGACTCGCGGTCCTGCTTGCCGGCGGAACGCCCGTCTTCGCCGACGTCGAGCCGTCCACGCTGACGCTGGATCCCGCGGCCTGCGAGGCGGCGATCACGCCGCGCACGGTCGCGATCGTTCCCGTGCACCTGTACGGCCAGGCCGCCGACATGGAGGCGCTGCACTCGATCGCGCGCCGCCATTCGATCGCCGTCATCGAGGACTGCTGCCAGGCGCATCTCGCCACGCACCGCGGGACGCCGGTCGGCACCCGCGGCGTCGGCGGCGCCTTCAGCTTCTACCCGACCAAGAACCTCGGCGCGCTTGGCGACGGGGGCGCGATCGTCACCAGCGATCCGTCGGTCGCGGACAGGATCCGCCGCCTGCGCAACGGCGGACAGATCGATCGCTACGTCCACGCCGACGCGGGCGTCAACAGCCGCCTCGACGACCTGCAGGCGGCCGTGCTGCGCGCGCGGCTGCCGCTGCTGCCACGATGGACCGATCGCCGGCGAACGCTTGCGGCGTCGTACCGCCGTGCGCTGTCGGGCGCGTCCGGCGCCGAGCGAAGCCGGGAGGCCCGGCCGCTCGAGGAGCGCGACCACGGGCACGTGTACCATCTGTTCGTCGTGCGCTCGGGGGAGCGTGACGCGCTGCAGGCGCACCTGCGCGCATCGGGTGTCGAGACGCTGATTCACTACCCGGTGCCGTTGCCGCAGCAGCCCGCGTTCGCCGCGTTCACGCGGCAGCCATGCCCCGTTGCCGCGCGCGCCGCCCGGGAGATCCTGTCGCTGCCGCTGCATCCACGCTCGAGCGACCGGGACATCGACCACGTATCGTCGGCCGTCGACGCATTTCAGAAGGGACACATCCTCGCGTGAACGCGCTCATCACCGGCGGCGCGGGCTTCATCGGCTCGCACCTCGCGGAACGCCTGCTGGAGCAGGGCCACGGGGTCATCGCCCTCGACAACCTCTCGACCGGGTCCATCGAGAACATCAGGCACCTCAAGGGACGCGAACGCTTCTCGTACGCGATCGACTCGATCACCAACGAGTCGCTGCTCGCCGAGCTGATCGACCGCAGCGACGTCGTGTTCCACCTGGCCGCGGCGGTTGGCGTCAAGCTGATCGTCGAGCAGCCCGTCTACACCATCGAAACCAACGTGCACGGCACGGAGGTCGTCCTCAAGCACGCCAACAAGAAGAAGAAGCTGGTGTTCATCGCGTCGACCTCGGAGGTGTACGGCAAGAGCACGGACGTGCCGTTCCGCGAGACCGCGGACCTCGTGCTCGGGCCGTCGGCGAAGCACCGGTGGGCGTACGCGTGCAGCAAGTTGATCGACGAGTTCCTCGCACTCGCCTACTGGAAGGAGAAGAAGCTGCCGGTCGTCATCGTCCGGCTGTTCAACACGGTCGGCCCCCGGCAGACCGGCCAGTACGGCATGGTGCTGCCGACTTTCGTCCGCCAGGCGCTCGCCGGCCACCCGATTACCGTCTTTGGCGACGGCACCCAGTCGCGCAGCTTCACGTTTGTCGGCGACGTCGTCGACGCGCTCGTCAGGCTCGCGGGTGACAAGCGCGCGATCGGGGAGGTGTTCAATATCGGAAATACGGGTGAGGTGACCATCGCCGACCTGGCCGCCCGGGTGAAGACGATGACCGGCAGCTGCTCGCCGATTCACTACATTCCGTACGACCAGGCCTACGAGGCCGGGTTCGAGGACATGCCCCGGCGGGTGCCCGACATCTCGAAAATCCGTGCATTTATGGGCTATGAGCCGAAGATGCAGCTCGACGACATCATCCGGACGGTCATCGAGCACATGCGGGCGAATGAGTCGCCGACGCCGTACAATAAGAGTTCCCATGAAGTTCCGTAACGCCGGGCTCGCCGTTCTCGTCCTTGGATGGGCTGCGCTTGCGCACGCGCAGGCGCCGCTGCGGCTGCAGATCAGCGACGGCCTCGTCACGCTGCACGCGGACAACGTGCCGGTGCGGACCATCCTCGCGGAATGGTCGCGGCTCGGCGGCGCGCAGATCATCGGCGGCGATCGCGTGACCGGGGCGCCCCTGACGCTCGAACTCGAACGCGTGCCCGAGCGCCAGGCGCTCGACATCATCCTGCGCGGGGTGAGCGGCTACATGCTGGCGGCGCGCGAAGCCGGCCGGGCCGGTGCGTCGATGTACGACCGCATCATGATTCTTCCGACGAGCGCCGCGCCGCGCAATCCGGCACCCGTCGCGGCGGCGCCGATGTTGCCGGGCGCGCCCGGGGGCATCGTCCGGCCCGTCATCCCGAGACAGGTCGAAGAGCCGGCCGAGAACGAAGCCGACATCATCAATCAGAACCCCGACGGCGTTCCGCTTGGCCGTCCTGTCATCGGTCCGATTGGCGTACCGCGTCCCGGCATGCCGGGTGCCATGCCCGTCGCCGCGCCGGTGTTCATGCCGCCGATCACGATCAACCCGAACGACGATCCACCGCAAATGCCGACGCAGCCTCCGCCCGGCATGGTCCCGACGCCGGGGAATCCGTTCGGTCTTCCCGCCGGCTCCTCGACGAGACCCGGCGTGATCGCTCCGGTGCCGCAGGCGCCGCCGGGCGCGTCCCGTACGCAACCAGAGAACTAACCCTCGTGTCGGAAATCGATCGCTTCCGGCCGGACGATCGTCGCGGCGTCGATACCCTGTACCGCCGCACGCACGGCGCCGACGCGGCCAACGCGCTGCGTCTTCGCTGGGACTGGCAGCACCGGCGCAATCCGTACAACCAGACGGGCCAGCCCGAGATCTGGGTCGCGCGTGAAGGGCCGACGGTCGTCGGGCACTACACGACGCTGCCGGTGCGCGTGTCGATCAAGGGGATCGAGGTCGAAGGCGCGTGGGGCAGCGACGCGATGGTGGCGCCCGAGCGGCGGCGCCAGGGCATCGGCGAAGCGCTCGTCCGCACGTGGGACCGCAACAGCGGCGCGGTGCTCGCGCTCGGCGGGAGCGCAGACGGCCGCAAGCTGCTCGATCGCCTGCACTGGCCCGACGCGCACATCGTTCCGTGTCTCGTGAAGCCGCTGACGCGGCGCGCGGTCCGGATGCCGCAGTTTCCGCTCCCGATCAACAGGCTGCTGTCGGTCGTCTCGTGGCCGATCGTGCACGTCGTCTCGCGATCGCGGCCGCTGCGCGCGGAATGCGAGCCGATCCGCCGGTTCGATTCCTCGTTCACCGCGCTGTGGGAGCGGCTCGCCCCGAAATTCGATCTCGCCGTGCGCCGCGACGCCCCGTACCTGAACTGGCGCTACATCGAGCCGCCGCACGTCCGGTATTTCGTCGTCGCGCTGAAGCGGCTCGGCGAGGTTCACGGCTACGCCGTCTATCGCCACCTGCACGAGCCGCTCGGGCGGGTCACGCTGCTCGTCGACTTTCTCGCGGATCCCGACGACATCTCCGGGATGAAGACGCTGCTGCGGTGGGTGGACCGCGCGGCGCGCGGCGAAGACGCGGACAAGGTGCGCGCCTACGCGATGAACGGCGCGTTCCGGCGCGCGTTGCGCCGCAACGGGTACTTCGCGGTGAAGTCGACGCTCGAGGTGAGCGCGAAGGTGAACGCGGTGCAGGTGCCGAAGGGGTTCTACGACGAGACCGCGAAGTGGCACGTCACGTACGGCGACTCGGATCAGGACCATTGATGCCGGGTCCGAAAGGACCCGGCCTACTCTTCATGAATGGGTAGGGCGGGTCCTTTCGGACCCGCCTGGAACATATGTTATTGCGCGACAAAGTAAACGCCGACATTGCCGCGGCCATGAAGAGCAGGGAGACCACGCGCCTCTCGGCGCTGCGGATGCTCAAGGCCGCGATCATGAACAAGGGCATCGAGAAGTCGCACGACCTCGATGACGCCGAGGTGCTGCAGGTCGTCTCGTCGCTCGTCAAGCAGCGCCGCGATTCGATCGAGCAGTTCTCGAAGGCCGGCCGCACCGATCTCGTGGACAAGGAGACCGCGGAGATCGTCACCCTCGAGACGTACCTGCCGCCCGCCGCTTCGTCCGCCGACATCGATGCCGCGATCGCCGACGCCATCGTCGAGACCGGCGCGACGTCGGTGAAGGACATGGGCAAGGTGATGAAGGCGGTGATGCCGCGCCTGGCGGGCAAGAATGCGGACGGCCGCGCCGTCAACGACGCGGTCCGCCGCAAGCTTGGAGCCTGACCTCAGCTCTCCTTCCCAGCAGAACCGCCTCGCGCGCGCCGCCGCGTCGGCCGGAGCGGCCACGATGACGAGCCGCGTCCTCGGCCTGGCGCGCGATCAGCTGCTGGCGTCGCTGTTCGGCGCCGGCGACGCGATGGACGCCTTCAACGTCGCGTTCAGGATTCCCAACCTCGTGCGCGATCTCTTCGCGGAAGGCGCGATGAGCGCGGCGTTCGTGCCGGTCTTCATGCGGCAGCTCGCCCTGGGCGACCGCGAGGCGGCGTGGCGGCTCGCCAGCAACGTCATCAACGCGCTGCTCGTGGTGACCGGCGTCCTCGTCGTGCTCGGCATCCTGTTCGCGCGCCCGCTCGTGGGCGCGTTCGCCGCCGACTACGCGGACGTGCCCGGCAAGCTCGAGCTCACCGTGCTGCTGACGCGCATCATGCTGCCGTTCCTCACGCTCGTCGCGGTGGCGGCCGTGTCGATGGGCATGCTGAACTCGCTTCACCGCTTCTTCGTGCCGGCGCTCGCGCCGGCGATGTTCAACATCGCGACGATCCTCTGCGCGCTCCTGCTGGTTCCCGTGATGCCGCGCCTCGGCCTGCCTCCCATTGCGGCCATCGCAGTTGGCGCGCTGCTCGGAGGCGTGGCCCAGATCGCGCTGCAGTGGCCGCTGCTGCGCCGGGAAGGCTTTTCGTACGCGGCGTTCCTGAACTGGAAGCAGGAAGGACTTCGGCGGATGCTGATGCTGATGGGGCCCGGCACGATTGGCCTCGCGGCCACGCAGGTCAACGTCTTCGTCAACACGGTCCTCGCCACCCGCGAGGGGACCGGCGCGGTCTCGTGGCTCAACTACGCGTTCCGCCTGATGTATCTGCCGACGGGATTGTTCGGCGTGTCGATCGCGACCGCCGTGATCCCGGCCGTGTCGCGCTGCGCGGCGCGAGACGACCACGCGGGGGTGCGCGCGACGCTCGCCGAAGGCCTCTCGCTGATGTTCGTGCTGAACGTGCCGGCGACGATCGGCCTGATCGCGCTGTCGCATCCGATCGTGCGCGTGATCTTCGAGCGCCGGGCATTTTTGCCGTCAGACACCGCGGCGACCGCGGCGGCGCTGCAGTACTACGCGGTGGGGCTGCTCGGGTATTCCATCGTGAGAATCGCGTCGCCCACGTTTTACGCGCTCGGCGACAGCCGAACGCCCGTGCAAATCAGCATCGCGTCGGTCGGGGTCAACGCCGTGTTGAACGTCGTGCTCGCGCGTGTGCTCGGGTACGGCGGCCTGGCGCTCGGGACGTCGATCGCGGCGTTATTCAACGCTGGCGGCCTGCTGTGGCTGTTGCACGGCCGTCTCGATGGGCTGGAAGACCGGCGGGTTGCCGGTTCGCTCGCCAGGATCGTAATTGCTTCACTCGTGATGGGAATGGCGGCGCTGGTCGTCAACGGCGCGCTTGGCACGTGGATGCCGGGCGACACCTTCGCGCGGCAGGCGATCCGGCTGTTCCTTTCGATTGTTGCCGCCCTCCTGGTGCTTGGAATTGCCGCCCATGTGCTCCGGATTCGCGAATTCCGCGAGGCTGTCACGCTTGCGCTGAAGCGCGGCGGTTCCAGGGCATAGATGTTGCTCGCCGGAGCGTAGTTGGAACAGACTGGATCAATGCGATCCCGGTATCCTTCGTCATCGACGCTCGCATATTCATTCGGTCCCGGACCGTGGACGCCGGCGATCAAAGCGATCATCATCGCGAACGCTGCGGTCTTCGTGGTGACGTACTTCGCACCCGCGCTGCAGGTTCCGTTCTGGCTTACTCCTCAGGATGTCGTGCACGGGCAGGTGTGGCGGCTCGTCACGTACATGTTCCTCCATGCCGGGCCGTTCCACCTCCTGTTCAACATGCTCTTCCTCTGGATGTTCGGGGTCGAGCTCGAACGCACGTGGGGAACACGTTATTTCCTCAGGTACTACTTCATCACGGGCGTCGCCGCTGCCGTCACGACGATTGTCGTGTCGTTCGTCCCGCTGTTCGGCCTCCATCAGTTGTATTTCACGCAGACGGTCGGCGCATCGGGCGCGGTCGTGGCCGTCCTGCTCGCGTACGGCTTGTATTTCCCCCACCGCGAGATCTTCGTCTATGGGATTTTCCCGGTTAAGGCGAAATACCTGCTGCTGATCTTCGGCGCGATGTCGCTGTTTTCCGGCGGCAACGTCGCGCACTGGACGCATATCGGCGGGGCGCTCGCGGGTTACGTGTATCTCAAGGGCGGCCGCATCCACCTGCTGTCCGAAGTCAAGTACCGCTACCTGAAGTGGCGCATCAACCGGATGCGGCGCAAGTTCGATGTGTACTCGGGCGGGCGCGCCGATGATGTCGACCGCCGGGTCCACTAGCAGAGCACTACGCCTCACCTACTTCGAGACGCTGAACGGCAGGCGCGCGCCGTTGATCGCGAGCGCCAGCAGGCCGCCGAGCAGCGACAGCCCGGTGCCATCCCGCAGAAAATCGATCGACCAGAACGCGCTCGTCGCGAAGTGGAAGTTCAGCACCATCAGGAACGCGGCGATCGCGACCATCCGCGTCCAGAAGCCCAGGATGAGCGCGAGGCCGGCGGTGAGCTCGCCGAGCGGCACCAGGCGGGCGAACAGCGGCGTGCCGGGAATGCAGACCGTCTCGAGATACCAGCGCACGATCGGCGGCGCCTT
>Ga0137419_10000449_pt1 | contig 14719 bp, 12 predicted proteins | sample CZODoug3_1_2_16f_FD_108279 | JGI IMG/M metagenome (GOLD analysis project Ga0137419, IMG submission 108279) | Vadose zone soil fungal communities from Angelo Coast Range Reserve, California, USA - CZODoug3_1_2_16fungal (Illumina Assembly) | ecosystem: Environmental > Terrestrial > Soil > Vadose... | reverse complement strand
TTCGCCACTGCGGAGGTGGTCCGGCAGGCAGCAGCCGAGACTGGGCGGACACCGGCACAGGTGGCGTTGAACTGGGTCACGTACCGACCCGGAGTTACTTCCTCCTTGCTCGGCACCCGCTCAGTCGAGCAGCTCGAGGACAACTTGGGATCCATAGGCTGGCACCTCGACGAGGAGCATCGGAATCGACTCGACAAATCGAGTCGATTCAAGCTCGGCTACCCGCAGGACGCCCAACGCTGGATGGCCTCCGTCGGCTTGTGATGGCCGGAGAAGACCGGAAGCCAAGACCGCGAGCAGATCCTCGCGAAAGCCAACCGTCCAACGACTTCCAACTCAAACCATAGGAGGCAAGCGCGGCCGGACGCAACGGTGCGTCCGGCCGCTTCCGTACTCATTGCGGGCGAATCTCCGGCCGAAATCAGATTCCAGTTTTCTCTAGACGCTCGAACGTCCGACGGCTAGTCTGCTGCCGAGGGTGACCCAACCCACACCGCTCCAGGAGCGGCGTCAGGAACCGTGAGCGCCGAGGAGAGCGATCTCTATGAATGTGCGCACTCGCATGATGGTTTGCTGCACGACGATGGTTCTGGCGGGCCTGACGGCGGCCGCTTGCAGCAATCAGCCGAAGAGCGGGAACACCGGCGGGCCCATTTCTAACTCGGCTCCCCCTCAGTCTTCGAGTTCGCCGGCCGCGAGGACGTTCGGCGATCTGCCCAGCCCCTGTGGACGCGGTTCGGCGAAGATCGCGAGCGGGGAGAACGGAGGGCGGACCTTGAAGCTCGGCGCCGCGAGTGATCATGGCGCCGACGCCGCGCCCGGCACGAACGAAGAGATATTAGATGCCGCGGTCGCGTTCGCTAAGTGGTGCAACGCCCAGGGCGGAATCGAAGGACTGAAGGTAGAGGTGGTGGACCTCGACGGCAAGCTGTTTCAGGTCCCCGCCGCGATCGAGCAGGCCTGCTCGAGTGTGTTCGCGATGGTTGGCGGTCTGTGGGTTTTTGATGAACAGCAATTCCCTCGGTTCACCCAGTGCAAGATGGTGAGCTTCCCGGCCGGGCTCGTCAGTGCAGAGGCAACCGGGAACGCGGACACGGTTCAGGCCGTGCCGAGTAGCCATACCGCTGCGCCGTACGGCTGGTGGGAATGGGCGGCCAAGTCCCACCCACAGGATGTCAAGAAGACCGCCGTCCTGTACGCGGAGAATCCCGGGGTCATTATCACGAGAAATACTCTTCTCCAACAGCTGTCCTACGTCGGGATCACGAACGTCAAGCAACTCAGCTATTCGGTCAACGGTGAGGCGAACTGGGCGCCGTTTGCGCAGAAGCTCAAGGACTCCGGAATCGAGACGCTGAGCTTCATCGGAACGCCGGGGAACTACGTGTTGCTGGCCAAGGCGATGACGGAGGTCGGGTACAAGCCGAACCTCGTATTGAATGAGGCGAACTTCTATACCGACATGCTGGTGCAGCCTGGCAACGTGAAGAACGTCGAAGGGATGTCGGCTCGAACCGTGTACGTGCCCTTCGAGGAGGCTGGACGTAACAAGGCGCTTCAGGACTACGAGGACATGATGCGCACCTACAATCCGAAGGGGTTGAAGGCGCAAGAAGGCATGGCGGCCACGTCTGCGTTTCTCTTGTTCGCCACTGCTGCCAAGTCTTGCATCGCCGGGAACGGTGGCGTCCTGGAGCGCCAATGTGTGCTCGCCGCAGGAAAGAAGGTGACGAGCTGGACCGGCGGGGGCCTGCATGCAGTTACCGATCCGGCGACCGGGGCGCCCTCAAAATGCATAACGATTCTGCAGATCAAGGACGGCAAGTGGACGCGAGAGTACCCGCAGCTCGGTAGCAGCGACGACAGCGGCAAGGGCTACCACTGCTACGACCCGGGACTGGCGACAGTGACCGGCAAGTAGCGGACGAGCGTATCCGTACAACCGAGGAGTGACATGAAGGATCTCGAAGCACAGTTGGTCACTGATGCGTTCTCTATCGGGGAAGGTCCGCGATGGCGTCATGGCAAGTTGTGGTTCTCAGACATCTTCGACGAGAAGATCTACAGCTTCGGTGAAGACACCGGTCTGACGATCGAGGCGCGGGTGGATCGGCCGTCAGGTCTTGGCTGGCTACCTGACGGGTCAATGCTGGTGGCGATCTTGGCTCGGGAAGATGGCGCGGACGTCCAAGGGCCAGCACTCTTGTCCCGAGTGGACAAGGACGGAGTGAGTGCCTTTGTCGAACTCGATGAGCCGAACACGTCCTTCAATGACATGGTCACTCTGCCGTCCGGTCGGTCCTATCTGAATCTGTACCACGGCGGAGCCATCGGCCAAGACGAGCTGTTGCTCGTCGAGCCCGACGGGTCATCGCGCATCGTCGCGTCCGACCTCTTCCACCCGAACGGAATGGCGATCACCCCTGACGGCCGCACAATCATCATGTGCGAGACCCACAACGGACACGTCACCTCGTTCTCCATCGACGATGACGGCGGACTGGCCGACAAGAGGACCTTCGCCAGCGATCTGCAACTCCCCGACGGGCTGTGTCTGGATGCCGAAGGTGCGGTATGGGTGGGGTGCCTGTTCGCCAGCGAGTTCGTGCGTATCACCGAGGGCGGAACGATCACGCACCGCGTGCGAGTGCCGGCGCCGTACTGGGCCCTCGCGCCCATGTTGGGCGGTCCGGATCGGCGCACCCTCTACTTGTTCGCCGCGGACACTGACCCGGCCCGGGCGCTGAAGCACGACTCGCACGGCTACCTCTACAGCGTGCGAGTCGATGTGGCGGGCGCTGGATCCCCATGAAGTCCTTGTTCACTGTCGGGCTCGGGCTGACGGTCTTTTGGCCGGTCGTTCCGCCCTTCGGCGGCAATGTGCCTTATCCGCATGCGCGAAGCATCGCGGATGATCACTCACGTCGTCGTTCGTTCGGCCCGCTGACAAAATCAGAGTCTAGTTGTATCTAGACGTCCGAACTTTCGACGGCAAGTCTGCTGCCGAGAGTGATCCAACTCGCACCGCTCCAGGAGCGGCGTCAGGATCGACGAGCGCCGAGGAGAGCGGTCTCTATGAATGTGGGCACCCGCATGATGGTTCGCGGCCTGACGGTGGTTCTCGTCGGCCTGACGGCGGCCGCCTGCAGTAATCAGCCGAACAGTGCGAACACCGATATGCCGAGCTCGAACTCGGCTTCCTCGCGGTCTTCTGGTTCGTCGGCCGCAAAGACGTTCGGTGATCTACCCAGCCCCTGTGGACCCGGTTCGGCGAGGATCGCGGGCGGTGAGAACGGTGGCAGCACCTTGAAGCTCGGCACGGCGACTGATCACGGCGCCGACGCCGCGCCCGGCACGAACGAGGAGATGTTGGATGCGGCAGTCGCGTTCGCGAAGTGGTGCAACGCTCAAGGCGGAATCGCAGGACTGAAGGTAGAGGTGGTGGACCTCGACGGCAAGCTGTTTCAGGTCCCCGCCGCGATTGAGCAAGCCTGCTCCAGTGTGTTCGCGATGGTCGGCGGTGAGTGGGTCTTTGACGAACAACAATTCCCTCGGTTCACCCAGTGCAAGATGGTGAGCTTCCCGACCGCGCTCCTCAGTGCAGAAGCAATGGGGAACGCGGACACGGTTCAGGCGGTACCGAGTATCAAGACCGAAGCTCCGTACGGCTGGTTTGAATGGGCGGCCAAGTCCCACCCGCAGGATGTCAAGAAAACCGCTGTCCTGTATGCGGACAATCCGGCAATCATTGTCGCAAGGAACACTATTCTCCAACAGCTGTCCTACACCGGGATCGCGAGCGTCACGCAAATGAGCTATTCGATCAATGGTGAGGCGAACTGGGCGCCGTTTGCGCAGAAGCTCAAGGACTCCGGAATCCAGACGCTGACGTTCGTCGGATCACCGGGGAACTACGCGCTGCTGGCCAAGGCGATGACGGAGATCGGGTACAAGCCGAACCTCGTATTGAATGACTCGAACTTCTACACTGACCTACTGGTGCAGCCTGGCAACGTGAAGAACGTCGAAGGGATGTCAGCTCGAACCGTCTTCGTGCCGTTCGAGGAGGCTGGACGTAACAAGGCACTCCAGGACTACGAGGACATGATGAGCACGTACAACCCCAAGGGACTGAAAGCGCAACAAGGCATGGCGGCCACGTCTGCGCTTCTCTTGTTCGGGACAGCCGCCAAGTCCTGTATCGCTTCGAACGGCGGCGTCCTCGAACGCAAATGCGTTCTCGCCGCAGGAAAGAAGGTGACGAGCTGGACCGGCGGGGGATTACACGCCGTTACCGGCCCGGCGACCGGGGCGCCCACGAAATGCATAACGATTCTGCAGATCAAGGACGGCAAGTGGACGCGAGAGTACCCGCAGCTCGGTAGCAGCGACGACAGCGGCAAGGGCTACCACTGCTACGACCCGGGACTGATGACGGTGACAGGTAAGTAGTGGATGGGCGTGTCGGCTCGCCAGGCACTGCGACGGCGGCCACCACGCGCACGTCGCTCGCCGCGCCGAGGGCACACCGGCCGCTCGGACTGACGATCCCTTTTGGTCGGCTGCCCAACCTTTCGACGGCAATTTGGCTGATCTGCATGGGCTAAGGCATCGCAGATGATCACGCTTACGGCCCGTCCACACGGCGACGGAATCAGATTCTAGTTTTCTCTAGACGCACACGCAATCGGCGACTACTCTCCTTCCGAGGGTGATCCAACCCACACCGACCATTGCGCAGAGTCCGGATCGGCAACACCCACACCGGAAGGACCTTTCGTGAAGTCGTTTAACCGGGTGACGATGCGGTGCTCCATAGCGGTGCTGCTCTGTTTGGCGGCGGCCGCATGTAGCAACCAGTCGGGCACAGTGGGCGCCGACAGCGCGACATCGAGCACCGCGGCCACACAGTCGGCGAGTACGCCCGCTACTACGTTCGGCGACCTCCCCAGCCCATGTGGGCCGGGATCCGCGAAGATCGCTGATGGTGAGAACGGCGGAAGTACCCTGAAGCTGGGCACCGCCAATGATCACGGCGCAGACGTCGCCCCCGGGACCACCGAGGAGCTCCTCGACGCGGCAACCGCATTCGCGAAATGGTGCAACGCCCAAGGTGGCATCGAGGGACTCAAGATCGAGTCAGTCGACCTGGACGGCAAGTTGTTCCAGGTGCCGGCCGCGATCGAACGCGCATGCTCGACCGTCTTCGCGATGGTGGGTGGTGGCTGGGTGTTCGACCAGCAGCAGTTCCCCCGCTTCGCTCAGTGCAAGATGGTGTCATTTCCCGGCAACGTGACGAGTACGCAGGCATCACGGGATCCCAACACCGTTCAAGGCGTTCCCAGCAGCAACGTGCTAATGCCTTATGGTTGGTGGCAGTGGGCGGCGGACACGCACGCTCAGGACGTGAAGAAGACGGCGATCATTTACGCAGAAGATCCGTCGATTGCCACGTTCCGCGACGGGATCCTGCAGCAGATGGCTTACGTGGGAATCAAGGACGTCAAGCAGTTAAGTTACGCGCTCACCGGTGAAGCTAACTGGGCTCCGTTCGCTCAGTCTCTGAAGGCTTCAGGCATTCAGGCAGTGACATTTATCGGTTCTGCGGGCAATTATGCCTTGCTGGCGAAGGCGATGACTGAGATCGGGTACAAGCCGGACTTGGTGCTGAATGCGGCAAATTTCTACTCTGATCTCCTGGTGCAGCCGGGAAACGTCGCGAACGTAGAGGGCATGTACGTTCAGACGATCTTCGCCCCGTTCCAAGAGGCAGGAAAGAGCAAGGCCTTGCAGGACTACGAGAAGATGATGAGTACGTATAACCCGAAGGGGTTGAAGGCTCAGTTGGGTATGTCGGCGACTTCTGCGCTATTGCTGGCGGCAACCGCAGCCAAGGCTTGCATCCTGTCCAATGCGAACGTTCTCGAGCGTCGGTGCATGGTGGTGGCGGCCCGGAAGATCACGTCCTGGACCGGAGGTGGGCTCCATGCGGCGTCCGATCCGGCGACCGGATCGCCGCCGAAGTGTGTCGCGATTCTGCAAGTCAAGGACGGCAAATGGGTGCGGGTGTTCCCGCAACTGGGTAGCGCAGATGACAGCGGAAATGGCTACCACTGCTATGACCCGGGCCTGTTGAAGCTCGCAAAGTAAGCCAGCTTATCGCCAGGCAGAGCGCATCACCCTACTACGGCAAAGGAATGGTGAGCAGACAGCATGGAGAGCTTCATCGCGTTCACCATCATCGGCCTGTCCACCGGCGCGATATACGCCCTCGCCGCGAGCGGTCTCGTCCTTACCTACACCACGTCGGGCATCTTCAATCTCAGCCATGGCGCGACGGGCATGCTCAGCGCCTTTGTCTACTGGCAGATGCGGTTCGATTGGGGTTGGCCGGCGCCGTTCGCGTTGGTGATCACCGTCTTCATCCTATGCCCCCTCTACGGCGCACTGGTTGAGAAGTTCCTCATGCGAGGTCTGCGCGATACATCGGAAGTAGTGCGTCTATCCGTGACGGTCGCGCTGCTCGTCGCCGCAATCGGCCTGGCCAACTGGGTCTGGCCGCCAGGTAACTATGTCGCGTTCCAAGCCCTCTTCGAGGGTCATGCGGTGGATGTATTTGGTTACAACCTGAGCTGGCAGAAGATCATCACTGCCGGGTGCGCGATCGCTGTTGCGATCGGCCTGCGGTACCTGCTGTTTCGTACCCGGGCCGGTGTCGCGATGCGCGCGGTGGTCGACGACCGAAGTCTGCTGGAGATCAACGGCGGGCGTCCCGACCGGATCTCGATGCTTGCCTGGGCCGGTAGCGCGAGCCTGGCCGGGCTGGCCGGCATCCTGCTCGCTGGTGAGCAACAACTCAACATCGTTCCGCTGACGTTACTGGTCGTAAACGCATACGCCGCCGCGATATTCGGAAGGCTGCGCAGCCTTCCGTTCACGTTCCTGGGCGCCGTGATACTCGGCTTGGTTGACTCCTACTATGTTGCCTACTCCGGTGACTCGTGGTTCCCCCGCACCGTGTTCGGCTTCGATCTGACCGGGCTGCGCGGCTCGGTCCCGACAATCGCACTGTTTGTTGTCCTGCTGGTCTTGCCGCACACTCGCCTGCACGCCGGTGCGCTCAAGCTGCGTGAGCGTACGAAGGTTCCCGCCTGGTCGACGTCGCTCCTCGGGGCCGCGCTCCTCGTGACGGCAACGGTCGCGGTGTCGGGCATGCTCGCCCGATCGGACGCGCTCTATCTCGTGGATGCGTTCTTTTTCGCGATCTGTGCGCTCTCCCTGGTTCCGCTGACGGGCTACGCCGGGCAGATGTCCTTGGCTCCGCTTACCTTCGCCGGGCTGGGGGCGATGCTCATGGCCCACTTGCCCGGCCATGGGAACGTGCTCACTCTGGTCGGCGCGGTACTGATCGTTGCTGTGATCGGTGCCGTAATCGCGCTCCCCGCCCTGCGGGTGCAGGGGATCTACCTAGCGCTAGCTACAGGTGCATTCGCGATCTTCACCTCCAACCTGATCTTCAGCCAGGGGCGCGCTTTCCCGAACGCAGGTCTGACCGTTCCGACGCTGGGCATCCCTGGACTAGATCTCAGCACGCCGCGTGCGCGGCTCGTCGAGTTGTCCGTCGCGTACGCGATCCTCGGGCTCGGCGTCGTCGCGCTGCGTCGTAGCCGACTCGGCCGACGCCTGATTGCGCTCAAGGACTCGCCGATCGCCGCCGCGACCTTGGGAGTCAACCTCACGCTGACCAAGGTTGTTGCGTTCGCGATCTCCGCCGGCATAGCGGCGTTCGCCGGCGCGCTGTTCGGGGCGTCGGTGACGACCGACCGGTTTACGTTCGCCGCTGGCCTCCCGGTCGTGCTGCTAGCCGTTGTCGGGGGCGTTGGGGCAGTTTCCGGCGCGCTGTTCGGCGGGATTTCGTTGGGGGCCAACGCGGTCCTGGCCAACCTCGTACCGTCGTTGCGCAAGGCGACGCAGGTTCTTCCGGGGCTGGTCGGAATTGGCCTGGGTCGAGACCCGGACGGCGTCACGGCCCAGATTGCTCCCTGGTACGCGCCGCTAAAGGGACGGTGGCGACTGATTGCCGGCTGTGTCGGCGCCGGCGTAGCGGTGTGGGCGTTGACCAGTCTGTCGGTTCTCAGCCATTGGCAGTTCGGATTCACGATGATCACGTTGACCGTCGCGGTCGTTCCGAACCTGCCCGCCGTGATCGACTCGCCGCCGGGCCGCCGGGCGGTAGCCGCGGGGTGGCTCGCGGTGCCCCTCGTCTTGTCTGCGGTCGTCGACTGGGATTCGGTGATTACGAGCTCGGGGTGGTTGGTCGCCGTTCTCGTCGCCATGGTTGTCGTCTTCGGTGCTGGAACGCGCCGCATTCTGGCGGGCCGACCGTCGAAGATCTCAGAGTCGCCCGATGAGGTCGGCCTGCGGCGGGCACTGCTTCCGACCGAGGTCGCGCAGATCGATCGGACGCTCGGGGTGGTGTTCTGATGGCTCTGTTGGAAGTGCGCTCGGTCGCGATGCGGTTCAGGGGCGTGGTAGCACTGGCCGGGGTCGACCTGGATGTCGCGCCCGGAACGATTACCGGGCTAATCGGCCCCAACGGCGCCGGAAAGACAACTCTCTTCAACGTCATCAGCGGCGTTCAGGCGCCCACCGCAGGAACGGTCAGCATGGCGAGCGAGGTCATCACCAACGTCTCACCACATCGACGTTGCAAGTTGGGCATCGCTCGCACGTTTCAGCGTATCGAGCTGTTCAACTCGCTCACCGCGTTGGAAAACGTCTCGGTGGCGGCCGAGGTAGCGCGCCGGCCCCACGCCCAACGAGTGGCGACAGAACTGCTCGAGCGCGTCGGCGCCGGGCAGCTCGCCGACCAGATCGCTGGGAACCTGTCGACCGGGTCGGCGCGGCTGGTCGAGGTGGCTCGCGCCTTGGCCACGCAGCCGAAGATCTTGCTGCTGGACGAGCCGGCTTCGGGTCTGGACGAGCACGAGACGCGGTCGTTCGGGGCCCTCCTGCGCGGCCTGCGAACGGACGGGCTGACGGTCCTGCTGGTGGAACACGACATGACCCTGGTGATGGACGTCAGTGATCACATCTACGTCCTGGACCTCGGTCGGGTGATCGCCAGCGGCTCGCCGAGTGAAGTGCAGCACGACCGGAACGTGCTAGCGGCCTATCTGGGGGCAGCGTGACCAGCCACCCGGAGACTCCACCGATCTTGGAACTTCGATCGATTCGGGCCGCGTACGGAGCCATCGAGGTCCTGCACGGGATCGACCTGACGCTGCGGCGCGGCCAGGTACTGGCTCTGCTCGGGCCTAACGGCGCGGGCAAGACCACAACGGTCCGCGTGGCCGGTGGACTCATGCGCCCGACGAGCGGCTCCCTGTCCGTAGCCGGAAGAGATGTGACCGGTGTGTCCGCGAGCTCGCTGGCGAGGGTGGGCCTGCGGTTGGTCCCCGAAGGCCGCGGCGTCTTCCCGAATCTCACCGTGCGAGAGAACTTGAGCATGGCCACGTTCGCCGGTCCCACGCTCGACGAGGTCGAGGCGAAGAGTTACGCGCGATTCCCTCGGCTCGCCGAACGTCGACGTCAGCTCGCGGGGACGCTGTCCGGCGGCGAACAGCAGATGTTGGCGTTGGCCGGAGGATTGGCAGCCGACCCGATCGTGCTGATACTGGACGAGCTGTCGATGGGTCTTGCCCCGATGATTGTCGGCGAGCTGTATGAGCAGGTCGCTGCCATCGCCCAGGACGGGGTGTCCGTCCTGGTGGTCGAGCAGTTCGCCCGAACGGTGCTGTCGGTCGCGGATTGGACCGTGCTTCTCGCGCACGGGACGGTACAAGCCGCTGGACCGACGATTGAGTTCGATGACGAGGTCCTAGCCAACGCATACCTGGGGAGCTCATGAACGAAAAACGAATCGAGGCGTTCACCGCCGAAGTAAGCGAGCTGCGAGTGAAGGGTGCCCGCGGAGATCAGGAACGGTGGTTGCTCGCGATCGGATGTCTGCTGCTCGTCGGCGGCGTCGTGCTCGCGGTGATCGGAGGCATCCGCGCGAGTTCGGCGAACGGACTCGGCAATCAACTCGCCATAATCGCCACGGGGAGCTTTATCGGCTTCGCACTGGTCGTCGCCGGGGCCGCATTGTTCGTGCGCTACTCGATCGGACGATTCCTGCGCTTCTGGCTGGTGAGGCTCGTTCACGAGCAGCGGAGCGAGACCGATCGGCTCATTGCAGCCATGGAGCGTCTCGATCGTGGCCGGGCTGATAGCGCCGAACGCGCTCCCTCGCTCGCGGACGTCGCACCGTAATCCCTGCGCTGTCAGCTGGAGCGGAACGGTAGACGCCAGGTGGGTTTCTTGCGGTTGGCGCGCACAGGTGGTCAGGCAATGACTAGAATCTAGTCTGATTTACGTCGCCGTAGGAGGCGGCGTACCTGACGCGAGTGAGCGGAGTGAACGTGGCAGCGAAGACCCGGCGGCGGGCCAAGACGTCGAGCGAGGCTCAAAAGGTCATCGAAGACGAGGCGCCGCTTGATCCGAGCGAATTGCCAGCTGGTCAGCAGCAGCGGCGTGCCCGCATAGTGCGTACTGCATTGCGGATGCTGCAACGCAGCGAGTACGTCGATATACAGATGCGGGATGTGGGCGAACGAGCTGATGTCGCTCTGGGCACCGTGTACAGGTATTTCGCGTCGAAGGAGCGACTGTTCGCCGCTGTGCTGGTCGAGTGGAGCCGGTCGATGCACGAGGGGATCCAGAGCGATCCACTCAAGGGGGACGATGTATCGGCGCGATTGAACGACATCATGAGCCGGGCGTTTGATGCCTTCGAGCTCCGGCCGCAGGTCTTTCGAGTCGTGATGGCCCTGGAGGACAGCACGGACCCGCACACTCTGTCGTTGCTGCGCGAATTCTCGATGCATTCGCACGAGTCCTTCGGGGAGCCGCTCAAGGACCTGGCGCCGGAGGATGCAGAGGCGGTGGTCAACGTGGTGACGGCAATACTCAGTGATGCGCTGCGCAGCATCGTGTTGGCCGGACTGACAATGGAAGAGGCTCGCGCGCGGATGGTCCGCGGCATCGAATTGATCTTCTCCCCGGCGCCGAAACCCCAGCGCCGGCCGCGACGCCTCCCAGCGGCGGCCGCTGTCTAGCGTTGCGCTAGCTCGAGGTCTTTGGTCGTCTGGCGACCGGCTCCCGCCGGTGGAATCCCGGAATCGACCGCCCGCAGGTTTCGGCCGAGGTAGGTCAGCGTTCCACGGCCAGTGCGGATGCACAGCAACTCGAGTTCGCCGAGAACGTCTTCGTACCGTCGGCCGATCACCGGTCCGCTGCCTTCCGGTGTGCTCCGCGTAATGGGCACGCCGCACGGAAGCGGCCTAGTGAGCACCAACGTGCTATCCGGGCAGCATCCAAGTGAGCCCGCAGTGGTGGGCGGCCGGATGACGATCGCCATCGTACTGCAGCGCGGACAACCGAGTACTTGAGCTACCTTCAGCGTGAGCATCATGCGGACTCCCGGGCGGCCGGTCAGAGCCGGTCCACGACCGGCCGACCGCGTGTGGTCACAGGGCGATCGACTTGTATTCGACAAACGCGGTAAGGCCTTCAGGTCCGAGCTCGCGGCCCAGCCCTGACTGTTTGAACCCGCCGAACGGCGCGGCCATGTCCATGCCGTACTTGTTGATTCCGAGCGTGCCGGTCCGTATGCGTCGGGCGACGTCGACTCCGGCGTCGTGGTCCGCCGTCCACACGGAGCCGGCCAGTCCGTAGTCGCTGTCGTTGGCTATGTGCACGGCGTCGTCGACGTCGTCGAACGGGATGACCGTGACCACTGGACCGAAGATCTCTTCCCGAGAGATGCGCATGGTGTTGGTCGCGTCCGCGAACAGCGTCGGGCGGACATACCATCCGCGCGACAAGCCGGCGGGGAGCCCGTTGCCGCCGACGACGATCTTGGCCCCCTCCTGCTGTCCGACGTTGATGTACTCCTCAGACCTCTCCTGTTGGCGCTGCGCCACGAGCGGGCCGATGTCGGTGGCCGGATCGCTTGGATCGCCAACGGTCAGGCCCTGAGTCATCTCGGCCAACGCATCGACGACATTGCCGTAGTTGGCTCGGCTCGCCAGCACGCGGGTCTGTGCAACACACGCTTGACCGCTGTTCATGAACGAGGCGGCCTTGAGACCGTCGGCAACCACATTCAGATCGGCATCGTCGAGAACGATCGCGGCCGACTTGCCGCCGAGCTCCAGGCTGCAGCGTTTGAGCTGGCTACCGCAGATCGATCCGATCCGCCGGCCCGTGGCGGTGGATCCGGTGAAGGCGACCTTGTCGATGCCGGGATGGCTTACCAGGTACTCGCTGACCTCCCGGCCGGCCGGGACGACATTGAACACTCCCGGCGGGAATCCGGCCTGCTCCACCATCTCAGCGAGGTATAACGCGTCTAGTGGCGCTTCGGGCGCGGGCTTGAGGACGACGGTGCAGCCGGCGAGCAGCGCCGGACCTATCTTGTTCATGATGATGAATTGCGGGACGTTCCAGGGCACGATCGCGGCCACGACGCCGACTGCTTCGCGGCGCACCAGGACCTCGCCGAAAGCTCCTGACCGGCGTTCCTCCCAGGGGTAGGTTTCCGCGATGGACAGCATGGTCTTGAGAGTCATCCACGCTGCGCCGGCCTGGCCGAAGGAGATGGGCGATCCCATCTCCTCGGTGATGAGTAGGCCCATCTCGGTCATGTTCGCGGTGTAGAGATCATGCAGGCGCTGGACGACGCTTAGTCGCTCGTTCGGTGGAAGCTGCGGCCACGGGCCGCTGTCGAACGCTCGACCAGCAGCTTCAACCGCGCGATCGACGTCGGCCGTCGACGCCTCGGGACAGTGCGCGACGAGCTCGGTGGTATGCGGTGAGATCACGTCGATGCGACTCGAGCTCGACGGCTCGACCCATTCACCACCGATGAAGAGACGATCCCAACTACGCATGTCCCGCACCCTTTCAGCCCGCCCCGACTATGGCCAACACGCAAACAACCTTACAAGGAAACGGGTTCTAGTTCTAGTGAATCGTGCGCGGATAGATTGCTGCCCGTGGCCTCAGGCCGCGGGCAGGACGCTGTAGCGAAGTGGGCCGCCGTCCCTGACGCGGTGCAATTGATGGCGTTCGGCGAGCTCCTCGAGATGAGCATGGGTCTCGAGGATCGCCAGCATCTGGTTGAACAGGTCCAGGTCCGCGTACTCCCGCTGTCGACGGGTCCATCCGAGCTTCGAGGCGACGAGGAACGCGGTGTCGGCGCCAGCCACTACCGCCGATCTGGTCTGGTCGAGCCGAACACGATGGTGCTCTAGGAGAGCCTGGGTCCGGGCGTGGGAGCTCATCCCGATCGGGCCGTGCGCAGGCAGGATCGGAACGTCCGGCAGCGCGAGTAACAGTTGCAGGGAATTCAGATAGTTGCCGAGTGGGTTCGCGCCCGGCTCCGCCTCGAGACCGATCGACGGAGTGATGCGCGGGAGAACGTGATCTCCGCTGAATAGGACACCGGAACCTCGGTCGAGGAACACGACGTGCCCCCGGGTATGCCCCGGAGTTGGGATCGCTTCGAGAGTTCTCGTCGTCAGCGGAATCGTGGTGCGCGACTCGAGCCACACGTCAGGCAGCTCCCACAGCGTGTCGGTGGGCTCCGGGGCACGAGGTTCCGCCGCGAGCCGCTCGGCGAGTTCCCAGGCGCCGCAAGCCCGCAGCAGGTCCAGCAGAGCGCTTGGTTCGCCGTGGCGGTGCGGGGCCAGCCGTTCGAGGGTGGGACGCTCGCCGGCGCCCAGGGTGATCGGGGTGTTGAAGACTCGTCTGATCGCGACAGCCTGGGTGTAGTGGTCACGATGGGCGTGAGTAACCAGGAACCTCGAGATATGGGCCAGCGTGAAGCCGAGGACGTCCAACCCTCGAATCAGTTGGTCCTTGCTCTGTTCGAGCGCCCAACCGGCGTCGATCATCACGACACCATCGCCGTCGACGATCGCGTACACGTTGACTGCTCGCAGGCTGTCGTGCGGCAGCGGCAGCGGAATGCGGAAGACGCCCGGCGAGACCTCGAAGGCCCCTGGTTCGGTCCAGTCGCTCTCGGTCTGGGGGAGTGGGTAGGCCATTCGTGTCCTGTCTGGCCGGAGGTACGCGCCGCCGGTCCCGGAGTGCGTCAGACGCCCAGCCGGGCGGCAAGCTGTTCACGGTGATACGGCGAATCGCCAAGCATCAATTCGGCCGATTTTGCTCGCCGAACGTAGAGGTGGGCGGGATGCTCCCAGGTGAACCCGATTCCTCCGTGTATCTGGATCGTCTCGGCGGCTGCTGCCAGGAAAGCGTCTGAGCAGTAAGACTTCGCCACGCTGGCTGCGATCGCGAGGTCGGCGGCGTCTTCGGCAGCTGACCAGCCGGCGTAGTAGGCCGCGGAGCGCGCCGCCTCGACGTCGACCTGCATGTCGGCGCAGCGGTGCTTGATCGCCTGGAAGCTACCGATCGGACGACCGAACTGGAACCGAGTCTTGGCGTAGGAGACGGAGTTATCAAGGCATCTCTGGGCCCCGCCGACCTGTTCGGCGGCAAGAGCGACCGCGGCGAGATCCAGTGTCTTCGACAGGCCCGCATACGCGTGACCAGCGACGCCGATGAGACGCGCGGGCGTGTCGACGAATTCGATTCGGGCCTGTTTGCGGGT
>Ga0137419_10000448_pt1 | contig 14732 bp, 11 predicted proteins | sample CZODoug3_1_2_16f_FD_108279 | JGI IMG/M metagenome (GOLD analysis project Ga0137419, IMG submission 108279) | Vadose zone soil fungal communities from Angelo Coast Range Reserve, California, USA - CZODoug3_1_2_16fungal (Illumina Assembly) | ecosystem: Environmental > Terrestrial > Soil > Vadose... | reverse complement strand
TCCCAGTGCTCGTACTTCTTGACCTTGCCTTCGGATTCGTAGCGGCGGACTTGCTCATCTAGCGCGTAGAGAAGTTGCTGGCCCGTGGTGGCCCCGGCAAAGGCGGTGCGGTTGTAGAGAGTGCCGCCGAAGCGCCGGAAGTCGAGCAGTCCTTCGGGAGTGCGGTTGAAGGGGACGCCCATGCGATCGAGCAGGTCGATGATGCCGGGGGCGGCTTCGCACATGGCGCGAACGGGGGGTTGGTTAGCGAGGAAGTCGCCGCCGTAAATGGTGTCGTCGAAGTGTTGCCAGGTGGAGTCGCCCTCGCCCTTGAGGTTCTTGGCGGCGTTGATGCCGCCTTGCGCGCAGACGGAATGGGAGCGCTTCACGGGAACGATCGAGAACAGGTCAACGTTACCGCCCATCTCGGCGATCTTGATGACGGCCGCAAGGCCAGCAAGTCCACCGCCGATCACGATGATTTTCGGGTTGGAGGCCATTTCCGTTCTACGCTTTCTGTGATTCTGCTATTCGGTGAGACTGGGTTTCGCGTCTTCCACGATGCGCGCGCCCACCGGGTCCACTGGCTGCTCCGGAAAACGAGAGCGGAACGTGTACAGACTCGCGAGTCCCACAATGCTCATCAAGAGGAAAAAAACCAGGCACGCGGCGAGGAATCGGCGGCGCGCCTGTTCTCCAGAAACGATGCCCCACTTGGCGGCAAACAACCAGATGCCATAGGCGAAATGCCAGGACGCGCAGACCAAGCCGACTACGTAAAAAGCAAACAGGAAAGGATTAAACAGTTCCTCCTGGACTTTGCCGAAGGAGGCGCCGGCGTGGATGTGGAGATCGATGCCGGTGAAGCGCATGGTCCAGGTGTGCCACAGGATATAGGCGAAGGCGATGCCGCCGGTCCAACGCTGGGCGCTGTACATCCAGTTGCTGGCCCAGGGGTAGTCTGTGACGTTCGTCTCGCCGCGGTACCAGATGTAGAAGCCGTAGAGCGCATGGAAGAGGATCGGGAGCCAGATGCCGAACAGTTCGAGAGCCGGGACCAGCGGAAGGCTGGCCAGGAAGCGGACCTGGCGGGCGTAAGCGGTGGGCCCTCCGATGGCGGCGGCGTTGGAAATCAGGATATGCTCAAACAGGAAGGCGCCGACCGGGATGATGCCGGTGAGAGAGTGCAGGCGGCGCAAGAGGAACGAGCGGCCCTGACCGGCACGTAGGGGAGCTACTCCATGCTTGATGGTGATGGGAGCCGCAGAACCGGCTGTCGCCACGATTACCGCTCCTTATGAGTTCAGATGTGAGATGCGAACCTTTTATTATCTTGGCGGGGTGAGAGCGAAGTCAAGGGAAGCGGGCTCACTAGAATGCGTTCTCGGTTCTGGCGGAGAGGATAAGAGAGGCGCTTCGCGCCCGACGGGCGGGGACGCCCGTCGCTGCATCGGACTGGAATACAATTATGTCGCTTGGGAGGCATCGCCATGTTCAAACCGAAAGGACCGTATTGTCAGAGCTGCGGGATGCCGCTGTCGAAGGATGAGAAGGGCGGGGGTTCGGAGGCGGACGGCAGAGTGTCAACCGAGTATTGCAGTCACTGTTACGTGGGCGGGAAGTTTACGGATCCTTCGCTCACGGCCGAGGAAATGGTGGAGCGGGTTCGCGGCAAACTGAAAGAGATGCATATTCCGGGGTTTCTGACGAACTCGATCGCGAAGGATATTCCGACGCTGGGGCGGTGGGCGAAGCGCTAGCGTTGGACGGCCGCTAGATGAGAGGCGTCCCTTGAACGGAACTCGGAAATTGAAGGGCGGTTGATCCCGCGCTTAGTGCGGGCGTAGCGGCTGACGTCCGCTGCGGAGACTGCTCCGAGTCTGACATGTGCGGCACCCTGACGTCCTGCCCTGAAATCTCTGCGCGCACTGGACACCAGCCATGGTGGATGGGTGGGGACGCCGGTCGCTCCAGATGCCGGGTCTTTGCGTATCCTCTGACTCGGTTTCATTCCCAAAGTTGGGTTCTTTACTAACGCCTCCTCGTCGGTACCTGCTTTCACTTTCGTCAGGAGTTGATCCATTCCAGGAATTTGCGGAAGGCGGCGCCGCGGTGGCTGTAGTTGGCTTTTTCTTCAGGAGTGAGTTCGGCGAAGGTTTTCTGGATCGGCGGAAAGTAGAACATGGGATCGTAGCCGAAACCGCCGGTGCCTTGGAGATGGTCGAGGATCTGGCCCTCGGCGACGCCTCGAAAGGTGGCCAGGGTCTTGCCGTCGCGGGCAGCGGCGATCAGGCAAACAAAACGAGCGCTGCGTTTTTCCGGAGGGACGCCCGTTAGTTCGCGGAGGACGCGGGCGTTGTTGGCGTCATCGTCTGTGTTGTGATCGGCTTTGTGCGGTTCGGCGGCGGCGTAGCGGGCGGAGTGCACACCGGGGGCGCCTTCGAGGCTATCCACCTCCAGACCGGAGTCGTCGGCCAGGACGATTTCGCCTGGGACCGCTCGGCTGTATTGTTCGGCTTTCTTGCGGGCGTTCGCTTCGAAGGTTTGGCCATCTTCGATGACTGCGGGGAGCGACGCGAAGTTTGGGATGGAAGCGATTTCCACGCCGCGCGCGGCGGCTGCGCCGGCGAAGTCGCGGAGCTTGCCCGGGTTGGAGGTGGCGATGAGGACCTTTCGCATGGGGAACAAAATTCATCAACCCCAACGACACGAAGGTACACGAAGGAAGGCGCTTCAGGTTGGTGGTCGCCTTTGCCTCTTGTTTTGAATCGATAACACAATCACTCCAAAGAGTGCCCCCAGGGAGATGATTCCCCCGCCTAGGCGGTCGGGGGTTCGGACGAAGGTGACTCGCACCGCGTTCGCGCCGACTGGCAAGGAGAACACGATCTCACCGGTGATAGGCTGGGAAGTAGCTGGAACGGGACGGCCGTTGACTTCGACTTTCCAGGCGGGATAGTTGAAGACTCTCAGACGCACCTGTTCGGCGTGGGGTACGTCGGCTGAAAAGATCTTTGATTGGGCGCTCCATTCGACGATGTGAATCCGCGCCCGGTCGCCACTCAGGATCGTGACTTGCGGCGCGTCTTTCTTAAGTTCGTAAGGATCGACTTGGGCGGGGACGTATTCGTCCGCGCCTTCGTAGCCGCCACCGTCTTCGATCGCGTCGTGCATCTCTTCGATGTCGGCGGGGGTGTCCCACCACGGCTGTTGGGTGCGGTGCCAGACGATCCAAATCAGCGCGAGCATGGTCGCGTACAGCAACAGCCGCGTGATCCAGCGGCGGCACGCAATCGTGACCAGGAGTGCGAAGGCGACGTTCAGGCAGAGCAGCCATCGCCAGGGAAGCTGGACGTAGCGGAACTTCGGCAGGTGTTCCCACAAGAGCAGGGTGAACGGGAACATCACCAGGACGACGGCGGTGGCCCACACGGTCAGCGTCCACCAAGCAGCTGATTGATCTTTGTGGCGCTTTCGCGAGAGGTAAACAGACGCCGCCAGAACCAGCATCTCGGCCATGGCGATGATCGACATCAGCAGGTTGAAGCGGTTGTGGTCGTCCTCGTGAGTTCTGGTGAACAGGAAATTGTCCTGCGGTCGCACGCCGGGGGCGAGAACCTCGCCCAGGTTGATCCATTTCTCTTCGTACGCGGCGGGGACCAGATAGAAGCTGGCCAGCGCCGCGCCTAGGACGACTGCACCGCCACCGTAGAACAATATGCGGGGATCGCGTCGCACTATCGCCACGACCACCACCAGCAAGACCAGCGAGTAGTTCACCATCACGGCGGCGGGCGCGTTGGTGAGCCAGGCGGCGGCTACCACCAGGCACAAAGGGACGATGATGCGCTTGCCTTCTTCTTCGGCACGGAGGATGAGGAGAAGAAGCAGGGGAAGCAGGCATCCGGCGAGCAGCTCGGCCTGGGCGCTCCGCCAGTAAACGATCACCAGGTAGTACGGATTCGCGCTGTAAAGGGTGGCGGCGAAGATGGCATCCCGACCGCTCAGCCAGCGGCGTGCCAGCAGAAACATGGAGAAGCCGGAGGCGGTGAGGGCAATCCAGGTGTACGCGCCGGAGACCAACTTCCAGGGCAGAACCGCGCCCAAAGCGGCACCCAGGTTCCATGACGTGGGGGGATAGAACAGGAAGCGCGCTTCCCCGTAACTCCAGTGCGCGAACTGGGCCCAACGCGGATAGAGGTTGCCTTGCTTCCATTGGTTGACGACTTCCATCCAGGAGAGGAGATGGAATTCGAAGTCATGGCCAGAGGCGTTGCCCAGGAGGAAGAGCGGTGCGATCACGGCGAAGGCGGCGGCCATGATGAGCAGCGCTGGGGTGGGGAAGAGGCGAGGGAGCTTGATTGCGCCGGGCTGGGCTGGGAATTGTGGGTGCAGGGTAGTCGATCTCCAGGATACTGCGGATCAGTAAATTTATCAGGGAATGGGCGGTACAAGCTCAAAAGCTTTTGACCGCAAAGGGCGCGAAGCAAGGCCGCGAAGCACGCAAAGAAGGGCTGAGGTTGGTGAAGATCCCGAACCGTGGAGGGCGTTGAGAAAGGCCGCAGAGGCCGCTGAGTAGATACGAGTGTCGGCTGAGGGCTCGGATATACTCAGGCTGCACTTTACTGCGTGGGAGCTTCTATGAATGTTCGCCGGATTTCGCTGGTGATTCTGGGTCGCGCGATTGTCCTGGCTGTTGGACTGGGGGCCTGCTTCGGGCAGCCGACTTCTGCGGCATCAGGCAAGAGCGATACGCCGTTCGCGCCGTTCGAACAGTGGAAGAGCATGGTGCTCGCGGCGGACGCCGGTGGGCTGAAGGTTTTGTACAGCATCAATCCGGTGGCGCGGATTGTGACGGCTTCCGGGGAGGTGGATACAGACGCGGCGATCCACTATTGGGTCGGCCTGAAAGCGCGGAGCATGAAGGTGGTCATCGCGCAAAGCACATCGCCGCAGCCCGGGAAGCATGCGGTGCTGTTCCAGGCGGAAGTTCTCACGGCGGCGACCGGCACCGAGAAGACCTTCTACATCACCGAGGACCAGCTCTGGCAGCAGCAAGACCAGCAATGGCGACTGGTGATGAGCAAACGGACCGAGGCGAGCCGATTGCGGCAGCCGACGTCCGATACGAAGAACATTTATCGGGCTGACGCCAATGCGCACGCCGAGATCAAAGAAGCGGCGGAAAAAGGGGCCAAAGAGCACAAGCGCGTGCTGCTAGTCTTTGGCGCCAACTGGTGTTACGACTGCCATGTGCTCGATCTGGCATTTCAGCGGCCGGATATCGCTTCGATTCTTGGAGCAAGTTTTGAAGTGGTACACGTCGACATTGGCCAAGGGGAGAAAAACCAGGACCTGATGAAGGACTACGGGGTGCCGATGGAACGTGGCATTCCGGCGCTGGCGGTGCTGGATGGGAATGGGAAGCTTCTCTACAGTCAGAAGAACGGAGAGTTCGAGAAGGCGCGGGCACTGGGGCCGGAGGATTTGGTGGAGTTTTTGAATAAGTGGAAGGGGCTTTAGGTGTTTAGGTCTTGGGTGTTGGGTGTCGGGTCTTCGCTTTGTAGAACAGAAGGGCGCGGCATGCGCAGACGCGACTGGAGCGCCTTTGTGGACGCCCAGGACGATGAGGTCGGCCGGTTGGGCCTCGGCGCGCGGCTGGTTCTCCTCGGCGAGCGAGATTGCATAGGGAAGCGTGCGCAATCCGGCGGAGAAGTCAGCGGCAAAGACGATGCGCCTGAAAAGCGCCGCGGCGGCGCAGGGGTCGGGGGACTCGCGGTCCAATGGTGAGAACTGGGCACGACGGCTTCCGGAAGATCTGCTCGGTGGCGGAGCCGAGAAGCAGCTTCTTCGAACCGAGCTTGCCGTGAGTGCCGAGAACAATCAAATCGACGGAGTACGGCGGGTTATGTCATCGAGCACACTCCGCAAGTCGCCCCGCTCCAGGACTCCCTGATGAATGGTGTTCTTAGAGGATGGAGATGCAGGAAGTACGCGAGCCTCTGCTCGGCGTCGAGTCGTATGGAGTCGAGTTCGATGGGAACGGGCTCCATCGGTCCAAGCACGGGAGGTGCGGTGTTACGGCGTGCGTGACGAATATCTTTGAGCCATAGCAACGCCCTGTGGCCTGGGCATAAAGCAGAGCGGAGTCGGAGGCGCTGGGGAAGTCGATTGGGAAAAGGACGTTAAAGAGATGCGGAGGGTGCCTGCGGGGTCGGCATGAGAACCTCCCGAAGGAACCGATTGTAGAACTATTCCACCGCTGCGCTACGCGGGGACGGTACCGCCGGAAGTGATCCGGATCACAGGGGCTCGTGAGCCGGAGCTTGTGGAAAACGGCGGGGTGGCATTTACATAAAATTCACAATCCTGAAATCTTGGAGTAACACGGGTGCTCTACCTTCACCTCCATCGAGGTGGAACAGACCACAGGGAACTCAAAGGTCTACACCAGAGACGGGGTATGGGTTTTCGGGTTCCCTGGAATTTCCTACGGCGTTCCCGGCTGCAGGTTGCACTCTCCGATACGAGTCAAAAGCTTAGTAAGCGCAGAGCAACGCAGAGATGGCGCAGAGGATGCAGAGAAAACTGCGTTTTAGGCAGCTCCCTCAAATTCTTGTGATCGATACCTGAGACTAGGACGATGCAACCGCTTCCGAGTTGCGCTGGCGGTGCAGTTCAGCGACGAACTGGTTGCGGGTGAGGGATTGGCCGCCGCGAAGGAGTTCGAGCAAGGGATCGTCCAAGGGGTCTTCGCTGGAAGTGACGGTGTTCTGAAATTGGGCTTCGTCGGCGAACAGGAGCTTTGGTGAGATCACGAGCTCGGGCAGGGTTCCCGGACGACTGGTCAGGAACTCGATGAAGGTCGAAACGGTTTCGCGCTGTTCGGTGGTGCGGGAGGGGAACTCCACGCCCATGCCCGATCCCGGGTGCATGACGCGAACCATGCCATCGGCGTGAATCTCCATGCCAGCGGCTTTCAGGCAAAGGTCAACCAGAGCTTGCTCGGGGAAGGGTGATTCGGTCTCGACGTAGCAGCCACCCAGACTGAGATCGGTAAGCTTGCTGACCGAAACCGGCTCAGCTTCCTCCGGAGGCATTTCGGGAGCGTTGGCGAGTAACCAGGCTTTGAGTGCTTCGAGTTGGGTTGGAGGAATGTCCAGGAAACGCACGCCCGACTGGCCGTTGGGATTCGCCCAGGCGACTTGGCCATGGGCATCGACTTCCAGGCTGCCGTCGGGCAGGGTAAAGCGCAACCCAATCGAGGCCGCCGTTAAAAGCGGCTGGGAGGCAAGCACATCCATGCCGGTCTGACTGAGATCGAGCATGATGCCTTCGATCAGGTCGCCACCGGGCAAACTGAGCTGAACGGGCGCCTGGACGACAACGCGAACCGAGCAACGACGCTCGCGACGCAGAAGGGCGGTGGCAGCCCGGAGACTGGCCGCGGCCTGCTCGGCTGTGAAGGGCTTGTGCAGAATGAACTTTGCACCTGTTTTCAGAACTTCGCGCACGCTGCTCTCATCGCTGAGGAGAGCAATGGTCACGAGCGCGCCGGTCCTGGGTTTCGTGAGAGTCCGCAGCAATTGGGTGGCAACTTCAGGTTCGTCGAAATCGACCATCAAGCTATCGAAACGCTGCTCGGCCAGACGATGAAGGGCGATTTCGGGGTCGCTGAAGCGTTCGACCGCAACGCCGGAACTCGCCAACACCCGGCTTAGAATTTCGGCCGAGTTGTCGTCTTTGGATACGAGCAGTGCCTGAAGGGTCATACCGCGTTCACTCTCTCACAAATCGGACGAACGGATTACGGCCAACGTGGAGCAACTGGACGGCCCGACTTGGCGGGCGCTGCCGACGCAGAAGAGGCCGATGCTTTGGCTGCCATCGCGTTGGGCTGAGCGGTTTCATCGTCCATTTCCGCCAGGACGCCGTTATCGTCTTCCTCGTTATCTGCCAGCAGAGGCGCAACCTCACGCAGCTTTTCCGCAGCATTCTGGAGGGCTTCGATCTGCTTGGCTAGCTGAGCGTATTTCGCCTGCTTACGGCGCAAAACCTCATGGATGTCCTTCATACAACCCCCTGAGGGGAATGTAAGTTTGGGGCGGTGTAGGGTCAATACGAATCCCTCTCCGGCTGATTACGGCAGTAACCGGTGACCTGGCAGAGAGCAAAGGCGGGAAGGCTTGGAAGGCGCTAGAGAATCAATGAGGTAAGGGAGTCTGGAATTTCGGCGAAATGGAGAGTCGGGCTGGGATCTGGCGAGGTTACCTCAAGAAGGGCAGGCCCTTGGTTCAGCGGGAGAAACGGTGAGACGAAGAGAAAAGGCCCCGCTGATTCAGCGGGGCCGCTCTGTAAAGGGTGTTGGAGGGGGCGATCAGCCATTCCGCAGTTTGCGGTGCAGGAGGCCTCCGACAGCCAACAAACCGGTACCCAGGAGACCTAAGGTTCCAGGCTCGGGAATGACGACCGTGGTGTCAACGCTGCCGATGGTGACTGGTTCACCCATCCAGCCCTTGCCGGTGGTGAAGTCCAGGATCACCGGACCCCTGGCTTGGCCTCCATTGGACAGAGTACCGGCCACCACGCCGGTAAGGAAGTAGCTGTGGAGACCGGTACCGCTCTCCGTCAAGGTCACATCGGTCGTGAAGGAGCCACTGAAGATCGTGCCACTAGGAACACCGCTGATACCATTATTGCCCACAATCATGAAGGTGCTACCGGCACCCGAGAATGTCGCGCTGCTCGCCAGTGAACCGCTCAGCATCGGTCCGGTCGTGAAGCTAACGGTGCCCAGGTTAGAACCCACCGAGAGCGGGGTTCCGTAAAGATTGCCTATCCCCATCAGGGTCGCGCTGGTGAGTTGCAGACCCGCGCTGCTACCCGACAGTGTCCCGCCTTGGGCGTTGAAATCGATGTGGGAATCCGCCACAGCCGCGATGGGCAGCGCCAAAGCCAATATGGCGAACAGTATTACTCGACGCATATATCCCTCCTAAACCAGCAGTCCGACCCAAAAAACTACGTCCAAGCCTCGGGGGGGCGCGACCCTGCTTGTTTGTGAAGACCACAAACCCCTGTGTTGCCAGTATTGGCATCTATAGTGCCAAAGGTAACCTTAGATTTAGGCGCTTATTTATGTGTTTGTTACGAGGCATCGACGACTGCCATGGGGAAATAGATGCAGACATTTGCACACTCTAAAACAAAACCTTGCGGTCGCCAAGAGGGGGACGCCCCGCGCATGTACCGGCGCTCAGGGGACAAAGCCGAGGACCGCCATGAAGTCCTGCGGCGAGGAACGGTGGGAATTGCATGTGCAGACTACCAACTCAGTGTTAAGGTCCGGGCGGGGACTGCGGCTATGGCCAAATCGTGCTATAGACTTGGCACGAAAGTGTTATTTACAGGCGATTCGGGTGCTACTAAGGTGAGCGACGAGCAGTTCTGGGGGAGGGCTGTTCGGGCGTTCTGCGACTCGCTGAGAGTCGAGGGACGCTCTTAATTTTTTAGGCGTTTATCGGTGCGCCTGTGAGTACCGTCCCGCCAAGGCTCGTTTCCATTTCTTGCCCAGCCCTTCGGCAAGCCAGTGAAATAGCGCTTCCAGTCGCTGGCCTGGAGTCGTTGCATCCCACCCTGGTCATTCGCGCCGCACTTGCAAGACGCACCTTCTTGCGGGGCTACACTCGTCGCAACTGTTCCATGGTTCGATCCCTCATGCTCCCGATGGAAAATCGAAGCCGACGTGGGCACCCTTACTGCAATGCGTGGGCGGGCTTAGAATCAATCGGAACGCGACTTCGTGAGGACAACTACGCTACAGCAAAGAGTCGCTTTACGTTGGGCAGCATGAGGTAAACGAGAATCACGACGTCCACTGCGGCGCGGACCGTGTGCCAAGAGGTTGGGTGGCGCGCCAGACCGAGCAATCCCATTACCAACGACAAGGCGACAAAGATCAGGGTGAGAGTCCTGGCCCAGTTCTTCAGTGCCCAGAGACCGAAACCCACCACAGCGTAAACCAGGGCGAGCACCAATGCGGTGATGCCGAGTGCTTTTCCCAGGAGGGAGACGAGGCCTTCGAGAAACGAGTCGCTGGCGACCGCGGAGATCAGCCGGGCACTCAGGTGTCCGATGCCCAACAGCGCGAGGCCACCTAGGGCATAGAGCGCTCCGCGCACCCACATCAGAGCAGCGATAGCAGACACTCCCATCGGACGCATAGTGGGTTCCCTCCGGAAAGTCGCGGCAAAGTAACAGACCGACTCGGGTTCGTCAAGCGGCGAAGGGCGGATAGAGATCTCAGCGTTGAAGGCGGCTTCTCAGCAACAAAATCAGTCGCAACCGGTGGCTAATCTTGGTGGGGGCACGGCCGGGTTCGTTTAACCTTTTCAAACGTCCACTCCAAGATGGGATCCTTTTCCCGCGGTTGTCCGGCGATGAATCGCCGGGCTATTTTCGGGCGTCCCTATGGAGAATATGTCGCAACTTATCTTTCGCCCCTCCGGCTGGGGGCCGTCCCTCTGAAGTGGACTCGTCGTGCGGAGGACGAGTGAACCCCCGCACTAACTGCGGGGCTAGTGGCAGGCATCCCGGCGGGACTTGGTCATTACAAGGTATGCCTAGTGTGGTTAGGCCGGCAGGAAGCTCGATTGCTGTCTCTCGCATTGGTTCCGCTAACTTGCGGGAGCGACGTGCTGGTTCAGGACCAAGCGAATCTTCTCCTCGAGAGCGCTACCGGTGAAAGGCTTCGGCAGAAGGGTCACGCCTTCCGAACTCACACCTTCCTCAGCGAGGTATTCGCCCGCGTAGCCTGACATGTAGACGATCCTGATGGCAGGGCGAAATGCGAGTAATTCCTTTGCGAGTTCGGGTCCGGTGATGCCGGGCATGACGACATCGGTGAGGAGGACGTCGATCGGCTGCCCATAGCCACGGCAGATGGCGGCGGCATGGGCTGGAGACTCTGCGGCGAGCACCTTGTACCCACGCGCGCTGAGGATGGCTTCGACCAGGCAGCGCACCGCGACTTCATCCTCGACGAGGAGGATGGTTCCGGAGCAGGCCGCACGGGCCAGGGGAGCGGCCTCGGTGGTGGGGAACTCTTCGGTTTCGTCTACGCAGGGAAGGTAGACGCGAAACGTGGTGCCGAGGCCGAGTTTGCTGTCAACCGTGATGTAGCCGCCACTCTGTTTCACGATGCCGTAGACGGTGGAGAGTCCGAGTCCAGTGCCCTTGCCGGGTTCTTTGGTGGTGAAAAACGGCTCGAAGATGTGAGCGAGGGTCTCCGCGCCTATGCCCGTGCCGGTATCGGAGACGGACAGGGTCACATAGCGGCCGGGTGCCGAACCGGGATGGGTGCGTGCGAAATCTTCGGCGAGGCCCGCATTCGCAGTCTGGATGGAGATTGTTCCACCCTTTGGCATCGCGTCGCGGGCGTTGACTGCCAGATTCATCAGGATGTGCTCGAGTTGTCCGGGGTCTGCTTTTACGGTTCCGACGTCGGGGGCCGCGTGGATCTCGATCGCAATGCGCTCACCCAGCAGCGGTCGCAGCATTTCCTCCACGTTGCCGATCAGGGTATTCAGACTGATTACCCTGGGCTTGAGCACCTGGCGCCGACTGAACGCCAGGAGTTGGCGTGTGAGCGAGGTGGCCCGATCGGCGGCGCGGAAAATCTGTTCGATGCAGCGGCTCAACTGCGGATCGCCGGAATGCTGCTCCATGAGAATCTGGCTGTAACCGGAGATGACGGTCAACAGGTTGTTGAAGTCGTGGGCGATGCCGCCGGCGAGCGTACCGACGGCTTCCATCTTCTGGGCCTGGCGAAACTGATCTTCAAGCGCCTTGCGTTCCGTGACGTCCTCGGCAATCACCTCGAAAACTTCCGCGCCTTCGCGTTCATCGCGGACACCGCGTCCGCTGAGCCGAACGGTGATGGTGGCACCATCCTTGCGCTTCCAGCGGGCTTCCACGCCTTCGAACCGGCCCTGACGCAGGAAGCCTCGTTGCACGGCGGCTTTCGTTACATCGTCGACAAAGACGTCGCCCGGCACGCTGAGCGCCAGGACCTCATCAGCCGACTGATAGCCGAGCATGGCGACGAGCGCGGGGTTCACATCGAGGAAGCGGCCGTCGAGCGAGGCGCGGAAGATGCCGACCACGGCGCTCTGGATCAACGAGCGGTAGCGAGCCTCGGAACGCAGGAGGGCCTCTTCGTTGCGCTTGCGTTCGACGGCGCTGGCGACCTGATGAGATACGAAGGTAAGCACTTCCTTTTCGGGCTCACCTAAATGTGTGCGCGCGGCATAGTGTTGAACCGCCAGAACTCCGAAGGTCTTGTCGCCATGTTTGAGGGGAACGCCAAGCCAGTCATCGGCGGGAGAGCCAGCCCGCTCCACCTCACCACTGGCGGCAAGTTCATTGATTTTCTGGCCAGTGGCGAGCAGTGGCTCACCGCTCCGAAGAACATATTCGGTCAAGCCCTTCCTCGGAGTTCGGGGTGGAGGCGCGCTGTCGAACTCATCGACAAAATACGGAAAGCTCATCCAGTTCGCGGACTCGTCGTAAAGCGCGATGTAGAAGTTCCTGGCATCGAGGAGATCCGCGACAATGCTGTGGATGGCGGGGTAGAGGGCGTTAAGGTCGCGCGCGGAGGTGGAGACCTCGGCGATGCGATAGAGGGCGGACTGCAGTTTTTCCGACTGGCGGCGTTCGGTGATGTCCTGGGCTACGACCAGGCGGGCGCTGTGCCCCTGCAACTCAATAGTCCGGGCAAACACGCTGACATCGATGACGGTCCCGTCCTTTCGGCGCTGGCGCCAGACCTCGTCCCGGAATTCGACTCCGCGGCGGGCGGCGGCGAGCCGCTCGGGAGGCAAGTCCACGCAAATATCGGCGACCGTCATACGGAGAAGTTCCTCGCGCAGGTAGCCGTACTTCTCGACGGCAGCCCGATTCACTTCGAGGAAGCGGCCGGTGGCCGGGTCATGGAGGCAGGTCGGTTGCGGGTTGTCCTCGAAGAGCGCGCGGAATTTCTGCTCCGCTTCGACGGTCGCCCGCGCGGCGCGCTGCTGCTGGTGCTGGGTTAGAGCAATCCGGGCACCGGCAGAGGCCAGCGTGACGCCCACGACAACGGCGGCGAGCAGCGACCTCTCCTGGGCAATGCGGCTGGCGACGCCGAGAACGGCCAGGGGCAGTAGCAACAACATCCAGAGCGAGCCCCACGATTCCTGAGCAGCGGAAGCCATTTCCGCCGGCGCCCAGGACTTCGGAGACAGCTTCCAGGTGCAGGCGCCCAGCGTAGCGGCCACGACTGGCAGGGTATAACACAGATCCCACCAGGTTCCTGCATCCAGTCCCAGGGCGTTTTGCCGGTAAAGATACACGCCGCTGCCCAGGCTGAACAGAGCGAGGAAGGCGCCGAGGCGCGCAAGCAGCGACCATTCCAGACGGGAGCGTGCGAACGTGCATCGGATGCCAAAGGCGACGATCAGGAAAGCGTTGCGGGCGACCTCGAACTTCCATTGCAGGCGCTCCATGTCGGGAGCGGACGCTCGCCAATGGGAAGGGAGGTAGAAATAGTAGAGATACACGGCTGCCGCCAGGATCGCGACCTGCAAGAAGTCGAGGGCCTGCGCCCAATTGATGCCCGGTTGTGGCTCCCGGCTCTGGAGGAAAAGCGTCATGGCAATGGGAGCGAGAAACAGAAAATACAGCAAGTCACTCGGCCAGACCGAGTCGAGGGGCGCGTGCAAAATGTTGTCGTAGTACGTCCCAATAACCTCTGCCGCCGCGAGAAGAAGGAACCCACTTCCGGTCAACCGCCAGAAGCGCCGGGCATAAGTGTTTGGCTCGCGGGCGACCATGAAAACGGCACTGGCGGCCAGCACGGTGAGGGAGATGGCGAGCACGTTTGAGGCTAGAGAGCTACTCAGATGGGAGGGGAAATTAGCAAGCACACACACTTGCAGGCCGAGCCCAAGCAGGGAAGTCCCGAGTACCCCTTTTGCGAACTTCGACATCACTACTCGTTTCTCGGGAGGTAACCCGTTACGTGAGGATATGAACTCAGCCGAAAGAGGGTCAAGTTACCAGGGGGCTAGGGACGATAGGGGGTCGGTGGCTCCGTGACACGCTCCGCGATCCCCTTGGAGATCCCGACGCGAGAGAGTGATGTGGTTGCACCAACAAGCATCGGTGCAAGGCTGGGATTGGGCGCAGTATCCACGTGGTTAGTAGCTTAACCTGCGATCGCGAAAGGATGGTCTATGCCTACCATCCAGCTCTGCATATAATTTCATGTACTGGTCGAGGTTGATTCGCGCCGCTGATCAGGGAACGGATGATGGACAGCCCTGCCAGAGATTTTCGCGACGACCGGACGTCGCCCGATCCATTTCAAGTAACCGCCACGACCCCGGACGAGGCCGATCGGGTTACCGGTTTTCTGTCCTCTATCTTTCAGGCGCCGTTGGACGCTCGCTTCATCTCTCCCGGAATCTTTCACTGGAAGTACTTCGCCAGAAGGCCAGACTGGGACCAGCCGAGAAGTTATGTGTTGAAGGAAGATGACGCGCTGGTCGCGCATATCGGCGTTTGGCCGACTCGCTTCCGCGGTCCTTCGGGCGAGCTGACAGGAATGCATACACTGGATTGGGCGGCGAACCGGGAACGCCCTGGGACAGGATCGCGGCTCCGTCTGGAAGTGGAGGAGCTTGCGGATTTCGGAATCGGGATTGGGGGGAGCGTTG
>Ga0137419_10000446_pt1 | contig 14751 bp, 10 predicted proteins | sample CZODoug3_1_2_16f_FD_108279 | JGI IMG/M metagenome (GOLD analysis project Ga0137419, IMG submission 108279) | Vadose zone soil fungal communities from Angelo Coast Range Reserve, California, USA - CZODoug3_1_2_16fungal (Illumina Assembly) | ecosystem: Environmental > Terrestrial > Soil > Vadose... | reverse complement strand
CTCTTGGACCATGTGTAGGAGCCTCCAAAATGCAACCCGCGCTTCATCTTTTGCAAGATTCGTAATTGCATTGCGTGGTACGACGAAGTGTCATTCCAAAACAAGCCGCTAATCTGCCCTAGGTTAGGATTCAGCCTGTTTCCGCTGCCCGCGGGAGTCGGCCAGAAGTAACCTTGCGAGGTGTGAGCGATTGGTAGAACAATGTTCATATCATCGGCGCGAAACGGCTGGTGGACGCCCCGGCTGCCGACATAACCGATCTGTGCGGTCAGGCTAGGAGCGAGCTGACGCTGAATATTGAGGTTCCATTGCATCACATAGTTGCGCGCCGGATTTGGGTCGAGATGAAAGAAGCGAAGGCGGTTCGGGCCCAAAAGAGGAAAGGCACCCGTCGGGAAGGAACCAGGAGCCAATCCAGAAATATTTCCTCTTTCGAAAAATGGGGCACTCAGGATGGATAGTAACTCAAATTGATATGTAAGCGGCAAAACGTCATAAAAGCCGAACGCTCCTCGAACCGCAGTCTTGCCATTGCGAAAGGGATCCCAGGAGAACCCAACCCGAGGCTCAAAATTACGCAAAGTCGGGTTCGAAAAGTAAGGCGAACCCAGGAAGGGCTGAGTATCAGTTACATTCCGCAAGTTGCTGAGCTTGTTTGTCGTTTCAGTCGGAACAGTCGACATTTCATAGCGAACCCCAAGGTTTATGATGAGATTCGACCGCAGACGAAGGTCATCCTGGAGGTAGAAAGCCAAAATTGTCTGGCGAAGATCTCGCGGCGTGATGAGGCCTGAAAGAGCTGCGTTGAACGACCTTGGGTTATTTGTCAAGAAGTTGGACAGCGACCCGAAGGTAAAATTGCCGCTGGGATTGGATCGACCCAGCTGATTGGCTTGGATTCGCTCAACATGGCTCCCGAAAGTCAAAGAGTGAACGCCTTTTGTTGCGAACACGTCTTCGTATACCTGAAAGGAATTAAAATGGTAATCAAACTCCCCGGTCGCGCCTAAGCCGCCAGGGAAGATCGGAAGGCCCGCCACATTAATTATTCCTACATTACGACCGGGTATGAATCCTAAGGTGGGGTCTTTTGCGAGCGCGTTGATGGCAGAGAGGGTCCGAGGAGCTTGAGAAACTACCCGGCTGAAAGCGAATCGCAACGAATTCAACACGTTTGGACCAAAGGCGTGAGTTTCGCCCAGTGTCACCAGCTGTCTTCTGGATACTGAGGCCATGAGTACAAAGTCGTATATATCAGGATTTGTAGTCTTGCTGTCATCGAAAAAGTACGTTGCAGAAAAGTTGTCGGTTTGGGAGAACTTATTATCCATTCGTACCGTATAAAAGTTTTCGAAGGACACTTGCGGAATGGAGAAGGTAAAGATGGCAAAGTCTCCGGTAGTTGGGCCGTTCGGTTGAGGAAAGATCGCGAGATAGGGCTGCAACTTGGGATCGACCGTAACATTGCCAGTCGTTAGCTGACCCGAACGTGCCGCCACTGACGGCACCGTGGAGCGCTGCGTTACGTTCAGGGTTTGACGCAGTCCCTCGTAGTCTCCAAAGATGAACGTGCGATCTTTCCGAATGGGACCGCCGGCTGTGCCACCAAACTGATTGCGCTTAAACGGTGGCTTGACTATGTCAAAAAAATTGCTGGCGTCCAAGGCACTATTTCGCAAGAACTCATAAACGGAGCCATGAAAGGCATTCGTTCCAGACCGGGTTACAGCGTTGATTACCCCTCCCGAAGTGCGTCCATACTCCGCAGTGGCGTTGCTTGTCACAACTGAGAACTCCTGGATCGCATCCACCCCTAACACACCTCCCAGTACGCTGCCCGGTCCTCCATTTGTGTAATCGTTGATGCTGGCCCCATCCAGGCGATAGCTGTTCTGTTGTGGTCTATTACCCCCGACCGCGAGTTGCGTTCCAAATCCACGATTGCTTCTCTCGAATCCGCTCGCGGCACCTACTTGGGTGCGGACAGTAGCAACTCCCGGTTCAAGGTTGGCAAGCGCTGTCCAGTCTCTGGCATTTAAAGGCAACTCACGCACGGTCGTGCTTTCTACCGCTCCGCTGATTGTAGATGTCGAGGTTTCTACCGACGGAGTTGCCGAATTAATTTCCACCTTTTCGTTAACGCCTCCCACGCGCAGTTGAACGCTGATTACAAGTTCAGCTCCGACGGTCAGCGTAACATCGTTCCGCACAACCGTGGCGAAGCCAGGCGCAGAGACGGTAATCTGGTAGATTCCAGGAATTAGGCCGGGTGCGCGATAGATCCCTTGCTCATTGGTAGTGAGGCTGCGCGCGAGATCTTGCGCGGTGTTCTTAATCGAGACAGTTGCATTGGGGATGTTCCCTCCAGAGTTGTCACTGATTGTGCCGAGAATTGTGCCTCCGGTAACTTGAGCAGCCCCTTGGCCAATAAAAAAAAGAAGACCTAAGAACAAAAAGGCAAACGCATCTACGCGAAGTGGGAATCTTACTAAGGAAGTCATGGCACGCCCTCCCCTGTTCTCTAGCTAATTGGGTCAACTTGCGTGAAATTGGGGCGAGAATACGGCTAGGAATCCGAAATGCATCATTAATTTCTCTTAATGTTATTTGCCTTATCGATTGGCTGCGGTCAAGGACGCTGCTAGCAGGCAGTTCCCAAGCCTGATTGCACCGAACTATTAATTCGGCTTTGACCGTCGACGTGACATTGTTCCGCACGACGGTCGCGAATTTCAGGCGGGGCTCAACTAACGGGAACGAACGTTGGAATCTCCTGGGCCACGGGTTGGCCACACTTCCTACGTGTCTCCGCAGGTGTTTGCTAATCCGGAATCGCACTAGAATAGGATTACGGCACTTAATTTTTTGCCCTCACAAGTCCAAAAACAGTTTCAATGTAATGAAGGGGCAGAATCGGGGCTAAGTAGTACTTGATGGAGTACCTCGAACAGCAGAAAGATCAGGAACTGAATGCGGAGATCCCAAAGTGAGTTTCTTCCTAGCGCGTGGTCTGCTCAAGCGGAGATACCGCATCCGCACGGCAACGCGCAGATTGATTCGCTCTCGTACCCCGGCGGACGCCGGGAGACAGGCACGATAGACCTCCGGCCACGGTCTCTTTCTGGCCCGGAGCCGGAAGGCGCACGTGACCGGATGAGCGCATGGGCGTCCATGTTGAGGGGGAAGATTTCGGGGGAACAGACCGATGGCGCGCCGTTTGAATTGCGCCGTATCGAGCTCAATCTCGGCGCGGAATTCAGGCAGCGGCGTGTTCCCTCTCGGAAGACCAGGTCAAGTTCTCCTCATGGAATCCGCAGGGCTGTATAACCAGAATCAATTGATCCTGAACGTGAATTCTAAGGTAAACGGGGACATCTCGCTTACCGGGTCCTATATGTACAACCGTGCGATGAGCAACACGGACGGTCTCGGGACGTTGCCTGCGAATCCATATAGCATGGCTAGGGAGTACGGTCCAGCCGCGACAGACATACATCACCGCTTCTCGCTGGCCGGCACCGTTACTGTAAAATGGGGTATCCGTTTCAACCCACTGCTCATAGCGAATACGGGCCCGCCGTTCGATATAACCACCGGACAGGATCTCTACGGCGATGGCCTGTTCAACGGACGGCCAGGAATCGCGACCGATGCGAGCAAGCTCGGAGTGGTTGCTACCAGGTACGGTCTGCTCGATCCGAACCCGACGCAGGGGGAGAGGCTGCTCTCTCGCAATTTCGGGCGCGGGCCGGGCCAGATCATGTTGAACATGCGGGTGGGCAGGACATTTGCTTTTGGATCTGCGCGCGAAGCTGGTTCGGCTTTACCTGGGGGCAGCGGCCCTGGAGGTGGTGGTCCTGGTGGCGGGCGTGGCGGCCGTGGTGCTCCGAGCAGTCCATTCTCCATGGGCGGCGGAGGCCAGGGTGGTGGCGCCTCGTCGGCGAATCGACGTTATAGCCTTACGATCTCGATGCATATCCGCAACCTGACCAATCACAATAACCCAGGTCCGATCTTCGGCAACATCACGTCGCCTCTTTTCGGCCAAGCTAACCAGCCCGCGGGCTCTGGTGGAGTATTCTCGGAGAGCGCGAACAACCGGCGTCTTGAACTACAAACGTGGTTCACCTTCTGATGCCGAAAAGCCTGTTTCTGACGTTGGGAGGTAGCGGTCAAGCTGGTGCTGATCCAGGGTGCGTTGGCGCAGAGTTCCTCCACGAGCACGGTAATTTCTGGAACCGTGCAAGACCAAACGGGAGGGACTCTCGTTGGCGCGATTGTCGAGATTCTTAGGACAGACGGCGGCAGAGAGCAATTGGCCCCTGCCGATTCGGCGGGCGCCTTCCGGGCTACCGGGGGCGAGACGATCGGCGTTGAGAGGAGCCAGGAGCAGCAACGGCAATATCATACGTTCCCGGGGACAGGTCGGGGGCGCGATAAAGGCCGTCGACGTTCGTGATGACCTCACGAACGGAGCGGGTTCCGTCGTTCTTGATTGATACCGTTGCTTTCGGAACGCTGGCCCCGGAAGTATCGATGATCGTGCCGAGATTGCTGCCGCCAGCCACTTGAGGCCATCCAGCGCGGGCTGATAGGCCGCACGCAATCAGAACTGCCACCGCAAACAGACCAAGAGAGTACCTATTGCGATTCATCACGCGACCTCGTCTTTTGCGAAGCTGACAATGAGTTACGGGCTGTAGCTCAGATCTGGCCTGTATCGGAGGAGCTCGCTGTAAACATGCGTGAATGTCTTCCGCACGTTAATCATGACCGCGTCTCCTTCTTCCTTTCCGTACACTTGCTCCATGACTTCGTCCAAGGATGTTTCCACGGGGCGAAAATCTTTGTAGCTATTGCGGTCCGTTACCAGCACGTATTGGGGCCCTTCGCCACCATTTGTCATGAAATACCAACGCGAGTGTCCTCCCGCGCTATTCGGGGAAAGAAACGATTCGCTCGTGAAATTTGTTTTTCTGAGTGCGGCGTTCATTTTCTTGATGGATTGTGAGAATTCTCGTGCCCCTTCGGGCCGTACGGCGAAAATGTTCAACTGCAGGTACTTGGGTTGCTCCTTAGGTTCAGGCGAAAGGCTCAAGTCGGTCCGAAGAACATAGAAGGTGGAGGAGGATGAGTTCATCGAGGCGCACACATTCTTATTGAGGTCGGCGCGAGCGGTTGCATTGAATTCTTCACGATCGTCAAAATCCTCCCAGCGGTGGCCGAAGGTGGCTCTGATGTAACTGCTGGTATCTTTTCCGGTAACTACTTCCCAGGTCTGCCATGCCCATTTGTCATGGTTTGCTTTGCGCCAAGCGATGTGTCTCTTGACCCCTTGTTCGTACTCTTCGACTCTGCCTGGCTTCGGCACTTCGAAGAAAATCTGAGCTACAGAGACATCCGTTCCACTTGTTGTTTGTGTGTGAGCTAGCGAGACAACATTCGCGACGCACAGAGAGGCCAAGGCAAGCACCGCGGAAATTCTTCTCATCGCTTGAAGCCCTTTCCGTTCCTTTCAAGTATATTTAGTTGCCGTTTTCTTACCAGATCAGCTTCAGTCCGAACTGCAGCTGCCTGGAAGTTGTGGCCGTCTGATCGACTTGACCGGCAGTACTAATTGGATTCCCGGAAGTATCGAACAACGAGCTGTTAGCGATCGGAGGAGCCAGATTCACTCGGTTCAATATGTTGAAGACTTCGAATCGGAACTGAACGTTGAAGGTTTCAGAAATCTTCGAAATCTTGGTGTTCTTCGCGACCGAAAAATCAAGGTTCGACAACCCAGGACCTATGAGGGAGTTACGACCTGCATTTCCCAGTCGATTGATGGGATTTGGAGCGGCAAAACACTGTGTCATGATGTAGTGGTTAGCGTTGCCCGGATTCACGGCCGTCCCGCAGCCAGGACCGGAAATGCGATCGGGGAAAGAATAGGTGTCCTCACCCGAACTGTTCATGCCCAGGGGATCTCCCGCAATAAGAGGCGTGAATGGCAGTCCAGCGCTTGCCTGATAGATTCCGCCGAGCTGCCAGCCACCGAACGCCCAGAGAGCAGCACCGGAAAGCGAGGGCGGTGTGGGAATCTGCCAAATAGAGTTGATAACCAAGTTGTGGCGAATATCGAAATCGGAAAGACCTCGCCGGAGCCTGGCGTCGAAGTAAAACAAGCTCGAGATCGAGTTGCCGAACGCGTTTCCGGCGAGGGTGGAAGAACCGGAATCCATACTCTTGGCCCAAGTATATGATCCACCCATCTGCAGCCCGTGACTCATTCTCTTAGAAACATGCACCTGCAAGGAATCGTAATAAGAGGAGCCAATCCAAGAGAGGAGGCTTATCTGGCCGAGATTGGGATTGACCTTGGTACCGCTGCCTACCGGGGTTGGCCAGAGATAGCCCTCCGCCGGATGCGCGATCGGCAGGACGATGTTTGCGTCGTCGACACGAAAGGGCTGATGAACTCCGTGGGAGCCGACGTAGCCCACAGAGAGGGTCAGATCTTTCATGATCTCTTGTTCGACGTTCAAGTTCCACTGCATCACGTAGTTTCGTGACGGGTTGGTTTGGATCGTGACATAGCGCAACTTGTTCGGACCCAACAAGCCGATGGCTCCCTTGGGAAACGTGTTCGGGGTCAGACTCGTCGATCCGGACTCAAAAAACGGGGCCGACAAGATCGAAACGAGCTGAAACTGGTAGGTCAAGGGGAGTACGTCGTAGACTCCAAACGCCCCGCGGACCGCAGTCTTGGCATTGTGAAATGGCGACCACGAAAATCCTATCCTTGGTTCGAAATTGCGTCTCGTAGGATTGGAAAAATACGGCGACCCAAGCACTGGCTGAGTATCCGTAATGCTATGAAGGTTAGTCAGTCGATTGGCCGTTTCGGTTGGTACCGTAGCCATCTCGTACCTCAGGCCAAGATTGAGGACGAAATTCGGGCGCAGTTGGACGTCATCCGCAACATAGGTCCCGAAGACCACCTGCCGAAGATCACGCGGTGTGATCGTTCCCGGGAGCGCGGAGGTGAAGCTTTTTGGTTTATTGGTCAGGAAGTTCTGAATGGAGCCGAAAGCGTATTGTCCACTGGGCAGAGACCTGCCAATCTGATTCGCTTGGATTCTCTCTACGGCAAAACCGAACTTCAACGAATGCTTTCCCTTGGTAAGGAATGCGTCGTTGTAGAACTGGAAGGAATTGAAATGAAAATCGTACTCGCCAACAGCGCCAACTCCTCCCTGATACAAGGTGAGTCCGGAAACGCTAATTCCCCCAACATTTCTCCCGGGCACAAACCCAAGCGAGGGGTCGTCGGCAATCGGGTTTAGCGCGCCCAGAGTCTTGGGAGCTACGGCCACGACACGACTGAATCCAAAGCGTGAGGTGTCGATAAAATTAGGGCTAATCGTATGGGTCTCTTCCACGGTGGCGAGCTGTCGCCGCGAAATCGTGCCCAGCAGGATGGTATGCAGCAGGTCTGGTGCACTCGTATTGCTGTCGTCGAACATGTAGGTGCCGTTCAGGCTGTCAGCGGTCGAAAACTGATTGTCCAAGCGCGTGGTAAAGAAGTTTTCTGTGGCGACTTGCGTGTTAACGACGATGAAATTTCCTCGATCTCCGGAAATGGCGCCGTTCGGGAGAGGGTAAAAGGCAAGATATGGCACCACATTGGGGTCGACCACGACGATTGTTCCGTTAGCGAGATTACCGGCACGAGCGGCTGGAGAGAGAACGACAGCTCTTTGTGTGTTGCCCAGGCGCTGTCTCAGTCCCTCGTAATCGGCAAAGAAGAATGTCTTATCCTTCCAGATCGGACCACCTCCTGTCGCGCCGAATTGATTGCGCTTGAAGGGAGGCTTTATCGGCTGCCCATTCAAGATATCGAACACATTGCGTGCGTCGAGAGCACTATTGCGGAGAAATTCATAGATTGAGCCGTGAAAGGCGTTGGTTCCGGATCGGGTAATGGCATTGATGATGCCGCCTGAACTGCGGCCGTATTCGGCCTGGGCATTGCTCGTCACTACAGAAAATTCCTGGATGGCATCGACGCCCAGGTCACCGCCCAGGACACTACCGGGTGCCCCGTTGGCATAATCATTCATGCTCACCCCATTCATCCTGTAGTTGTTTTGTTGAGGGCGGTTACCTCCAACCGTGAGTTCAGTGCCCCAGCCGCGATTAACCCTTCCCGGATTCGCATTCAGGCCGACCATGGTGCGCACGGTCGCAACACCGGGCTCCAGATTTGCGAGCAATGTCCAATCGCGGGCGTTGAGGGGCAGTTCCTGAACAGTTCTTGCATTTACGACGGCACTGACGGTGGAGTTCGACGTCGTCACGTCTGATACCACTCCGCTGACTTCGACTCGCTCGCTCGACCCGCCCACCCGGAGTACCAGGTTTACCGGCAGCTCGGCTCCGACTTCCAAAGTAAGATCCTTTTCCACGAGAGCGGCGAAACCAGTGGCGGAAACGACGACCTGATACGTCCCAGGGATCAGGTTGTGGCCGCGATAGAGACCATATTCATTGGTCATTACTATTGTGGTGATACCTGTACCGGTATTCTGGATGACCACCTTTGCTCCGGCGATAGTCGCGCCACTCGTGTCACGGACCGTTCCGAGAATTGTGCCTCCGGTGACTTGAGCGGCAGCTTGGGAGTTGAGAAAAAAACCCAGGAAGAAAAATGCAAACGCAGCTACGCGGAACGTAGGCTTCCGAGAATTCACGGCATCACCTCCAATGATTCCCAGCTGACACGGTGAACTTATGCGAAAATTTGGGCGAGTATATGGCGTCAAATTAGAAATGCATCATTAATTTCTCTTAATGCCATGCGTTTTCCCGATGGACCGATGTCGCGAGAAGGGTGGGAGAATTTCCTTCGACCAGACGTTTGCTAGGCGTGCAAGAAATAGTCACGCAGGAGGAGAAAAAGGGGAAGACGTCGGCGGACGTCAGAGGCTCCAGTAGTCTTCCTCTACGATTGTGAAACTAGAGGCAGTCAGGTGGCCCGATTGAGGTTGGCGTGACGGCGTCTCCATTTCAGTTACTTTGTCGCGTAATTTGTCGTACGCGCGAGATAGTCGCGGTGTGAACCTGCAACCACCAAAACCTCAAGGGCTGAATTAATCGCCTGATTTTCTTCCGTGGAGCGCTTTTCCACTCGAATGCGGAACTCGTTGTTTATCTTATCTAAGGCCTCAGCCGTGGGAATTACGTAGGCCAGATAGATCCAGTTGGGATCCATTGTGTGTATCTCTCCGCTGTCTAGTTCATACGAGGTGATCAGCCCTTCGGCTAGAAACTGGTCATACATGGGTTTTTGGTACTTGTGCCACCACTCCCGCCATTGGTCACGTTTGCCGGGCTGGAGCAAAGTCGAATTCACATAGAAGTAGCCGTTCGATCCCCGGGCCGATCGGCTGTTGCGCAGGATCACGCGAAAGAGATTGTCATGGTGCCGAATGGCGGAGTTTACTATGGTACTTGGCATGAGTTTCGCAAGCTTCTCCTGCACTTTCTCCATCGCTACGAGCGAGGGAATTTCGAACCAAAACCCGTTCGTGATGCCCTCATCCTCGCTTACCGTAGTGACATAAATTCCGTAAGCCAGGACAGCTCCCTCTTGCAGCAGGCTTTCGAGCGTGGGGCGCACAGTCTTGTCGAGGTCCGCAGAGTAAGCGGCGACGTTTTGCGCGGGAATTTTCCATTCGGAGACGAATCGGAATGTACGTGGCGATGCCTGTTGTGAGATGCCGGAGGGCGTCACGAACAATGCAGTGCCGAGCACACCGAGGAGAATTCTCGCGAGCATCAGTTCCCTCCCTCAATCGTGAAAGTGGGCGCGGACAGCCGTCACTTGCTGGGCTTCCACGCGAATTTTCCGGATTTGTCGATGTACCCAAATCCATCGCCGCTCTGGACTTCGCCTAACCCGTTTTCAAAAGGTTTGGCGCCGTCAAACTGCAGTTTGATCACTACTTTCCCATTCCGATCGATGTAGCCCCACTTTCCTCCGAGTTTCACGGGCGCCAACCCATCTTCGGTGAACTCGTCGGCCCCCTCAAACTGGCAGGGAACGACGAATGTTCCTTTCTTGTCGATAAAGCACCATCGGCCTTTTTGCTCAACCACTGCGTAATCCGAGCCAAATCCTTTTGCCACCTCGAACTGGGGCTGAACAACCATGCGGCCGGTTCGGTCGATATATCCCCACTGTCCTCCGAGTTTCACGGGCGCGAGACCTTCTTCCAGTGGGCCTAGCTCGTCCACAGGGGGTCTCAAGAATACGTCTCCGTGCGGATCGATGAGCACCCATTTGCCATCCAGCTTCACGCGTGCGGTATTCAGTTTTTCGTCTGGAGTATTTCCGGAGTCGGCAAACGCTCGTGCAAAATCGTAGCGCAACGGAATCTTGAACTCTCCCTTGGTGTTGACGAAGCCCCATCGGTCACCGACCTTCACCGCGCCAAGACCAACTAGAAAGTTGCGAGCATCATCAAATCGAGGCTCGATGATGAAGCTCCCGCTTTCGTTGATGTATCCCCACTTGGCGCCCACCTTGACCGGTGCAATGCCATCCTGAAAGTGAAGAACATCATCGAACTTAGCTGGAATTACGATACGACCTCTGCTATTAATAAAGCCCCGCTTGCCGTTCACGTGAACCGCATATAGCTTCTTGATTGTGTCAGCCTGGACAGCGATAGCAGCGATTACAAGACTAAAAATCACCAGACCGGAAACTCTGGGGAATGCGAATAATGTTCTCAAGGCGCTCTTCCTCCTGCACATGCCATAGTCGAAAGCAGTCCCAATTTCCGCAGCGGGTTTTGGCTGTGCACTAAAGCGAGGAGAGCGTACTCGGAGGAAAGTACAATAGAGAGTTAATTTTCCGTAAGGTTTAAAGCCTGCGTGGCAGCAGCCGGGCTGTCGAGAAGCTACGAAGACGTAGCCTCGAGTCAAGCTGGCGAGCTTCCGATCGGCTGATAGCAATCCCTACGAACCAGTCCTTCATGTGTCTGATTATGGGAGCCCGCCGGGCTTGTGAAGAGAGGTGATCAGACGCGGATTCATCGCACGCTCCATTCATCTTCCAAATGTCAGCCACACTCGTAAATCAGAGGCCGACCGCCGGGAAAACTATCCCCACCGGGTGAAAGCCGAGAGTTTCTTCAGAGATCGGATCGATTGAGACAGGGTCAACGCAGAATTAATTTCTGTTAAGGTCTGGCCCGCAATTGACAATTCCTCAACAAAGAGGTGTATATTTGCGTCGATGCACTTGCTGCTTGTTGAAGACGAGCGCAAGGTGGCCAGTTTCATCGCGCGCGCCTTGCGCGAAATGTCCTACTCGGTGGACGTGGCTGACACGGGAGAGAAGGCTCTCAAGCTCGCTTCCAACGTTACGTACGATGCTGTTGTCCTAGACGTTCGTTTGCCGGGAACCAGCGGTATCGAAGTCTGCCGCGAACTGCGGCAAATGAATCTTGAAGCTCCGATCCTGATGGTAACCGCACGTACACTGGTCGATCAGCGCGTCGAAGGTCTCGACGCTGGCGCAGATGACTACCTTACGAAGCCATTCGCGCTGGCCGAATTCCGCGCTCGCGTCCGGGCTCTGACCCGTCGCGGATTCTACAAAATCGGAGCCACGCTGCACTGTGCCGATCTCGAGCTGAATCGCCATCGCCGCATTGCCGTTCGCGGAGGAGAGCAGATTGCGCTCACATCAAAGGAGCTAGCGCTTCTGGAGCTTCTGATGATCCGTTCTCCCGAGATCACTACTCGCTGCGAAATCGTCGAACACGTGTGGTCGGGCTCTTTTGACAGTGAGACGAATCTGGTTGAGGTCTACATCAATCGGCTGAGACACAAGCTCGACGTCGAGAACAAACCCAAGCTGATTCACACTGTCCGCGGTTTTGGCTACCGTTTTGGCCCACCTGAGTCATGAGAGGCGGCTCTCTTCGCTTTCGAATGATGTTTCTGTTCTGCTTGGTGGTGGGTGTGTTGTTCGCGGGGACTTACGTCATCATTTATTCCGTTTTTTCGAGGGAGATCGAAGGTCAGTTAGATCGAGGGTTGCGAAAGGCTGCTCAGCCCATCGTTGCCGATCTCGTTGCTAATCCCAGCAGACAAGACGTATTCGAGTTTGACCTCCCTTACGAGTATTTTGAACTGCTCGATGCTTCCGGACACGTCCTCCGATCTTCGAAAAATCTGCAGGGCAAGCTCCTGGAAATGAATAATACGCCGCTGAATTCTTCAAAGTTAGTGTTTCGAACAGTCTTGCCTGAGAACGACAGGCGTCTTCGAATGGCCGTCGTCCCCTTCTTGCTCGGAAAGACGCAGATGTATCTGGCGATCGCTGTGCCGAGAAGGGACACGGAGGAGGCGCTAGAGACATTTCGCCACACGCTCATCATCTTGTGGCCAGCGACCCTTCTGCTCATCGGATTGGTAGCTCTTTGGTACGTGAGTCGGAGTCTCCGTCCCATTGTTAACCTCACCCAAAACGCCGCGCAACTCGCGGAAGCGCTGGCCCATCCAGAAAAGCACGTACGCCATACGCCACTCGTCATAACCCATCCCCATGATGAAGTCGGACGGCTGTCGCAGACATTCAACCTCTTGTTCGACAATGTAAAGGCCGCCCTCAATCAGCTCCGACAGTTCGTTACGGACGCATCGCATGAGCTTCGTACCCCCCTGGCCGTCGTGCGCGGCGAGACCGAGCTGATCCGCTCGGAGAAGCGCACACCAGAGGAGTACGAAGCAGCACTCTTAATCATTGACAACGAAGTGAGGCTATTGGAACGCATCGTCGACGGCCTGTTTACGCTCTCCATGGCCGATGCCGGACAACTTCGGCTGGCCAAGGAGGAAGTCTTTGTCGACGAAATTTTGGAAGAAGCTTGTGAGATCGCCCTCGCTCTGGCTCGACCGAAGGGCATAACCATCGAACATGACATAAGACCCGAGATGTTATACGTGGGCGACGAGGCCTTCCTCCGGCAGCTTTTTCTCATTTTTCTTGACAATGCTGTGAAGTACTCACCCCGTAACACTTGTGTACGCGCCAAGCTGGATCGCGACGATCACGCAATTCGGGTCGACGTTCACGATCAAGGGTTGGGTATCCCTCCCGAACATCTTCCGCACGTTTTTGAGAGATTCTATCGCGCCGGGCCAAATGGAGGAGAGACCCGCAGCGGCGGACTTGGGCTGGCCATCGCACAGGCCATCGCGCGGGCTCTGGGAGGCACAATTCATTGCCAAACCGAAGTGGGACGCGGTTCCACTTTCTCGGTGCTTCTCCCGGCTGCGCCACTGCCGAAATAAGTGCATAGGCACATCATGAATAACAATTAATGTCCATTTTAATTCTATACATGCGGGATCACAGTAGATTAGCCGAGAGTTTCGGTGTTCGTGTGACCGAGGCCCCTTCGTCTGGGCTCATTCGACACCATTCCATTCGGGAGCGCGCATATGAAGAAATTTCAGGTGTTCGTGTTGGCTGCGGTTTTGAGCTGTGTCCCTTTCTGTTTTGCCCAAGACAATGTCCCCCTCCGGTTGGTTCAAACCATCCCGATGCCCAAGGTCGAAGGCCGCTTGGACCACTTGGGTGTCGACGTCAAAGGCAAGCGTCTATTTGTGGCAGGGCTAGGAAACAATTCCCTAGAAGTCATTGATCTGAAGGCCGGGAAGAGGACCCAGAGCATTCCAGGGTTCAGTAAACCCCAGGGCGTATTTTATGCGCCAAACATGAAGAAGCTATTCGTTGCCAACGGTACTGACGGGACGTGCAAGGTGTTGAAAGGTACGCCGGCGAGATTGACGGATTCCCTCAGGCTTTCGCTGGGAGCTGATTTGATGGACTACGATGCGGAAGCAAAGGTGCTCTATGTCGGATACGGTGGGCGGGATGACGGAAAAGATTATGGAGAGGTCGCTATTCTTGACACAACCAAAGAGACTCACATCGGCGACATCCAGACGAGTGCTCATCCCGGCGGCATGGCGATGGAAAAGAAGGGCAGGCGTCTTTTTTTGACTATTCCCGAAAGCAACAACATCGTGGTTATCGACCGGAAATCGCAGAAGATCGTGAATACGTGGCCGATATCTGCGGCGCAGCAGCCCGTTTCGCTGGCCCTCGATGAAGCGCGCCACCGGCTCTTTGTAGGTTTGAGGAAACCTCCCCAATTTGTCGTCCTTGACAGTGATTCTGGGAATGTTGTCGCTGCCCTGGAAAGCGTGGGGCTCATCGACGGCGTGTCCTTCGATCCTGCCCACAATCGTATTTACGTGTCGGGCGGCGAAGGATTCGTTTCCGTATACCAACAGCGTGATTCTGACCACTACGAGAGCTTGGGCAGAATTACGACGACGCCGATCGCGCGTACATCCCTATTCGTCCCCGAACTGAATCGTTTCTATGTGGCAATTCCGAAGCAGGATGACCGCGACGCCCAAATCCGCGTGTACGAACCGGTTCCCTGACATTTGTATCTACCGATTCGCGGATACCGGACTCTATCTAAACGGCATCTAATGTTGCTTTTAATTCAGTGCAGGAGAGCTTTGAATATACATACCGAAGGCCGTAATTAAACTGAATAGGCAAAGAGTGAGATGGCTGCTGCAGGCATGGGCGCGCTTCTAAAAGGAGATGGCATGAAGAATGTTGAGTTTCTGAGGCGGTAAGCTTCCGAGAGCTGGAAACAGCTTTCGGAG
>Ga0137419_10000440_pt1 | contig 14827 bp, 9 predicted proteins | sample CZODoug3_1_2_16f_FD_108279 | JGI IMG/M metagenome (GOLD analysis project Ga0137419, IMG submission 108279) | Vadose zone soil fungal communities from Angelo Coast Range Reserve, California, USA - CZODoug3_1_2_16fungal (Illumina Assembly) | ecosystem: Environmental > Terrestrial > Soil > Vadose... | reverse complement strand
GTTCGGCGCTTCAACCGCGTCGTTACTCAGCGAATCGGCGCGCTGGACGATGCCTATCTTTCTCGTGGACGCTCGCTGGGGTTGTCGCGCCTGCTGTGGGAAATTGAGCCGGCTGGGTCTGAGGTGAGGCTGCTGCGCGCCCGTCTTGGCCTGGACTCGGCTATCACGTCGCCGATGACGGAAGACACCGCACGTATACTCCGAATTTGTCCAAGCGCGGCGCTACCTGGCACAGGCTTCTCAGCAGGTGGAGTTGTGTCCGGTTGCCATCGCCGAGGTCGAGAAAATAAACTCTTGGGAAACTCTTTCCTTAGCCAAAGGGCAGCTAGGCCATGTTTACGCCGTTCAGGGCAAAAGACAAGAGGCGCTGGAAATCGCCGACAAATTGCGGCGGCGTTCCATGCAACAATATAAGGATCCTTTTATCTCACCAGAATCTACGCGGTCCTCGGAGAGAAAGACCTGGCCTTCGTCTGGCTGCAGAAGGCCTGCGAACCACTCGCCAGCTATGCTTTCCATACACCAGGGTCCGGATTATGATCGCCTCCGCTCCGATCCGCGCTTTCAAGACTTGATTCACCGCGTGAGCTTACCGTAAACGAACACGGACTCGCCAATCCCCTGCCGACTGGGAAACTGACAAATGGTCTGGATCAGGAAGAGGAGACCCAAGCCTTTGGAGTGAGTTCCGGAAGGCGCCGGATCGGGAGATCGGCAAGCCCAGGAAGGATCGTTGCCAAATAGTCGCGCACTGGGAGTTTCAACCGGCGGCAACTTTCCACGACCGAGAGAATTGCTGCAACCTTTGGTCCGGCCTGTGGGCTTCCGATGTGTATCCAGTTCTTACGGCCCAATGCCACGGGACGCATTGAGTTCTCTGCCAGATTATTGCTCAGCTCAAGTTCCGGATATTCCAGGAATCGCGTAAGTTTCCTCCACAGTGTGAGGGCGTATTGGCAAGCCTTGCTGAGTGCGCTGGAGGGCAATGCAACCGACTGCGCTGCCTCGATCTTGCTGCGAATATCGCCGAGAAGAGGCTTGGCTGTTTCCTGACGTCGGATATGGCGCGCCGCAGTACTCAGCGCTTTGCGCCGAGCTTCCGCATCGACGGCAAACAGTTCGTCCATCCGCGCCACAATCGGAGTTGCAACCGAGTCTCGTGGATTTAGCTGCACCGCCTCGAAAAACTGTCTTCTAGCATGAGCCCAACAAGCGGCATGTACCATGCTTGCCCCGCCGATCTGGTCATAAGCCGCGTATCCATCGGTTTGGAGAATGCCTTCGAACTGTCCCAGAAATCGTTTCGGTCCATCACGTCCACGGCCTAAACGGAAGTCGAACACCGCGCTTCCTCCCGGGCGACTGTATTGCCAGAGATACGCTTGATGGTTCTTTTCCCGGCCCTCGCGTGTTTGCACATCGACCGGAGTTTCGTCCGCCTGAATGTAAGATCCGCTAATCAGCTCGCGCCGCATGGCGGCGACCATTGGGATCAGCAACTCGCCAACTTTCAGGACCCAGCCGTCCAGCGTTGCGCGGCTGATTTCCAATCCGAGGTCCCTTTCCAGAATCATGCTCTGGCGATGCAAGGGCGTGTGATTGCAATACTTGCTGATGACCGTGTCGATGACGCTCCGGTCACTCGCCAGGCACTTCTCGATGATCCGTGGTGGCAGCGGTGCCGAAACCACTCCGAGTTCCTCACACGACCGGCAAGCCCGTTTCTCTCGTTTCGTGACCAGCACGAAGTACTTCGCTGGCTCCACATCCAACTGGGAACTCTCCTCGTAGCCGATCACCACTGTTTCTTTGCCGCAGCGTTTGCACACGCGCTGATCCGGCGTGCAAGGCAGAACCCGCTCTACGCGCGGAAAATTCGAAGGCAACTCCTGGCGGCCCGGATGCTTGGCCGACTTATTCGTCGAGCGATGCGCTGGCGCGTACTCGCTCTCCGACTGCTCGATCATTTCACTGACGACGGGCGCGAGCCATAGCATTTGTCCTTAGAATTACGTACGCGGTTGGATTCCGACTTCAGCACGTTCCGCCGGGTGTAGTCCGCGCTCTAGGCGTCCGGTACGAGCACTGCTACCTGACGTCCCCGTAGCGTGCCAAAAATCGTGAAGTTGCCAACTGGCCCTGGTGCTTGCCAAGTCCCTTCTACATGGAGGACTCCACCTGCGGTGCCCGTGCCGCTCACGGTCAAGTCGGCAACCAAAGAGAGGTCAGCTCCCCACTCCACTGTGCCATTCACCAGGACATCTTTGGCAAAGGCGCAGTCGGCGAGCGTGGTTATCTGGTTTCCGTCGGCATCGAAGCTGCTCTCGAATGTCCCCGTTCTCAAACCCACTCCCGTGCCATCTCCGATGCTGGTGCGCTTGAGGGCGTCAATCACAGTCGCGACGGCGACGGTCACGACTCTTCGCTCGTGTTCCCCGATCTCATTGTGCCCATCGGGGTCGATTTCTGCGGGGCGGGCGTCCGCGGCCCTTAGCGGGAAGCGTCCAAGCGCGGGCCACACGGTTTCCGGGGTCTTTGCGCAGGTCGTGTCTCCAACCTGCAGGGTTTCGAAGAACTCAGACGTAAGGCCTGCGGCACACTGGCCCGATCCGAGAGTCGTATGGCCAACTTCTGCGACTGGAACGAACGTGCTCCCGGGAAACAGGGCCGCCACCTTGCGCACCTCTTCCATGGGTACAACCGTATCGAGGTCACCTACCAGCACCAGCGTGGGGACATTTGGATAGGTAGGATGCGGCGGCGTTACGGGCGAGGACGGCGTAGGCTTTTCCCACCAGATGCATTGCTTCTCTAGGCTTACATCTAAGCCAGCGGCCGCCGCTTTGGTGAATGGCGAGAAGGCATTTTCGGGTAGTTCCTTCAGCGCATCGGCGAACTGCTTCTTCCGCTCGAGCACAGGGGCAGACCAATCCCAGGGCTGGTAGCCATCCACGCACTGGGTGGCGTAGTGGGCGCCTTGCGAAAAACCCGTCGGGTCACCATTGTCGGGCACGAGGGGGATGACCTCGGCACCCAGGCGAAGCAAAGGAGCAGCATCTCCACCTGACAGAGCGTTTCCGGCTGCGAGCAATTCTCCGATACTGACGAAGTTCCCGGTTGGGTTGATCGCAACATTGAGCAGCGCACCCTCGTCCAGATGCACCCGGATGAGATTTCCACTGGCGTCGTAGGCGTAGCCCTGCACGGGCTTGCTCCGTATGTTTGTGATCAGTCGTTCAAACCCGGTGTCAGGATTGGGATGGTCCGCAGCGCAGGTGGGCGAACGCAGGCAATCCAGTCGTACCTCGCGGTGCGTAGACCGGGCGGAGTAGCGGTCGCGGGCAAAGGCTCGCAGTCCCGGTGTCCCCACTGGCGCGTCAAGCACGATCGAGCGCAGGTGCTGTCCGAAGCGCGTCGCATACGCGGTTACGTCCGCGCCTCCGTACGAAGAACCCAAGTAATCAACCTTGTCGTAGCCCAGGGCTGCACGCACCGCCTCCGTGTCCATGGCCACGTCACCGGTTCCGTACCGGCTATCCGCCTCCCCCAATTGAGCGGCACAATCGGATTCAGCCTGGGCAAACGGGGCAGTGCCGTGCTGCAATTCCTCGCAGTCAATGGCAGCCGAGAACCCGCGACCGCGGTCATCAATAAGCAGAATGTCATGCACATCGAGGTTCCGAGCAAATGCGCTCAGGGCAAAAAATCTGAAAATGTTCGTGGCAAAACCTGGTCCGCCGGGGTTGCCTAGGATTGCGCTCTCCGCCGGGCCTGGTTTCCTATGTAAGTAGAGCTCAAAATAAATCGCTATCTTTTCTTTCTCCGGGTGGCGTCGATTAAGCGGCACGGCCAGGGTCCCGCACATGGCTCCGAGATCCTGCGCTTCTGGGGGACACTTCACCCAGGTGATGTCGGATGAGGCGGTGGCCCGCCGGAGCGCTTCGCGATCGGGCGTGAGAAATGCGCGATGTGGACTCAACCTGCGCAGATACTGCGGGACACGTTGCGACGTTGGCGGGCGGTACGCACGAGTGAGCTGGGCGGACGCTGCAAGGCTCAGGAGGATTGCAAGAACTGCTAGAGGTAGGTTTCGCATGAGGACTCCTCCTTAATCTCTTGTCGCCATGAGAGCTGTCTGCGCCGGGCTTCTATCCATTTAAGTTCCACGACTGCTTACGTTTCATTAGGACGATTGCGACGGTGCGTCCGTCGTCGACACAAGATCGACGGCGGCCCTAAACAACCAAAGTTTTAGTGAACCCCAGCGTTGTAAAGTCCATCCATTAGCGCGGTTACATTTTGTACAGATTCGGTAATCATGTAGCTGTTGTAGCTGCTGTCTCCCGCCGGAAACAATATGTCCCCGTTTCCGCGAACCGCAGCCCAGACGTTGAAGTTCCATGCGTCCTCGGACGTGTCGCCGACCGCGCAGGGATAACTGTATAAACCGAAGAAGCTTATCTGCCCTCCGCTTGAGGTGCTGACCCCGTAAATCCCCATGGCATAGTCACCCGTGGCGTCGGAGATGATGACGCCCCCGAAGCTGGTATAGAAAGCGAAGGTTAGGTCCCCATTGGCGCAACCATTGGGCACTTGGCTCGTCACTTCGGTCAGACGCTTGGCTTGTGCATCGTAAGTCCAAAAGCGGTTGAAATTTCCCCGCAGATAACCGGTCGGCATCGCCAGCGTGCCGAAGCCTGCTGCGGGAAGAACCAAATGCGTGGTGTACTGAGCGACCGACCCCAAATTGTTGAAGTTGAGGGTGACGTCTTTACCCAGCATCACGCTGTCCCAGAGGATGGGGTGGTCGAAGTCACCGCCAAAGGCTGTGGGATCCCAATTGAGGGGAACCGCTCGCGTGATCTGCGTGTTTCCCTGATTTTCAAACCGTGCGACAGGCGATCCGTTACCGGCGCTGATGCCGGCAGGAAAGTAGCCGTCTCCCGCTTCGTTGGGGTTCAAGCTTGGTCCGGTGCCGAAGTAGAAGGCAGCCTGAATCTCGCTTCCGTATCCGAAGTGATTTTCGAACTGCATGCCGTTCCAGAACCATCGCCAAGTCACGCCGCCCGCAACTTTGTTTGATTCCACCGTCACGCCGCCTGCAGACAAACTTAGTAACGCCTCCGGGGTATTAGCGAATCGCGGGTAACCATAGACGCCAAGCGAGGAAGCGGTATAGCCGGGAATACTCTCGCCAGGAAGCATCGGAGAGTAGTCGCCCCGCGTGGAGTTGAAGCCTTCTGATAGAAGTTCAAGCCCGGGAAGTGAAGCCTGTGTCCAGGGGTAACCGAGTGTCTGATCGAGTGTGTAGCCGGCCGGTGGATTGACTCCATCGGCGTGGTCGGTGATCGTGGCATCGACGTAGCGATTCAACCCGGCTCGGTCACTACCCGGCTGATCAGCGACGTAATATATTTGTCCTTCGGATGGAAACATGCTCCGCTCGGCGGATCCAAAACTTGCCATGCGATCTGCGCCGCCGTACAAGAGACGGTTCAGGACACGCAGCGCGGTGGGGGTTGGGGGCGGTGATCCGGATGTGGGTGGCGGCCCTTTCGTGGGAGGCAGCCCCTGGCGGACGCTGCTGCCGCCGCACCCCTGAAGCAACGCGGCCGCAAGCACGACAATTTCCGAGCAGACCATTGTGCGCGAGAGTGGCAGGGGTCAGAGGCCTCCATTGACCTCTATTGGTACAACTCCGCGGTAGCAAGTGGAGTTCCGCTGAAATCGATTCCACCTGTCACCAGCACTCGCCCATCATTGAGCAGGGTTGCAGTATGCGAGTCCCGCCCTGTGATCAGGCTGCCTGTTCCGGCAAAGCTCGCTCCTGATGCCGCGCCAAGCTCAGCGGCTGCTTGCGCCAGTCCGCTCGAATCACCACCTCCCGCTACCAGCACGGTTCCATCCTGCAGCAACACTGCTTGGTGACGGATGTGTGCTGTTCGCATGCTGCCCGTAGAGGCAAAAGTTCCGCTTACCGGATCGAACAACTCCGCGGTCACGACAATCGTGCTACTGGCGTCCACTCCTCCCGTCACCAATACTTTTCCGTTGGTCAGCAAGGTGGCTCTGTGGTCACGACGGGTAGTTCCCATGTTGCCGGTGGAAGTAAAACTCCCGGTGACTGGATCGAACAACTCCGCGGTCGCGACTGTCGTGCCACCGGCGTCCATCCCTCCCGTGACCAGCACTTTTCCATTGGCAAGCAGGGTCGTGGTGTGACCAGTACGTGGGGTTGCCACGCTACCGGTCAGAGTAAAGGTCCCGCTGGCCGGATCGAACAGCTCCGCCGTCGCGAGAGAAACCCCGCCAGTGCCGATTCCTCCGGTCACCAGGACTTTTCCGTTGGTCAGCAATGTGGCGGTGTGACCCGTACGCGCGGTGCTCATACTGCCGGTAGAGGCAAAACTTCCGCTGACGGGATCAAATAGCTCCACCGTGGCGCCCGTAACGTTATCCCCTCCCGCGACGAGTACTCTGCCATTAAACAGTACCGTTGCGGTGTGGTCATGGCGTGCACTTACCATGCTGCCGGTAGCAGAAAAGGTTCCGCTCGCGGGATCGAACAGTTCTGCCGTGGTGGTGGCATCTATTCCTCCTGCCACAAGGACCTTTCCATTAGTGAGCAGGGTGGCGGTGTGGCCTTCACGACGGGCTTCCGCCATGCTTCCGGTCGTCTTGAATCCGTGGGGAAAGATTTCGATGGTGACGTCTTCGGACGATGTCTGTCCGACCCCATCGGTCACTGTCGCGGTGATGGGGTACGACCCCAGCTTGGTTGGCGTGCCTGCAAGCACTCCATCGCTGCCTAAGAGCAAACCCGGCGGCAGCGCGCCGCTCTTGGTCCAGGTCAGCGGCGCAAAGCCGGTTGCAGAGAACGTGAAGGTATATGGCAAGTTCAGGCTACCAGCACGGGGTGCAGTACTAGTGATGGATGGCGGCGTCGGATTGTTGATGGTCAGGGTGTAGGTGACTGCAGTATGGCCAGCAGGGGACTGCGAATCGGTTACAGTTACGACAATGCCATAGCTCCCTGCAGCGCTCGGAGTACCTGAAATCGTGCTTCCGGAAAGACTCAAGCCCGCTGGTAGAACTAAACCCGGCGCTGCAGTCCAGCTCCAAACGTAGGGTGCGATGCCTCCCGTCGCGCTGAGTGGGAACCCGAAGACTATTCGAAAGCAGCTTTGAGGGTTATTCGGGAAAAGACATGTGCAGCCAGGAGATCCTTTTGAGCAGCGGACGCTTCTTCGATCATACGGCGTCCCCACGGTGCCGTTCGGGAGGGTGCCGGAGACGATGACTAGCGCCCCAATGTTCACCATCACCGAGGCAGAGTTAGACGTATCGCCCCCTTTCCCGGTGCATTGCAGTGAGTAGGTACTGGTTCCGAGTGAAGCCGGGGTCACCGGCTGGGAGCCGCTCGTTGCCACTTGGCCGGACCAGTCACTTTCGCTCGGGCTTGACGAGGCTGTGCAAGACGTCGCATTCGTGCTCGACCAAGTGAGGGTTGCCGCGTCCCCTAGATTGATTGTGGTGGATAACGCCGAAATCGCGACCGTCGGCACGGCAGGAGGAGGTGGTGGGGGCGGCGTACCGCCACCGCCACACGCATCGACAAAGCACAGACTAGCGATGACAAGTAAGAACGTAGATGGCTTCATAACCCCACTCCAACTTTTTCTTGCCTCTCCGTGTCCTTGTTGTTTCGGACCGGATTTCAATGACCACCTAGAGCCCCCCCAACTGCAGCCAGCAAGCCCGGCGACGCGTGCCGTTCGTCATCTCGAACCGGCTGTGGACACTCGCTTGTGCTCGACAGTTAGTACCGGACCAAGGCTCGCGCCATTGGGTAGAACGATCGACGTGACGATTGACCGTGCTTCTCTCCCCTCGTCAACGAATACGACGTCGAGAGTAGAGGTGCGAGCCAGGGCGCCAGAGGCCTTGTCATAGACGGAAAGCGTGGACTTGCCGGTGCAGTCCGCATTGGTCGAGACTGTTGCGGTAAACGTTTCTTCCGCAACGCTGCCGTCCAGGCTCCGAGTTTGGAAGCCGACAATGTTTCCCGCCCTGTCCTGGGTGTAGCTGCCCACCTGCACCACTGGGACCGCGGCCCCGGTGGGAAGAACAATCGCTCCTGTTACTGTGAATCCCCATGTTCCTGCGCCGGTGGCGGTCGAGCATGAATGCGCAGGGGCGGCCGGGGCGAGACTGAAGACGAAGGTCGTTGCAATGAGAATCATGAGCAGCGTTCGCGTCGTGCGGTTCATACCATCCTCCTGAATCTCGTCTCAAATACGCAGCTCTCCGAAATCCCCGGTAGCTCTGGGTCCCAAGGAGCGCTGACCCGATTTTTATGGTTCAAGGCCGCTTGTATTGTCCTGATGAATCGCCGAGATTTGGGCGAGTTTTTACCGAGGATTGAGACGGATCAAAGACTTGCAGAACTGGTCTATAATGGTGGTCACGTTTGGGGTGTCGCCATGAATGGCGACTTGCGCGTTGGGACTTGGTTGGTCCAGCCCGGCCTGAACACCATCTCCCAGAACGGTACAAGCCGACAGCTAGAGCCGAAGGTGATGGAGGTATTGGTGTGCCTGGCCCATCACCCCGGTGAAACCCTTCCTAAAGAACAACTCTTGAAGACCGTCTGGCCAGACACATTTGTATCGGACGACGTGCTGGTGCGGTCGATATCCGAGATACGGCGCGCCTTTGAAGACGACCCGCGGGAATCAAAGTTCATCCAGACTATTCCCAAGCGGGGTTACCGGCTGCTGGCGCCGGTTGTGCGGGTGAACGGGAATACCGGCCTTGCGACCGAGGTCTCGAAATCAGCCGACACGGCGACGCAATCAATCTTTTCGAGACGGGGTCTGCGAATCGGCATCGTGATTGGGGTTATATCCACGGTTGCTCTCCTGGTGCTATTAGCACTGATGCCGGCGAATGTGTGGCGAAAACTTGCCGGGAAAGGTGAGGTCCCCCAGATTCGCTCCATCGCCGTGCTGCCATTGCAGAATCTCTCGGGCGATCCAGCGCAGGAATACTTCGCCGATGCCATGACTGAGGAGTTGATCACGGAATTGTCGCGCATCCGGGCGTTGAAGGTAATCTCTCGCACTTCAGTCATGCGCTATAAGAAAACGGACAAGCGCCTGCCGGAGATCGCGAGGGAGTTGGGAGTGGATGGGATTGTTGAAGGTTCGGTCGTTCTTTCGGGAGACGAGGTCCGAATCACCGCGCAGCTGATTTACGCGCTCACAGATACGAATGTCTGGGCGGAAAGCTACGACCGCAATCTGCAGGATGTACTCGGTCTGCAAAGCACAGTGGCAAGCGCGATTGCCGATGAGATTCGAGTAAAAATGAGCGCGGGCGAACAGACACAACTTCATTCGTGGCGCCCGGTAGGCCTGGAAGCGCACAAAGCTTACCTGAGGGGGCGGTATCACTTACAGCTGGAACAGGATGCGGTCTTCAGGAAAGACGGAATAAAACTGGCTGCGGCTGAAGGTGAAAAAGCCGAGCAGTACTTCCGGGTGGCGATCCAGAAAGACCCCAGTTACGCACCGTCGTATCTTGGGGTTTGGGATGCCCTGCTATCCGGTCCTTTGCCGGAGCGGGATTGGGCACCGCGAGCGAAGCCGCTGCTGCTCAAAGCATTGCAGCTCGACAACTCCCTGGCAGAAGCACACCGGGATATGGCTTTTGTTCTACGCTTCTACGACTGGGACTGGCCGGGTGCCAAGAGAGAATACCAGCGGGCGTTGGAACTTGCGCCCAGTGATGCGGAGGCGCACGCGGACTACGCGAACTTCCTGGGCCTGGTTGAGGGCCAGATGCAGGACGCGACAAAAGAATACGAACTCGCACAGAGTCTCGATCCCAAGAATGATCACATGGCGGATGCATTCTATGTGACGAGGCAATTTGACCGCGCCATCGAGCTCTACCAAAGTCAAGCCCAGATCAGGCCCGGGGACTTGGGTGTGCATTTATGTCTCGCAGATCTCTATGCATTGACCAACAGGCCCGAAAACGCAATTTCCGAATGGCAGAAGGCAGCAGCTGCCGTGGACTACAGGGAAATGTCTGAGGCCATCGGCCGCTCATATAAGAAGCATGGGTATACGGAGGCGCTCCGAGTTTTTGCCCATGAACTGGAGGTTTCATCCCGAACCTCTTTCATTCCCGCTTGGTTCGTTGCCTCAATTTATGGATATGCGGGGGATAAGGACAAGGCATTTATATGGTTAGAGAAAGCCTATGACGCCCGGGACGGAGTAGATGGTTTGAGGGAACCGAAGTGGGACTCGCTGCGCTCGGACCCAAGATTCACGGACTTGATGCATCGCGTGGGTTTGCCACCATAGCGCGTTCATCCTCTATGTTGCCGGTTCTACAACCCGCACGTATTTGTTTCCTGTGCCTTTGCGTTCTCTGTGCAGATTTGGCCTCTGGGCAGACCTGGGCGACGGGGAAGATTGTCGGTACCGTTCGCGATGGACAAGGTGCTATCGTCGTTGACGCAGCGATCCGGGGGGCGAACAGCACTACGGGCGAAAAATGCACGACCGTAACTGATCGTTCGGGCGACTATGCCTTAAACAATCTTTCGCCTGGCACGTATGAACTAAACGTCTCGGTGCCGGGATTCGCGACAGCGCGGAATACCCTGCAGGTTGGCGCAAGTCAGGTCACCATTGTTAACATCGTGCTCTCGGTCGAAAGCGCCTCGTTTGAAGTGACCGTCATTGACACTCCTCCTTTGGTCCAATCCGATGGTCCCCAGCTTGCAACGGAGCTAGAGGCGAAGACGATATCGAGCCTGCCGCTGCCCACGCGTAACTTCTTGCAGCTAGCGTTACTCGCGCCGGGAGTATCCGTGAAACTCACCAATAACAGCGCCATCGGCCGCAACTCACCTAACTTTTACGTGAACGGGGCGCGGAGCGAACAAAACAACCTTCAGGTCAACAGCGTCAATGCCAATGACATTTATGGACATGACTTCACGGCGGTCCCGATTCCCGCCCCGGAGAGCATCCAAGAGGTCGTGGTAAACACTTCGCTGTACGACGCGTCCTTGAAGAGCGCGGGCGGAGCCAGCATTGAGGTGTCCACGAAAAGCGGAACGAATCGGGTGCACGGCAGCCTGTACGACTATCTTCGCAATGACGCGCTCAATGCGAATGACGCCAATCTAAAACAGGCGGACGTCGCCCGGCCTGTGCTGCGACGGCACGTTTACGGCGCTACTGTAGGCGGTTCGATCCGCAAGGACCGGGCCTTCTATTTTCTTTCTTATCAGGGCGTCCGTGAGACCAACGGCGCTACCGACCAGAGCATTTACAAGAGCGTCCTGATTGCTCCCGGTCTCACCGACGACCGCTCGGAGTCAACCCTCCTCAATACCTTTCAGCCGCAGATGTCCGACGGCACTCCGGCGACGTCCATCAATCCCATTTCGCTAGCACTTCTCAACGCCAAGCTTACCAACGGAGACTACCTCATTCCGACGCCGCAGCAAGCTGACGGACGGGTCTCCGGCACGGTGCTATCCACCTACCACGAAGAACAATTCAATACCGATTTCGACTTTCTGCCTCGGCCCCAGGACGCTCTGGCCGTGAAGTTCTTTTTCGCGGATGCACCACAGTTTCACGCTCTCGGGGGATGGGAGCCTGGTCAGGTCGCATTCGGTGCGACCAGCCTTCCCGGCTTTGGATTGCAGGTGGAGAACGACAACCGGCTTCTGTCCGTGTCCTACGTTCACACGTTCAGTCCGACCGCAGCCAACGAGACCCGCTTCGGTTCCAACTTTTTGCATAACCGGGCGCTCCCGCAGGAAGCACTGCTGGATTCGACCATCGGCATTCAGCGTCCCACTGCTGCGGATTTTCCGGGCTTGCCGAATATCGTGCTGGGGCGCGATGAGGGCGGAGCGTCAGTAGGGTCGGAGTGGATTACTCTGAATAACGCCTCCACGTACTCCTTGTCGGTTAGCGATGTCCTGTCTCTTCACCGAGGCGGGCACATCATCCGCTTGGGCGGCGAGTTTCGCCGCTACTGGTGGGATGTTCATGCAAATGTCAACACCTACGGAGAAATCGACTTCCCTACCTTCAACGACTTCCTGACCGGCAACACCGATTTTTCCTCGATTGGCGTGGGCCTCAGCCACCGTCATTTCCGGACGAGCGACTACAACTTGTTCGCGCAGGACGACTGGAAGTTGTCTCACAAGCTCACACTCAATTTGGGTCTGAGATACGAGTTAAACCTGCCGCCTTACGAGACGAACGGATCGATTGGCGGCTTTGATCCGGCACTGTACCGCCCGCGCATGGAGATCGGACCAGATGGCTTGCCGGTGGGGCCACCCAGCGGCGGCATCGTGATGGCTGGCAATTCGCAGTACGTCTTGCCCCAGGTTCCCAAGGTCAGCAAGCGTGTAGTCAACAGCGTGTCCCCGAGAAATCTTGGTCCGCGGATCGGCATTGCCTGGTCGCCGCTGAATTCGGGACGGCTGATTTTGCGCGGCGGGTATGGCATCTTTTTTTCGGAGCCCTCGTTCTTTTACCTTGCCTGGGACTACTTCTCACCGCCCTTCTATCAGAATTTTGTTTTCTCCGGGCATACTTTTGCAAATCCCTTCCCTGACGTGCCCGCGGAAAGCAGCTTCCCCCTGGTTCAGACAGGCTATGCCTTAGCCAGCAATCCCTTCGACCCGAATCTTCGCGCGCCGTACTTTCAACATTTCAATGGCAGCGTTCGATACGAACTGGTACCCGACACGGTGTTGCAAGTCGCTTATGTCGGTTCGCGTGGAGTACGACTGTTTCGCCAAGTAGCCATCAATCAAGCTCGAATTGCGAGCCCGAATCACCCCATCACGAATCAGGTCACTGGAGAAGTGATCACGCTGAACACCAACGAGAATGCGTTGCTACGCGCGCCAATGCAGGGAGTGGATACCGCTTTTTTCAATCTCAACCAGTCGAGCGGACAATCCACCTATCACTCGCTGCAAGCCACGCTGAATAGAAGAGTCTCTCACGGGTTCGAGCTCCAGGGTTCATACACCTTCTCCAGATCCATCGATAACAGTTCTTTCCCTGGACTGGATACAAGTGGGATCGTGGGAAACCAACTGGCGGCCCAGAGCAACCGCGGCCTGTCCGATTTCGACCGCACTCACCGCGTTGTCGGCTATTTCCTGTGGGACCTGCCGAAGCCCGCTTTCACGCGCCGCTCGACAGCGGCGCGTCTTCTAGCATCCGACTGGCGAGTTTCTGGGATCGTGACCATCATGTCGGGCCTGCCGGTCGATCTGTTCGACCCTGCAGGAGGTTCCCTGTATGGCCTAGCCGGTGGGCGTCCGAACTGGGCGCCGGGAGCAAACCAACGAACTGCCCTAAGCAACATCCCGCCCGGCTACTCCTTCAGCCCAGCAGCATTCTCCATCGCCGAGGTCCGACCCGGGCAGGCGATCCCGACTGCCCACGACCCCACGGCATTAGCGCCGGAGGGAGGAACGGACCTGGGCAACGTCGGACGCAACGTGCTGCGCGGGCCGAGCCAAAGCAACATCGATTTCTCCTTGTCCAGGCGCTTTTCTCTTGCCGAGTCGAGAAACCTGGAGTTCCACGCCGACTTCTTCAATGTCCTCAACCATGCGAATCGAGACAATCCCATCAATGACATCAACTCGGACGATTTTGGGAGGGTTGTGAGCTTCAGTTCCAGCCCACGCATCGTTCAGCTGTCCATAGAGTTCAATTTCTGAGGCTTAGCCAACGAACCTGCGGCAACGTCACATCCGGCTGTGCTCGTTTAGGATCTGTCAGTTCACCTCGATGTCCGTGGAACCCTGAGGGTTTTGTTAGGGACTCTTACGCATTTGTGGTTCCCGACGTCCTCCCTGCGCAGCCTTGGGCCGATCTCGCACGCCCGGCTTGACTTCGGGTCTGGGTCGGACGGGCTCACGTTCCCGTTTTGTCCATAGGCGGAGTCGTACTCGGTGCGCACCAAGCATTCTGACTTACTAGCGATTGCCGCTCTATCCCGGTAAACAATGACGTGCTGTCCATGCGCGATGATTCTGTTGTGCACGAGTGTTAAGTGCCCAAGGACTGCCAGTCCCGCGAGACAGACCCCACACGCATTCACGAGGTTTGTGTCCAGGTTGGGCGCGGTGGCAGAAGCCGCCGACGAATCGGCGGTAAGGTCAGTGCGATGATACTGCTGTGCCAAGGCGGAACCCGGCAACAGTAGCGCGAATAGGGCGACAGGGAGAACAACTCGACGAACCACAGAAATCGCCTGAGCCAGGCTGACTGCGCAATGCGCGGTCTACACAGGCACCAGGCTCGGCCGGCCACAGGCGCGGCACCCCACAAATATCCGCAGATGTATGACCACCACCGAGAAAAGCGGGAGCGAGCATTAAACAATGACAGTCGAGTGTTAGAATCACCATCGATGAAACAGTACCCTCACATGCGGTAAGATCATGGCCGACGAGGATCCTCTCGGGGCAGAGATGAAAGACCTAACCGCAACCTCTTTCGGCTATCTGATCGCCTTTCTGTTACCCGGAGTATTTGGCCTTTACGCACTTAGCGCTTGGCTCCCAGAAGCCGGAGAACGCCTGCAACCGATTCTCAAGGCGGATGCCACCGTCGACCGTCGATCGTCGGGGGAGCGCCGACCTGCTCGAAGATCGGCGCAAGCGTGCCCTGGCGTTGTTGGATTCTGGTGAGTCTCTGAATGAAGTGGGACGGCGCATCGGCTGTAATCCAAGTTCGGTGATGCGCTGGCG
>Ga0137419_10000438_pt1 | contig 14834 bp, 20 predicted proteins | sample CZODoug3_1_2_16f_FD_108279 | JGI IMG/M metagenome (GOLD analysis project Ga0137419, IMG submission 108279) | Vadose zone soil fungal communities from Angelo Coast Range Reserve, California, USA - CZODoug3_1_2_16fungal (Illumina Assembly) | ecosystem: Environmental > Terrestrial > Soil > Vadose... | reverse complement strand
GGTAGAGAACTTGCGACCGCTGGGCTCGGTCAACGCAGTAGCTTTCGGCCCCGACGGGAGGCACCTCGCCACAGCAAGCGCTGACAACCTGGCCCAAATCTGGGATTTGGGTGCGGGCAAAGGACTGCTCTCTCTCCATCATCGCGATTCTGTAAACGACCTGTCTTTTAGTCCGGATGGACGAGAGTTAGCGACCGCCAGTTCCGACGGTACAGCCAAGATTTGGGACGCGGCAACCGGGAATAACTTGTCCACGTTGGGCGGCCTCCCAAGTCCTGTGAATAGTGTAGCCTTCAGCAAGGACGGAAAATATGTCGCGACAGCCAATGGCGACGGCACCGCAACAGTGTGGGAGATCCAGAGTGCGCATCCCTTATTGATAAATCGGCGAGTCACACTGAAGGGCCACTCGGGCTCAGTAAATGGCACAGCATACAGTCCCGACAGCAGGCACTTAGCAACCGCTAGCGCAGATGGCACAGCTAGGATGTGGGACGCTGTCAATGGCGGACGCTCGTTGTTGACGTTACCCCATTCTGGTCCAGTCAACTTTGTCGTATACAGTCCGGACGGGAGGCGCTTAGCCACAGCCAGTTCTGACGGCACGGCCAAGATCTGGAATGTCTCTAACGGTGAAGCCTTGTTGACACTGAACCCGAGCAGCGGCGGCATTCTGGATGTCGCATATAGCCATGATGGACAGCGAGTTATGACTGCCGGTATGGACGGTGACGTTTCGATCTGGAACGCTGAAACAGGGCAGTTAGTTTCCGTACTACATGGGCATTCAAGCTCGGTATTGGCGGTTGTCTCCAGTCCCGACAATCGGCACCTCGCTACAGCGAGCCAAGACGGAACAGCAAAGGTTTGGGACGCCATCGATGGGCAGCGTGTCCAGACTTTGTATGGGCAATCGGGCGCAATAAACAGCGTGGCCTATAGCCCCGATGGCAAGCGTTTAGCAACCGCAAGCACAGACGGCACCGTACAACTTTACGCTCTAGACATATTCGAGCTAATGAGGCTAGCCCATGCACGGACAAGCCGGGAGCTTTCTCCGGAGGAATGTCTCCACTACTTACAGGTGAATACCTGTCCTTCGATTCCGTGATCCGGCATCTTCAGGAACTTGTTGCCGATGGCATCGTCAAAGAGACAACAGAAAAACGATTCCGCTCTGCGTTTACTATTCCCTCTCGCCGTATGGCAGGACGGTCGCCCAGTCGTCGAAATGATGTGCAACTGAGGACGATCACACCTGAAGCGCATGGCTGCAAAGCGCTAATCAGCACGCTTGTCGGGGTCGGGAAAGACTAGTGCGGAGCCCGAAAGACTGGAGCTGGGAATAGGTTTGTCAGGAACGGAATCAAATCTAAACAATGACGTTACGGAGGATCAAAAACACCGCTCGCAAAATGGCAGGCTGAGGGCTGAAAGTCGGCGGGGATGAAACTCAAACCCAGTCCACCGAAAATAACCCCCGTCTGCCTGCACACAAAGCTATCGTAATGTTCAGCAAAAACCATCGGGTAGATCTCGTAGGCTTCAAGAAATTTACTTCGGAGATCGCAAGCGTCTGTTTGATGCCAAGCGAACATCATCCACGTTAGCGATGCCGTTAGGCGCAAGGCATCACTCTTGCCCGCCTCGATCCTTCGAGCCGGCCAAAGTAAACGCATACACTTTGTTGTTTCCGATTCCGGGCGGGATGTTCCGGTAACCGGATCCCCAATAGACGACGCCATCCACTATCGAAGGGCCATCGATTACTGAGCCGCCGCTGGCAAAGTTCCAGAGAATGTTTCCGGTCCCGGTGTCTAGCGCATACATTTGCCCGGAGAAAGAGCCAGCATACATGAGCCCGTTTGCAACACTCACTGAACCGGTGTCAATGGTGCCGGTAGTGGGATCCGCCGTCTGCCAAAGGATCTTCCCGGTGGCGACGTCGAGAGCGCTCCACGACCCCCACGTAATCTGCTGTCCCGAGGGCACTAAGGTATAGGGGAGAAAATCGTGATTCCCGATCGCAACATAAATGCGCTTACCGTCGGTAGCTGTTCCCCACTCGATGCCTCCTAGCGAACTACCTGGCCCGACTGGTGTGCTCCAAACGATGTTGCCATTATCGGGATTGAGCGCCCAATAGATGCCGCTCTTTTGGCCAAACCCGACAATGTTGTCTACGAGGTTAGGTCCTGCTCCTCCGAGGTCGAAATCCGGGCTGCTGGGTACCGGGCAATTTGGGTTTGGCCCTGAAGAAGTCAGACATGCTACTGTCCACGTGTCAGAACCTTGCAACCTCTTTGCCCACTTGACCTGTCCGGTCTTTAAATCCAAGGCAAGGGCCGTGTCGAAGAAATCGTCAGGCGCAGCGCAGTTCGCGGTAGGGTCTGCGTTTTGGCAGGCGACCACATCAGCAGGAGCGGTGTAGTTGTTTCCGGTGCCGACGAAGAGCGTACCGCGCTTGCGATCAATCGCAGGTGGTTGCCATACCGCACCACCGCTGTACTGGTCCGTTCGCCCGCCGTTGTCGGGCATGTCGAAGGTCTTCCAAAGCATCTGGCCGCTTTTAGCATCGAGCGCCACAACACTGCCGCGAAAGCTGCAACACGGATACGCGGGATTCGTCGCCAGACTCTCTTCACTCGAAGAGACGCCAATGTAAACCACGCCGTCGAAGACAACCGGAGATCCAGTAATGATTGCTGCTGGATGAGTCTCGACCTGCGTAATCCACCGGAGCGCTCCCGTCTTTCGGTCGACCGAGATTACATTTGCTCCAGCATGGGTTTCGCTGGAACTAAGAATGTCTCCAATGATTAACTGATCATGATCCACTGCAGGACTGACACGAGAGATAGCCCCGGCGACACCATCGTAGTCGGAGATCTTGTGTGACCAGATAGAACGGCCGCTGTTCTTATCAACCGCAAAGAGATTGCCGCCCCAATCGGGAAAGTAAACTGCGTTACCATCCACGGTAGGAGTGGCGGAAACATCTCCCCCGGTTGTGAACACCCACTTCGGTTTCAGGCCCTTGACGTTGGCAGGACTGATGGAATGCTCTGCCGGCTGGCTCCAGGTGTTGTTCAGATTCTGGCCCGCCATTCGCCATTGGCCAGATCGGGGCCGATCCGATTGACTTTGCGCGCTGAGTGCGGACACTAATAAAAGGACGCTGACGAACGCGGCCATTGGAAATGACACGTCGCGATTCTTAACCGACATCTGTATTTTCTCCTTGAAGTAAATTGCGATTACGCTCGCCCGCACTGCTTCGACAGGGCAATTCCGTTGCGGGAAACAATCCCGCGTGGGCGAATCCAGGGATTCAGGTGTGCATCGCTATTGCACGCATCATGAAAAGGCACTTCGCAGGCCAAATTTTGGAAGCCGTAAGTCCCTGAATCCAAAGGTGTGCGGGGAAAACTGAGTGTTGCGGTGTCGATGGTGACGAGGCAGGTCTCAACACGGCAGATAGTTGCCGGTCAAGCGGTCGTGGTCGTGGCTACGGAAACTGCACCAACCGCTGAGCCTGCGAGAGCAGCGATAGCCGACATATAAGCATTGTTCATGGCGCCTCACAACTAGGGCTGTGGCCGGCGGTCACTTTTGTCCTTGGTCGTCTCGCACACTGGACTGCACCGCCTGAATCGCTTTGGCTGAGTTCCTCTTGCTTTTGCGTCTAAGCTCTTGGATCACGTGCTTGGTGAGCACGCCACTGCAGCGAAACTTTGCGCCTTCATTCATCAATTCCAAGAGTGCGTTTTCTCCTTCTTGGCTGATGACGGATACGTTCCCCAGGTCAACCACTAAAGCGCGGCCCTTGATCTCCTCGTTGACTGCCCCCCGGCTGGTCCTCAGTTCCGCAACCCAGGGAGCGATTAGCTTTCCTTCAAGAACCAACCGGCGCTCAATACGGCTATCAACGACGGAAATCTTCAGCATGCCGCTCCCTTTCGCGCAGTATGGAGAGGCACTGACTCCGACAAGACACGACGAAGCAGCATGAACGTTGCTCCCCACACCAAAAGACCAACTGCAAAGCCGACCAAAATCGAAGCATTCTTGTAGTGCCACTGTGCCCTTAGATTCAGGACCTTGATCACGCTGAGTTGTGCGAGAGCGGCAATTGCCAGAGACACCCAGAAGCTAAGCCGTTTCCAGAACTCCTGAAACATAAATCCGATTGTTACTGTACACAGAAACGTCACAACAGCAGCCTCTTCCCAGTCTCTTGGTATTCTGAATGGAAGAAGGTGGTAGATCAGGAATCCGAACGCGTAAGCCGCGACCAGTTGAATTCTCGACCACCACCGGCCTGCGACCCGCGTTCGTTTTCGTTTCGAGCGAAATGCCTCTTTACGCCAATGTCGCTCTTCTTCTTTGCTGAACGCTTTGAAGCGCTCCGCACCAATTTCCCGGCGTGCCAGTTCATCCGTTAGGGCGGAGTTGGCCTCTGGGGTCAACAGCTCTCGGTCCTGTGCCAATCGCAGCAGGTCTTCATCCGTCTTTTTTCGGTATTCGTCGACGATATTGTGAATCTGCACGCCCTAATCTTAGCCTTATGGGCCGCACGGAGAAAGAGATTTGCGTCACTTGTTGCCAAATCGCCATTACACTCATTTGTGCCACAGCCAACGCCTCAGCAGCAATTTCGGCATGCGGGGAATCGTCCTGAGCCAAAACCAACCCCAGAAGACCAGCCAATCCAACACCAGAGGGAGCAGAAAGCTCCATGCAGGTTGGAAATCTGGCTGCTGGTGGACAAAATAGCGAAGTTTCTCTCCGTTCATGGCAATCGATAGTTTCGGCCTGTAACAAAGCGTGCTGAGGCGGGGTATCCGCTCGCCCACTCGGCGAAGCTGCGGTTCCACGAGAAAACACTTTCCATTTTCGAAGTACTCTACCCAAGCGTGCCCTATTCCATAACGGCCCCTTGCCCCGCCAACAAAGCGTGCATCATATCCCAACGAAAGTAGCTGCCGCCACGTCCACAAAGAGAAATCTACACAGCCGCCCTTCTTCAAACGCTCGAACTCCTCTGGAGGTTGCCAGTAGTCCCTTTTCCCGAACAGCTCTTGCGCGGAGACAGCTTTACACCCAGCAAGGAACCGCCGTACCTCCTCGATAGATTGACATTTGAACGTGAGTGGCTGACCGATGTAGCGGCCTATTGGTAGGGCGGCATCCGGTGCCTTGCGGTGGAAGAATGATGACGTGACCTGTCTTCCAACGCCGTCGTACGAACCCGGAATAGTCTCTGCGATCACGAAGCTCGATTTTCGCACAGCGCTTCGAGCTTCACGTCAATTGGCGAAAAATCGCGATGTCACTCACTGACGAGTCCTGAACCGGGCGGTGGATGGCCCTCACCCTCTACAACGGCTGTCATCTGCTTCAGCCAACCTGCCGCTATCGGACTTAGGTCCTGTGCAAGGTCTCCGATTTTGCCAATGATTTTACGTGCTTGATCCCAAGGAACTCGGCTCGCAGGCCCCGACAGTTCGCTATAGCGTACCTTCTCTGTATCCTGTGGCCGCTTTGACGGGTCGCAGTTAATGATGACGGGCTCGTCGTAGCCTACCAATTCCCTTTCTTGATGGTAGCCGTGTTCGTCCTTCTTCGGAGGGCCGACATCAGCAAAATGAACCTGCGCAAAGAGAATGTATTGATTGCCGTCACCGCTTTCGAATTTGGCCGCAAATGAGCCGCCATCCCGAATCATTTCAACGCTGATGAATCGACGCACGTCAGGCAACATAGCTATCCGAAACGCTACAACGAGACCATAGTTGTTGAAACAGCGCCGTAACTGGGGAATCCGGTCGAAGACGAACGCGATTCCGGTCTGAAGGCGAACACGATTCCGTTGTGAATCCGAACAGCATTCCGGTCTGAAGGTGAACGTGATTCCGGTGGGAAGGCGAACAGTTTTCTGTCGTCTAGCGGAATAGCGTTCGGCTTAGAGCGGAATGTTTTGCACAGGTCAAAGAGCAGTGGCCGCGTAGGGACGCTGGACAATTAACCGGCATAGAAACCCTAGATATTTAAGGAGAACAGGGTGCCGGCCAGGCAAAATAGCCCACGGCGTCTGTTTTGCCATTTTTGTTTCTCCTTAAATTCTTAGTCCTTCGTTCTCAACGAGCGTTGCCCCGCCACCATTGCACAGCACACGTGTTTAAACACACCGTCGTGCACTGCAGTTTCGTTGGCTCGCGCTTCAGCGTTCCATCCTCTTTCATCTCCTTTTTCTTCGGTTGCTTGATGGGCGGGGCCACTCCTCTATTTCCGCAGAGTCGCCACTATCGTCCGCGCACAGGGAGCTGCTGCTTACGCGTTTCACTGCCCGGACGATTCGATCCCATTCATCGCAGTATGGTACGGTGCCATGGTTGCGCTCTGCGCCTTTGTCGGGGCCTTGCTCGGGCCACGGTAGATGCGATGGTAAGGCTGCCGGCGCACATCATCAAAAGGTGTTAGGGCGTCACACGTATCCACGCACCGACACTCGGCACCCGCGCCGTGTCCACCACGAACAGAAGGTAATATCCTGGAGCCGCAATGTTTCCATCAGGCGGCGCCTTGACCTGAAGTGAAGTCGCCCCGCGTCCGGTGATTTCGCAGCCGATCAGGCGTTGCGACTGGTTAAAGCCGTGCGTCACAGCGCCGGGACGGATGAGTACAACTTCAGCAATCGAAGTAGCGCTGGGCGTGTTCACCGTGAAGCTAGCACCGTGGTTCACGCTGGCGGGCGAGCTCGTGATAACCGGGCGAGCCCGGAAGTAATACCACGGGAAGTAGCGTTCGTGAGGTGTGGTCTCGCCTGACTTCCATCCGCCATTGATGTCCTGATCGCCGCCCATGAGAATGCTGCCATCGGCGAGCAGGATCGCGGTGGAATGGTAGCCGCGCGAGTATTTCATGACCGCGCACGATACCCATCCCGCAGCCAGATTCTTGGTGTCCAGGATCTCCGCCGGCCCGCCGGTGTTGGGAATGCCGCCAGCGAGAAACACCCGGGAATCTGGCATCAGGACCGTGTTCACCTGGTGGGCGCGAGGCTGGTTCAGGTTGGGCAGCGCCTTCCAGGCTGGCACAGCATCCGAGAGATCAATGATTTCTGAGGTCTGCGGTGCGTTCGGCAAGATATCTCCACCAGCAATCAGCACGCGAGGTTTGTAGTCCGGTGGCAGCAAGGGCAGGATCACCGACGTGCCCTTTTCGCCGCTGCTGCTGCGGTTGCCGGCGATCGTGGGCCACGTCTTGGCAGGATCATCCACCGGCGCCAACGGATCAAAGCGCCGCGTGATTCCGCGGGGCCCAGCAATGAACAATTCACCATTGGGCATCACATAGGTCCAGGGATAGTACAGGTAGTCAAACGTGGGGGGCAATGCAATCGCCGGGTCCCATGTGCCGCTGCCAGGCTCGTAGATTTCAATCGATCTCGCGACGATTTGTGTTGGTGTGCCGCCCAGGATCGTGAGTGCTTTGCCGTTGGCCAGTGTCAGAGTGGTTGAGTAGAAGCGCTGCTCAGCAGTGGGCGCAACTCTCGACCACATTAAAGAAGGAGGATCGAACAAATACGATTCGCGCGGCGTGAAGCCGCCATGAATCAGCAGTGTCCCTTGCGGGGTGTTTAGGAATGCATGCTCCGCCGACCACAGATTGGCCAATCCGCGGTTGTTTTTCGGAGACGTTACGTCGAAAGGCTGGTTGGCCGGAAGTTTGAAGGCTCCCGCCGGAGTCGAGTAGTCCCAGATCCGGCTGATGTCGTCGCGCGCATCCCCATAGCCCCAGTACAAAACTATTTCTGTGTTCGGAAGCAGGCAGGCGTGCATAAAGGTTACCTCCGGGCTTCCGGCTACTTCTTCCCACTTGCCGCAATCCAGCGACTCGCAGTGTTTGGGGTCGATCGCAGGACAGTTGTTGTCCCCGTGATCCAACGGAAGACCGGTTTCATGGGCCAACCTCTTTGCCTGTTCAGCAGTCAGCCACAGTGTCTGGCGCGAGCGCACCAAACCGGCAAGACCAGCCATCATGTGCATCTCCACGTGGCAGTGGAAGAGAAAGTCTCCGCGCACGTGATATTTCTTCGCGTGCTTGGGACGGTGTTCCGGATCTTGCGCCTTGGCAATGTCCGGGGGCAACAACAAAACGGGCGGGGCGGTGGTCTCAACCACAAACGATTCCGCCGGACCAAGACTGCGTCCATCATAGGCTTCGCCAGCAAAGTGCCAGCGTTGCCCATGCGTATGGAAGTTATGCCACATCATGCCCAAATCCAAATTGAAAACGTACCAGCGGATTTTCTGTCCCGCTTCCGCCAGGATGGTGGGCGTGTTGCCCACAAAGGACCGCCCGTTCAAACAGAAGGATGGCATTCCTCCACCATCTTCCGTAACCGTGTGAACATTGTTATTGCCGTTGTTCCACTGAATTTTTCCACCGGGACCAACCTTGGCGTTGTCGGGAACAAATTTCATGTCCATCGGGTTGGAGTCGTCAATATTCACAGTCGCCACCATGGGCTCGCCCATCGCGACCGTTACCTTCGCCTGCATCTGGGTGTGGATATTGCAGTGATAATCGAAGGTCCCTTCCGTTCCGAATGTTGCTTCAAACATGTCATTGAGCGGGATGGGCCCGCTGTCGAAAGCCGGAACCGCGCTCGCCCCTTGCATGTAGTGCAAAAATATCGGAACGTGCAACGGCTTTTCGGGGTCAGGACACGGATACACGCCGGGAAGATGCAAGTACTCTTCCCAATCGATTTGCCTGCCTTCGAACTCCACCGGGCGTATGGGTAAGGGACTGTGACTTCCGCCTTCGTGACCGCCGCCTCCGGGCATCGGCATATTCATTGCCATACCAGCGCTCTCCGCGGGCATCCCGGCGACGTGATCTTCCGGCTCCGCTGGTAGATGCTTGCGCAGATCGCGCAACAGTTCTTCTACTTCGGGCGGAAGCTTCATGCGTGGAGGCAGGTCGCAATCGTGCTCGGGCAACACAATGAGACCGCCGAGCAGTCCCCGATTCACATTCGCGCCGATGTTCTGGAAATGGTCGTGAAACGGCCAGGCGCCAATCATCTTGTCGGTTACGTCAAAAGTGTAAGTCCAGTGCTGGCCCGGACAGATCTCGTCTGACCGGCGACCATCGGCGGACTGCGTACCAAACGGCCACGAACCGTCCGAGTCAATACCGTATTTCAACCCATGGAGGTGAAAGCTGTGTGGACCGCTGTCCGCATTAACCACATGAATCTTGAGGCGATCCCCGGGGCGCGCATAGATCACTGTGCCGGGTACGCGGCGGTGATATGGAGGCTCGTTGATATCAGCCAGGACAATCTTGTCAGGTTTAGGCACCAGGTACGCTGGGTCAAGATACTCGCGGTAAACCAGCACCGACACAGTTCGCGCATTGATCTCCGCCGTCGGAATCGTCCCGTCGTCGTGTCCCATGTTGCGCATGCAGTCGCGCCCATAGCGAATAGGAGGAGCAAAGGTGGGATCGGGACAAACAGGAGAGTAGTCAGGTATGGATTCGATTTTCAGGTAAATATGTCGAACTGCCATGGCAAATGTCCTTTCTTAGGCAGGCGCGGACGGAGTTCCCATTACCTCCATAGTGTTGTGATTGAGAAAAGCGTTTCAGTCTTCTTATAGGTGCGCGAGTTGGCGGCCCCGGCGAAGCAGTTGCGCATTCGCAGCCGCAATGATGGTGGGGAGGCTTCATTGCGACTGCACCAACGCTCATGGGTAGAGCGAGTCTCCATCGAATGGGGATGCCTCCCGCACCAGGGATGCCGAGATCATAGGCGGTTCGCCGAAACGGTCAGTGACCGTGATTGCCGAAACCATGGCCGGTGAGGTGCAGCAGGACGAACAGCAACACCAACACGCCGATCGCGGCAAAGAAGATCTTGACTCCCAGAGGAGTCTCGTTGTCAGGTTGCTGCTGCACCTTACCTCGCTCCTGTTGCTTGCGTCGCCCGTAGCGAGTCAGGCCCCAGGGTTTGTACACCCCCAGTGTCGTGACCACGAGCAAGAGTATGGCGAGGCCAGGAGCGCGCACGAGTTCGGTCTTCAGTGGACCGAAGTCGGCGCTGAACAATGTTTCAGCTGCAGCCCCTGATACGCGCTTCGCCGCGACAGTCATCACCGCAAATTGGTGTATCAGCAAGGCGCTGGTGGCAAAAATAGCCAGCCCGAATTTCAGCAGTATCCAGTAGTAACGAAACAAGCCCCATGGCGTGCCTAGTGCCTGGAGAAGGCCGGTGGCCAGCGCGGCGAAACAAAGCGGGATAATGACAAACCTGCTGATCAAGTCCATCGAGAGATAGGCGCCGCGCACCACTTCAGCATCCTGGCTGGTCAGGCCGGCGATGCTGAGGGCTAGAAAGCCAGCAACCGCGCCGAGCCATCCGACTGAGAAGGTGATTCCATAGACTGCTTCCCCTTCATGGCTCCAAACTGGACTTCGTTTGCGACGAGCTTGTCGCCTGAGACACCTGCATGGATTACAACTCTGTCGCCAACCTTCAAGTCTTTCAGGGTTGCTGGTGCACCGCTCTTTTCAAACTTGGTCTTGTCACTCATATCTACAGTTACGGATTTTTTGGCGGTGGTTTCAACCGTAATGGAAGTATCTGAAATGCTCGTGACCTTGCCCATGACATGCTTTTCGTTTCCGTGGGCCAGTGCCATGAGAGAAACCGTAAACAACAACGTAACTACTGCGATAGTGCGGTTCATAATTTTCTCCTCAGTGATTGTGGTGCGCTGGTGGTTTGCGTGCCGGATTGCTTGGTTGACCTTCGTTCAAGAATTGCTCTTCTTCTACTTCCTCCTGTTTCTCCCCTGGACCCTTCGGATTGAGCGCTTCCATCTCGCGCTCCTCCGCTAGCGTGAGCTGAGGCAGGTGGCGTATGAACAGCACCAGTTTCCAGCTGTACTTCGACGTCGGTAAGTCTCAGTCGGGGATGACCTTGCGATGGCGGGACGGGCGAGGCGACCCTTCGTCACCACTGGGGTGTCTCAGGCTCAAATAAGCTTGACCTTAAAGAAGACGACGCGGACGGGAACCTTGACTTAAGGTGTCGTATAGTTTACCTTATGTCACATATAGTCAATTATAGTTGACCTTACAGAAAGAGGAGACCGAGCCGTGCTGACCCTGCCCATCCCCGTTACGCGCGCCCTGCGCAAGCTTGGACACGATATAAAGGATGCCCGCCGGCGGCGGCGCATCCCGATGGCGATTGCGGCAGAGCGGGCCTCGATCAGCAAGCCGACATTCATCAGGCTGGAGCGGGGCGATCCGAATGTCTCCATCGCGAGCTACGCGACGGTCCTTTATGTATTGGGCATGGGCGACCGCCTAGGCGATCTCGCTGCCCCGAAGAACGACCCGGTGGGGTTGCAGCTCGAAGAGGAAAACCTGCCGAAGCGGATTCGCCGGGCGGGCGCGAAGAAGATCCCGAAAGGAAAATGATGGACCGCGAAATCCTTGTGTATGTGGACCTCGACGGCGTCCCGCATCTGGTGGGGCGGCTGTGGACGCACACGCGCAAGAACAAGGAGAGCGCGACGTTCCAGTACGACGACAGCTGGCTGGCGAACCCCGCTAAATTCTCGCTGGAGCCCGCCCTGCTGGTCGGTCCGGGTCCGTTTCACACGGCGGCCGATACGGCGCTATTCGGCGCAATCGGCGACTCCGCCCCCGACCGGTGGGGCAGGACCCTCATGCGCCGGATGCACGCCGCCGCCCAAGGCGGCAAGGCGCGCACGCTACAAGAGATCGATTACCTCCTCTTGGTAGACGACGAAGCACGGCAAGGCGCTTTGCGTTTTGCCGAAAAGGAAGGCGGACCGTTCCTGCGGCCCGAAGGAGTCAAGCGCATCCCGCCTCTCGTCGAACTGCCCAAACTTCTCGCCGCCGCCGAAAACGTCATGGACGAAAAGGACACGGACGAGGATCTGCGCCTGCTGTTCGCGCCGGGCTCCTCTCTCGGTGGCGCGCGTCCCAAGGCGTCCGTTCGGGAAAAAGACGGACCTCTTGCGATTGCCAAGTTTCCCCGCAAGGACGACGAGTACAACACTGTGCTTTGGGAACATGTCGCGCTCACCCTCGCACACAAGGCCGGCATTCAAGTGCCCGATTCCCGCGTCGAGATCATCGCGGAGAAGCCGGTTCTCCTGCTGCGGCGTTTCGACCGCGACGGCGAACGGCGCATACCCTTCCTCTCCGCCATGAGCATGCTCGGCGCGAGAAACAACGAGCCGCACACCTATCTGGAAATCGTCGATGCGCTGCGCCAGCACGGCGCCGCGGCGAAAGACGACATGGAAGCGCTGTGGCGTCGCGTGGTCTTCAACGTCCTGATCTCCAATACCGACGACCACCTCCGCAATCACGGCTTCCTGTATACGGGCCCCGACGGCTGGCGGCTTTCGCCGGCATACGACCTCAACCCCATGCCCGTCGAGATCAAGGCGCGCATCCTCAGCACGGCGATCAGCGAAGAGGACAACAGCGCTTCCCTCCAACTGGCGATGGACAATGCCGGATATTTCGACCTCGACGCCGGCAAGGCCCGTGCCATTGCGCAGGAGGTGGGCAAGGCCGTCTCGACATGGCGCGACGAAGCCGCACGCCATGACCTGACGAAGCGCGAGATCGACCGCATGGCATCGGCCTTCGAGCACGAAGACCTGCATCTCGCGATGGGGGGGAAATAATGTCCGCTTTATTTGGTTGGACTACTCGGAGCGCGAACGCCGGAAGATGCTCGATGTCGTTGATCTTTTCAGAGAACACGACACACGGGACGAGCTTGGCGTCGGGTCCGTGCGCGATGCCTTTGCGGACATGTTGTTTCCGGGTACCAGCACGATCATGACGCGCGCGCGTTATTTTCTTCTTGTCGCATGGACATATCAGAGGTTGGAGCGGCTGCAGGTCAGGTCAGCAGAAGCGGCCGCGCGCGCGGCAGGCGGAGCTGAACCTTGTTGAACCCATAGAAGCCCTCTGGAGTGATCGCCAAGCTCTTCGGCAACATTGAGGTCGCTCCAATTTTTATCATTGGGAGCGGCAGGTCCATCAATCCTCTGACTGGCTTCGATGCTAACCGCAGTGGCGCATTTCCATTGGCTTCTCGTCCTCTCGGTTTGGGCCGGAATTCTCTCTCTACCTCCGCTCAGGTGCAATTTGATTTGCGCGTTTTGAAATTCTTCAAGATTGGAGAGCATGGGAAGCTGGACTTCGTGGCAGAGTCATTTAACGTTCTCAACCACACAAATGTCACCGCTCTCACCGGTTCTATGGTCCGGGGAAGTCACCCATTCCAGTATTCACGAAACCCAACAAGGCAGGCATTCCAAGGCAATTGCAGTTCTCAGTTGACTTTGAGTTCTGACAAGCAGGGAAAGTGAAGTCGCAGCGACATCGAGATCTTGTCCTGATCAACGCGGCAGGTTTCCTGCGTTCGCTGGGCGCTCGCCGAGCACCGATGAAGGAAGGTCCTGCGGCGCCCCCAGTTTGTCCGCTTCTGTCGCCCCAGGCGCGTCTTAGTTAGGTTGCGCCCAGCCGCAACCGGGGCTATGCTCTGTAGTTGCGGGCAGGGTGAGGGACGGCACAGGTTTTTTGCTGTTTCTCTTGTCTTTGAGTCCCACTGAAGGGCAAACGGTGTCGGGCTGGCCACGGAACCTCCCCTACCTATCTCTCAAGTCCGTTCGGCGACAATACCGGGTCCTCTGAGACAGGAATCCGTGGCTCCCTTGACAAGCTAGGAGACCCGGAACTCTCGCATGGACTCTTGCGGTCAACTGGTCTCGGCGCCCGGCGGCTCCTTAGAAGGGGGAGGCATGCGTGCTTCACCAGAGTTTCGCCAGCCGGACGGTTTCAGGGAATTCCTCTTTCTAGGTGCATTTCTCGCACTCTTCTGCCTGTTGCCGGGGATTGCGCAAAAAGCGCAGGGGAATGACAGGAGTGTTCCCAAATACGACCCGCACACCGAGACGAAAATCAGGGGGATGGTCGAGGAAGTGAAGTTGCCGCCGAAAGGAAGCGAGAAAGAGATTGTCCACTTGCTGGTGAAGAATGGAACGGAAATCGTTGACGTGTACCTTTGCCCAAAGTTCTTTCTCGACGAAATGGGCGTGGGCTTCAGCAAGGACGATGAAATCGCTGTCACCGGGTCGAAGGTCAAGCAGGACGGAACAGACCTCGTCCTCGCTCGAGAAGTGGTGAAGGAGCACGATACGCTAGTGCTCCGAGACGATAAGGGCAACCCAGTGTGGGGCTAACGACACAAGAACTAGAGGACATGAGACGTTGGGAGAACTTGCCCACGCTGATACCATCCGGTTGGCCGGCCCCGGTTGTGGTGGGATACTCGCCCTGTTGTGACCATCGACGAATGTCGCCGTATTTACGCCGAGGAAATACGGTGCACTGCCAAGATCCGATCGCCCATCCTGTCGAAGCATTTGCGCGGGTGCCGAGGGAGAGGTTTCTCGGTTCCGGCCCATGGGAGATCAGCCCCGCTGAGGTTAGCGGATCGTCGACCTTCGTCGCGATACTGGTGTCAGACACGAGGTTCTGCCTGGTCGCCGGATAGGACTTCTGGTCGCTGCTGTAGGCCTGATCTTTCTGTGTCACCCGGGCAAGGCGTGCTTACGAGCGTGGGAGGCTACTTGACCTGCTCGCTGCACGGCGCTGGCACTCGACATGCGCCTGCGGCTACTACGGCAGCTGATCTGGAATGGACGAGCTGGAAGCTAGTGTTTTTCCGGTTCCGACTCGCGGCTTTCACCGACGGCTTC
>Ga0137419_10000435_pt1 | contig 14873 bp, 10 predicted proteins | sample CZODoug3_1_2_16f_FD_108279 | JGI IMG/M metagenome (GOLD analysis project Ga0137419, IMG submission 108279) | Vadose zone soil fungal communities from Angelo Coast Range Reserve, California, USA - CZODoug3_1_2_16fungal (Illumina Assembly) | ecosystem: Environmental > Terrestrial > Soil > Vadose... | reverse complement strand
TACGTTGTGGCTCAGGTTACCTTCGCGTTATCTCCCCTCATTAGAGGAATTCCCTTTGGCTAGGAAGATACTGCTCGCCGATGACAGCGTGACCGCCCAGAACATGGGGCGAAAAATTCTCGCCGACGCGGGCTACGAGGTCATCACCGTCAACAACGGCTCGGCTGCGCTGAAAAAGATCGCGGAGCAGAAGCCCGATCTCATCATCCTGGATGTTTACATGCCTGGCTACAGCGGCCTGGAGGTGTGCCAGCGCCTCAAGGATGCCCCCGAAACTGCACGCACCCCGGTCCTGCTGACGGTAGGAAAGCTGGAGCCTTTCAAGCCTGAGGAGGCAAAACGAGTACGTGCCGAAGGCTTTATCGTCAAACCATTTGAAGCTAGCGAATTGCTGAGCGTTCTCTCCAAGCTTGAAGACAGAATCGTGCATAGAGCCGAGCCCTCCAAGCCCGGTCGGTTCGCGCGGGCAGTTGCGTCCGTGGAGCATGCCGATCGTCCTGCCAGCCCACGCTCCGCGAACAGGGAAACTGGATGGGAAAAACGGATCGCATTCCCATCGAAGAAATCGAAATCTGAGAAAGAAGACGACTCCGAAACTTACGACTCGGTTAAGCCGGATTTGCGCGACGTCATCGAAAAGGCCGAGAAGCAAAGGGAAGAAGCATCCAAGCCCGCTGAAGACCGGCTGCAGGTTGCGGCCATGGCGCCGGCGGATCTTCCCAAAGACATCACGCCGGAAGAACTTGCTGCGCTTGCGGCAGCCGCAGCCCAAGTCCAAGCGAGGTTGGCCGCGGCGGATTTGGAGAAAGCGAATTCAGAGGCCGACAAGACTGCGATTAGCGACGGGGTAGCCAAGACCGTAGCCAAAACCGAAGAAGAGAGCGAGGCTGTCGAGGAAGCGAAGTCTTCGAGACGGACTGGGGCAAACTGGGACGCTCCCAGCCCAGCTCCGCCTGAGGAGCACGTAGATGAGGCGGAATCTAGCCCAGAATCCGCGGGGGCGACCTTTGCCGGGGGCGCCAACGAAGAAATCGCCGACGCGGCACCACCGACCCGTGACGAATACCGGAAAGACTCGCTACCAGCCGTTGCCGGCAGCGACGCCGAGGTAATCGCCGCCATCGCCGCTCTCGAACCGGCGAATGGCAAGCCATGGGACACGGCGAGTTCAACCCACGAAACGGAGAAAGCCGCCGAGGATCTTCCCCCCGTAGCCGCAACGGCGGCGGCATTGACTACCGTGACAGGGCCGCGGTGGACCGCGGTGCCGGTTGCGACCAATGCGGATGAAGCGACACTTTCGCTCGAGCACGAGATGCACAAGGCTTATGCAGCCTTCGCAGCCGCCGACGCCGGGCACTCAACCCTAGTTTCCTCAGTTCCCGTCGGACCGGCAATCGCGACTCCGAACTCACGAGAAGAAATTGAAATAGCGCAAACGGGTGCTCTAGAGTCCTCGCCGGCTAGCACCGCTGAACACACTACGCCGACTGCTGAGATGCCGCCGGTAAGTGCGGCTGAGACAGCTCTGCCCGTCAATGAAAATGCCCACGAAACGACGGCGCAGGCGTCTCGAGAAATGCCGCAAGCAGTAGAGTCCCAGGCTGCGACGCGGATCGTGGAAACGGCGCCGCCGGAAGAATCCGCCGAGCATGCAGTTCCTGAGGGGGAGGACGCTTCCGGTACGAACCGGTTCGAATCTGCGTCCGTGCCAGAGCTGGCCTCCGCTGTTGCCGAGCTCACAGCCGGCTGGAGCAATTCTGAGGACAGCGGCACGCACGAGACGGGGCAGAAGAAAGATTCGGAATTAGCCGCCACTGCGGCGGCCTGGGCAAGCTGGCGACAGATTCGCGAAACCGCCGACTCCGGCACCAGCGAGAATCCGGAACGGGCGAAGGACTTCGAGGTCGAAAATCCTCCTGCCGCAGAACGCGAATCCGCCGCCATGGCGGTTGCCGCGGGCGCAGAAAAGAGTCCGGAGGAAGTCTCTGCCGCAGATTCCACTGACGAAGCTAAGAACATCGCGAGCCTAGTAGACAGCGTGATGGCCGAGCTGCGACCAAAGATTGTAGCGGAAATTTCCAAAAAGCTGGCAAGCGAAAGGAAATAAGCGACTGCCGCCCCCAACCCCAATTCCGGCAGCTGTGTGGTAGTGGGTAGTGTGGCAAGTCTTCTATCCCGTCAAACGAGAAGTTGCGGAGAGTATTGACGCACGTACCCCCGGCCGGCCGATAGGTCCCCGTTTCACCAAAAGCGTCCAGCGAAAATGAAGACTCCTGTGATAAACACGCGGAGGATTCGCCACGGCATTGTTCACCTCGGCACTTTGCGAAATTCATTCACCGCCAGCACCTCGCTAGTGTGATCGGGATGTTCTCGCTTGAGCCGTTCTTGGAGAATCGCTACGTTGTTCTCAGGATTCGAGGGTCTGTGGCCGTACATTTCATAAGTACACTCGCAACCAGCTGACGGACATGGCACGCGCTCGGGCTTGAGGGCATTCCCACGCTGCCGGATTTCCTCTCGGAACTTCTCTTTGCCGACCACATCAGTTCTGTAAGCTTTTGCCATCTGCTCAGCTTGCCACAATTATCGGTCCTGGAACAATATTCTCTCAGACCATCGCAGGACGTTCGTATTCGACTTCAATATTGGAGAATGCCCTCCGAAAAGTGTACTTGTTGTAGCACTCTCTTTCGACTTTTACACTGCGTGCGTCGCCAGTTTACCAGCCTCGACCGATTGTCGCCGTGACTGAAGGCGGTATGCTGCGATCACCCTTCTGCTAGACTTTTGCCTTCCAAACTCTTATGTCCGTGACTACGAGTACGACCCCGATACCGCTCGCCAGCAGTAGCGAAATTCCAGAGAAGCCCCTGCTCGCTGGGCTGGCGCTCACCAGCTTCTCCGCATTGCTGCTCGAGCTCTCACTGACGCGGCTGTTTTCTGTGGTGCTGTTTTACCATTTTGCGTTTCTCGCCATTTCGATCGCTCTGCTGGGCCTCGGCGCCGGGGGAGTGTTCGCGTATGTACTGAAGACGAAGCTTAGCGGGATGGACACACGCAGGCTGGCCATGTGGTTATGCCTGGCAAATTCTGTGATCGTGCTGGCCGTGCTGGAGATCGTTCTGCACGTTCCCGTGGCTCTCGAAGTGTCGGGGGCAAATTTTCTGCATCTGACTGTGCTCTATCTAGCCGCCGCCGTACCATTTTTCCTGACGGGATTGCTTTTCTCGGTTGTGTTTGCGCGGGAAGCGCATCGCATTCCGCGGCTTTACGGGGCGGACCTGTGTGGGGGTGCGCTGGCATGCCTGGCGGTCGTATTTTTGTTGAACTGGATCGGAGGGCCGAACACGATCCTTTTTGCGGGCGTCACGATGGTGGCAGCGGGCGCTGTTTGGGCTGAATCGAGAACTGCCCGCCGGACTGCTGGGTTGTTTGCCATCGCGCTTCTCGGCCTTATCGCTGCTAACAACTCAGGCCGGCTGATCGACGTTGTGTATGCCAAGGGAATCTTTCAGGATCCCGCATGGGTGGAATTCGCACGCTGGAATGCGCTGTCGCGAATTGAGGTTGACACTCTGTCTCCTGGAGTAAAGGACATCGTCATCGATGCCGACGCTTCCACTTACATCATGAACGCTGATCTGGCGCATTGGCACGGTAGCGGATGGGAGAATGCTCTGATGTCCGCACCTCCTGCGCTGTCGAATGTTCTGCGCCCGCGCGGTGAGTTCGCCATCATCGGGCCGGGCGGCGGGGTCGATGTGCTCCGCGCCGTCGCCAACGGCAGTCCCAGCGTCACTGGCATTGAGATCAACCCCATCATTGCCAACACGATTATGCGCGGGCGGTATGCGGCCTATGCGCAACATCTCTACGAACGGCCGGAGGTGCACATTTACGTGACCGACGGCCGATCATTCCTGCGCTCCACAGCAGAGCATTTTGACGTGGTGCAGATGACCTTGGTGGATACTTGGGCGTCCACCGCCGCCGGAGCCTTCGCCCTGAGCGAAAACAACCTCTACACGGTGGAGGCATTCCGGGAGTATTTCGAGCACCTCAAGCCCGATGGCATGATCGCAATTACGCGCTGGGAGTTTCGCCATCCGCGCGAGGCGCTCCGGGTGGTAGCAGTAGCAATCGAAGCACTGCATCGTCTTGGAGTCGCAAATCCAGCCCGCAATTTCATTGTCGCTTCAAAGGGAACGTTGGACGAGGACGGCATCCCGGTAGTGGTTCTGGCGAAGAAGACTCCATTCACGGCCGAAGAAGAATCGGCGGTGCAGGCTCATTTTCAGCGGTATCCTCAACTCACTTCGCTCTATTTGCCTTCGCAACCCGTTTTCAATGCGTTCTCTGATTTGATCGCGAGCAATGATCCTTATGCCTTCGCACGGCAGTACGCTTATAACGTTTCCCCGGTCAGCGATAATGCGCCTTTCTTTTTCTTCACACTCAAAGCGGGTCAGATCCTGGGGGAAAAAGGGTTGCAGCAGGGAGTCGATTGGAAGGTAAATCTCGGAGTCCTGGTTCTACTTCTTGTCCTGGTGATTTCTGTGGTCGCGGTGCTTGCCTTTCTGGTTCTCCCGCTGGCGCTTAGAGGAAGGAGCCGGCGACACTCGCCGTTGCCCCTGCTTTACTTCGTCGCGGTAGGCCTCGGCTACATCCTGGTGGAGATCGCCTTCATCCAACGCTTTGTGCTCTTTCTCGGACATCCCACGTACGCGCTGACGGTTGTGATTTTTCTTCTGATGCTTTCGAGCGGGGCAGGCAGCCTGTTCTCGCGCCTCTGGCTTCCTCGGACCGAGATGGTCTGGGTGCCATTGGTGCTGGTAATGGCAACCCTGACTTTCGACCTTTTCTTCATGCCCAACAGGTTGGCGGCTCTGGTGGGACTGGGATTGGGCTATCGATTTCTGATCAGCGCCGTCCTGCTGGTGCCTCTCGGGTTCGTGATGGGGATGCCTTTCCCAACAGGCTTGCGTGCACTGGACCCGGCTGGCCGGGGCTCCTCCGAACAGCGGTCCACCGCGGATAACGCGGTCGAGTGGGCGTGGGCCATGAACGCAGCGGCCAGCGTTCTAGGATCGGTGCTGGCGATCGTGATTGCCATCCAGTTCGGCTTGAACGTCACCCTGGCTTGCGGAGCCGGTGCCTACCTTCTGGCGCTGTTGCTAACCTCTGCACTGCATTCCAAAGCCACTTAGACGCTTCCAAAACGGCTGGTGCCTTTCGAGACGGAAACGGAGATCGGCTACAGGAACCGAAATGGAGACTGGTTTGGCGCGGTCCTTATGTCGAAACTCGGTTTGGTTACGACCTCCGATTCTAATGTGCAGTGTGGCGGCTGGTGGAACCGGCAGCCGCTGAAACCGCACTGTTTTCAAAAAAGGAAAAGGCTCATGCTCCAATGGGAAGAGCAAACTGGCTACGAAAAGAATGTCGAATCCACGCCTCCCGGTGTTTCAACCAGCGGGTGTGCCAGGGCATGAGCGAGATTCAGTAGGTCCTCTGGGCCGTGGCTAGCCGACTGCGCCCGGTTTCAACTTCCGGATGCGCCGTCACCGCCCACAATGTGAAGCGGCGTGTGGTGATGGCTGGGGCCAGATCCCGTTCGCCACCTCGTTCGGCAGCGGGAATCCCAGCTGGCGCGCGAGCATACACACCTGCCCGCGATGGTGGGCTTCGTGAGAAAGCATGTAGCACAGCATTTCCAGACCAACCGGCCAAGGCGGAGCCCAGCCGTCTCTGCGAAACATCTCGACCCGGCCCCCACAACCGCCGAGCGCTTCAGAGAGCATCTCCGCGCAGCGAGCGGCGCTCTCGGCCAATCCCGCACGGGCCTGCTGGGGCGTGCAGTTCGCAGCGGTTGAGCTGTGGTGGAACCTTCAGGTGCGGAGCTGTAAGCCTGACCCACTTGGAGCGGACATTGTGCAGGTGCGTGAAGATCGCCGCAATGGTGCGGGCCTTGCCGGGCGGTTTGGCTCTCCAGGCGGTAGGGTCAAGATGTCTGATAAGAACCTGGGTCATGCGATCATTGGCGGCAAAGACCTGGACTGCGCTTCGGCCGAGTTGAGTGTGAACCTTGGGTTGAGGCGTGGTCACGGCTCCCTACTCCTTGACCTATAATACTTCCGGGCCGACAGAACCCGACTCATTCTCGGCGCCCTAGCGCTGGCGGTCGCTACCATGGCGGGCATTGTGCTGGTTGCCGAGTTTGTTCCTGTGCGGTACACCAATGGGATTCGAGGGAAATGGGTACGGTTCGGATCAGTGAGTGTCGGCTTTGTCGGAAATGCGCTTGGGGCGTACGGGAGGCTGCGCAGGTCACTGATTTTCTGGAGTATCTTCCTGGGCTTCCTCATTATTCATGTATTTGCCGTGGGGTGCTTCTTCTATGTTGGTACGGGCTTACCCCTTTTAGGGTTCGGTCCTGCCTGCGCTGCGGAATTCATGTGCATGGCGTTGGTCATCTACTGGCTTCCCCCATGTTGGTCCTTACAAGCTAAGTCTCGACTTGTGAGGGAGTTGGCAGGTGATTTCGGTGGAAGCGAAACCATCCTGAAGCAAACAGCGTTGGACCGAACGGCAATCCGTGCGAATTCGATACCAGGGATTGTGTCCACCGCCCTTGGCGAAATACCGGGACTTACCGTGGAGGGATCTTGGGACGTCCGTATGTCCGGCTGATGGGTCTCCTTTTACTGGCCACCGGCACTCTCCCATTGCTTACGTACCTGGCAAGTCGGATGTTGCAGGGGGAAGCCCTTCGAGCGCATTACACGACTTTGCTGCTCATTATTATTGTGCTGATCCTACCCCTTGCCGTACGACCCTTTCTCAGACGGCTTGAACCGCTGATCGATGCTGGCGCTCGTCAGCAGGCCGAGTTTCTAAATTCCATTCCAGACAGATACGTGGGCGTTGCCATCTTTACCTCGGCAGCCCTGAGCCTCTTTCTCGAACTCTCCGTCATCCGCTGGCAGGCGACGGTTTTCGAGTTGTTTGCCTTTTACAAGAATTTCTCGCTACTGGCTTGCTTCGCCGGACTGGGTTTGGGCTATGCGCTGGGAAGCCGTGAGCTCATTCCGCTTTTTCTTACGGTTCCACTGCTTTGCTGGCAGTTCGTTCTGATGCTGGGCCTCCGCTACGGTTTGTCGGCAAACGATCGTGTGAGCCTCAAACTGCTCCCGTTTTCCGAGCAACTGAATATGGGCCTGCCCGCCGTCGACACCCTCTTCAATAGTGTTCAGACATATCTTCTTCTGGCCTCCGTGTTCCTGCTGACTGCCCTCGCCTTTATTCCAATCGGACAACTGTGCGGCTGTCTCCTGGAGCGGCGCGAGAAACTTTCAGCCTACGGATTGAATCTCGCTGGAAGCGTGGTAGGTGTGCTACTCATGTTCTTGCTCAGCGCCTTCTGGACTCCTCCGGTCGTTTGGTTCCTGCCCGCTTTCGCCCTCCTGCTTGTATTTCACGTCTGGAGCCCGCGCCCGCTTCTGTTTGGGGCAGTCACGATGGTCTTCGCGTTGATTGTTCTCGCCTGGCCTGCGGATCCGAGTTGGCAAAGAATTTACTCTCCTTACCAATTGCTGGAAGTAGGGCAAGATTCGCAAGGCCTGATGATGATTTCGGCGGCCGGCCATTACTATCAACGTGTACACGACCTGGCGCGTTCAAACCGCAACGTCGACTCCAATCCGCGACTGAACAGCATCCGCAATTATTACGAATTACCGTATTGGCTGTACGGGCGTGCTCCCGGATACGTCGCGATCGTCGGCGCCGGCACGGGCAACGATGTCGCTGCCGGCTTGCGCAACGGAGCGCAAAAGATCGACGCTATTGAGATTGATCCCGCGATTCTTATGGAGGGAAAGCTAGGACATCCCGAGCACCCCTACTTCAATTCACGAGTCCGCGCGGTCGTAAGTGATGCTCGTACGTTCCTGCGCACTACGAAAGAGCATTACGACATGGTGGTCTACGGCTTGCTGGATTCACACACCTTGCTGAGCCACGCGTCGAGCGTGCGATTGGATTCCTTCGTCTATACGGTCGAGGGCTTGCGTGAGGCGCGCACACGCCTGAATCCCGACGGGATCCTTTCTCTTTCTTTCTCAGTGATGAACCCATACCTTGGACGCAAGATTTACTTGATGCTGCAGAGTGCTTTCGATTGGCGTGCTCCGGTCTGCGTGCGTGCAGACTACGACGGCGCTGTCATCTTTCTTGAAGCCAACGACCGGCAATTGCAGCTTCCCTCAGCGCTTCTGCAAAAGTCAGGATTCGAAGACGTAAGCTCCACGTTTGCCGACCCGACGTTGTCCGCCGATGTGTCCACCGACGATTGGCCTTTTTTTTACATGCCACGCCGAGTGTATCCCATCTCCTACTTGGCGATGGCGGGGCTGGTCATGGCTCTCTCGCTGTTTATTTTCTCCCGGTTCTTGGATGGACGGCCGCAGTTTGGAACCGCGCCGCTTTTCTTCCTGGGCGCAGGGTTCATGCTGATCGAAACCAAGGCGATTACTGAACTGGGGCTGGTATTTGGAAATTCCTGGCAGGTCATCGGAATCGTCATTATTGCAATTCTGGGTATGGCGTTTCTCGCGAACTTTGCCGTGCAACGCTACATGATCGAACGTTCCTCAATCACCTACCTGCTCCTGCTGTTCAGCTTGGCGATCGGTTGGTGGATTGCCCACACCGGAGGCTTGCCTTCCGGTTGGCTTGGCCGGATCGGCCTAGCCATCGTGCTCACCAGCCCCATGTTTTTCTCGGGCATCCTGTTTTCCAGCTTGTTACGCTCTCGCGGAGCTATTTCCGGCATGATGGCGGTTAATCTGCTCGGCGCCATGTGCGGAGGCCTGCTCGAATACAACTCCATGTATTTCGGATTCCGTTCTCTTTACATTCTTGCAGTGGGTTTGTACACCGCGGCTCTCTTGTCCGAATTAATGGCGTTCAAGCCCAAGGTCGAAGCAGTGCTCCCCGCCGGAGCGAAATGAGCCAAGGTTGCGATTGCGACATGCGAGGGAGAACACAAGGCCCGCCGTGCCCACCCAGTGTGTCCGCTACCCCACCAACCCATTGCATCCGTCTGTAATCCGGGGACGGCCAAGTGTTCAACATAGTTCTTGCCGACGTACCGGAGGGCAAAACCGAGTTGGTCCAGGGCCACTTCGAACTCCCAGCCCCGACAGGCGCAAAGTCTTTCATATTGACAACGAACGCATATGTCGAGGTACAGTGCAAAACGCACTGGATTGGCCTGATCGTTGTTCCCTGCCACGATTGACCGACCGTCAAGCAGTCACTGTCCCCGTCGAGAATTTCATGATGTCCACGAAGTCTATTCACCTAAGGAGATAACATGCTACGCAAGCCGCTCGTACTCGCCGCTTCCATCGCGATTGCCCTGTGCTGTTCGACCACGCTTGTGCTCGGGCAGTCGGCGAAGGTCAAACACTTTCACCGATTCCAACCGAAGAAGGCACCCCCTATCGTTCACGGCCCAGTGTCAAGAGAAGAGCGAAAGAATATCCTTGCCAACACCCCTAGCGGCAGTAGTCAGCTGCCGGTGTGGAACTACGAAGTCGTTGCCTCGCGCGATGGCTTCCTATATCAGGGCGTGATCGTAGGCCGCAACCCAAATGAGCAGGGCGCGAACGCAGCTGTCACAGTTCCCGCACAGGTTATCCCTCTCATTCTGAAGTTTCATAGGATCGGCACTGCGGTCGACCTCAACACAGGGATCATCACAACGAAGAACGGTACCATTTCCTCTGACCCGACGGTGGCCGACACCGGCTGTTTTGCGGGATCGGCTAACGTGCCGCTTCGGGTAATGGCCCAATCCCCGATTTTCAAGAACGCCGATTTTAACTTTGGCGGCACCGATGTAGGCACCACGCAGTACACGGATGCGTTCCAGCGGGGGGAGTTCTGGAACATTATCGACAAGGACGACTACCATCTCGGCCTCAATCCCAAGGTCTTTGCTCCCGTGGTTGTGGATGTGCCGGCGGCTAGGGGTCTATCGCTCAAGAAGGACGTGTTTGGGCCCGCCTTCCCGATGTGCAGTCCAGAGGGCCTGGTCGACATCAACTTCCTGGATGCAGTGGTTGTAAATGAGCTGACTGCGTTGCCAGGCATCAACCCAGGTACTTTCCCGATGTTCATGATCTACAACACCGGCATGTCGATTGGCGATCCCACCAATCTCGGCAATTGCTGCGCGGGCGGCTATCACTCCATTAACCCCGCGGGGCCCATCACTTTCCAGACCTATTCTCCTTTTGACTTCGATGTCAGCGGATTTTTCGTCCCCTCCGCAAACGACACGGCGATTGCGTCGCACGAAGTGGCCGAGTGGGCCAACGATCCTTACATCATCAACAACACTCCTCTATGGGGAAATACAGGACAGGTCTTCGGTTGCCAGGGTAATCTTGAAGTCGGAGACCCGCTGACTGGGACTGAAGCGCCGCGAATCGTCGGAAAGAACGGCTTTACTTATCATTTGCAGGAGCTAGCCTTCTTCTCCTGGTTCTTCGGCAATCCCTCGCTGGGCATCCACGGTTGGGATTCTAACAATGGCACCTTCCTGACCGATGCTGGACCAACGTGTCAGTAGGTTGCGCCAGTCCATCCAACGCATAGCAGAGAGCCGCCTAAGTGGGCGGCTTCTTTGCGATACCCGGCTCCAAGGTCACTCCGTTGCAGTCGCTTTCTTCTGGTCAAGAAGAACACGCCAGAAGCGAGCCGGTTATGAGCGAACTACCCCAGCGCTTACCATCTCGATCGTGGTTGCTGCACTTATCCAAAGGATCCGCTTAAAAGAGGCATCGACGGTCCATGCTTCGCGACCCTAAGGCCTATCCACCTCCCTGGAATCAGCTCGATGCACTCGTTAGGGCATATGCTGAGCAAGGCAGTGTCGAGCGGGCAATCCGCTATTGCAGGCTTTCCCTCCCAGGACACCCCCACAACGCTTGGGCGAGGCAGGAGCTCAAGGAGATGGGCACGGATCCCGACGCTTTACCGAAAGATAAACTACACGCGTTACGCTTATTGTAGTGAAACCGGAACGTATTGATAACGTATGAAGAACGTATTAATAAGCCGGGCTGGTAATTTTTCCAATACATCGTTCAATATTGCTCAATTCTTTCCCTTGCCTTGACCCTATCCTTGCTTAGGCATGTATGAGTCATGTGAGGAACTGCTTCACCCCGAAGAAATCCAGCGCCGATTCAAGAAGGTTTTCAGCAGGGAGATGACCCGAATAGAACGGGATATTTTCTTCCTAACGGTTGAGCCGCCGCTTGAGCAGTAAGACGAAGACTGAATGAAAACCAAACTCACAGTGAAGCAGATAAACTCCGTGCGTTGTACCACCTGTGGTGCAGCGACCGGGAAACCGTGTGAACTGCATTCGGGTGCGATCCGCTTTGAGCCACATCGGGATAGGAGACTTTTCGCAGCGGACGCTTTGGAAACGAATCGCATCAAACGACAAGCAGCCATCGCCGGATGAATGCTCTGGGTGGTCAACTCTCAAGTTAACTTAACAACACCCTTTTTTTCCCTTAAGATACCGCGTTCTCTGTGAAAATGCCCACTTCGGTTTCAATCAAGATAGCGACAATGCTCAACAAAAATCACGACTGTTTCTGAATCTGATCGTTTAGAATCTTCAGCAACTTTCCTGACAAATTGGCAGTTGGCTTCATGGCTTCGTCAAACTCGGCCCTTGTTACAAGCCCTTTCCCAATTAACACGTCGGCCAAGGCACCTGACTGGCGAACGGCTTGAGCCACATATTTGGATCGTCCATTTCTCCTCCCCTTTCCGGCAACAAATCAGCCGACGACCATTACAATGTTTGGCAACTCCCGCAGTCATCGCGCGGGAGAGGGGTAAAGTTGGGGTAGTGTCCTAAATTGGGGTAGTGTCCTAAATTGGGGTAGTGTCCTAATAGGTGCGTTGCTAGGACTTTTTTGCCATTCGGGTTTGTAGGTGCTTGATTCGTTCGGACAAGACTTCTGCGTGTCGAGCGGTTTTCTTGGCTCTGTCGGTGAGCGCGGCTGCCTCTTCCCGTAGTTCCTGAATCTCGTCTCGTAGCGCCGAAAGATCATCTTTGGCCATCACTGGTAATCGTACACCTTAGAGCAATACGGGAAAGCCCGTAGTGCGTCGTGGATTTGCACAAGTAGCAGCGCGCAAGTTTCGGTCTGTTTTGGCGCGCTCGGCATTATGATCGACGAGCGTGCCGAATCTCTTCCTATCGGCGATCACGACTTCCAGAGATATCCTCAACCCTTACCTGGGCAGCTCATACTTTGTGGTTTGTTTTCTTCCTCCTTTAAGCCTCGCGGCAAGCACAAATGCGGGTCGAGTCTCAGGGAAGATTCTTGACCTTCGGGGTGTTCCCGTCGCCGGGGCACACCTGCAACTGTTGAACTCCGCAGCAGGCCGTAATTCGCGAAGCGAAGAGTGATGAGCAAGGTGGCTTCATTCTTGGTGACGTTGATCAGGGGGAATACCAATTGACGGCTGAGGAACCAACAGTTGTTTCAGTGATCTTGGAGGTTTCCGTTTCGCAGGGACAGCAAAAGCAGGTGACTCTGCAATTCCGTCAACTGGCCTCGGTGTTGCAGGCCATTACAGTCGTGGCTACCGCACCTTCGTTGCTGACTCCCGATCCCGCTCAAAGCATCGTCATCCATGACCAAGTGTTGGACGCCAATCCGGGTCGGCTGGGAGCCCCAATCTCAATCCCTGGGCTTCCCATCGAAACAGCATCGGGAGGAATAAAGGCCCCGCAGTATTTTGCTCCCGGCGTTGCAGGGGATCATGGAGAACCCATCGCCCAGTTCTTTCAGATCGGGGACCTTAAAGAGCTTCAGGCCGCCCTCGCGGAGCACGCCCGACGACTGAGAAAAATGGTGTTTGATGGCGTTCCCGTCCACCCAGAGCGGCGCTCGCCAATAGACGAAGTGATAGACAGATGCGCAATCTGTGGCAAACCCATCATGCTGGAACAGGCAAAGGTGACCGAGGACGGCAGGCCAGTTCACGGCAAATGCTATGCGGTGAAATAGCCTTATTTCACTATGGTTAATTGGGGTTTACGACCTCGGCGAGTGCATATTCCACTCGGTCTTCGTGCTACTCAGTCACGTTGTTTCGGCGACTCTTGAGAGGCCTGTTTGCCGTCTAGAAGTTCGTTGAATTCTTTCACGACCGCCGCAAATTTATCGTGGTCTTGCTCGGCTGCGATTCGAGCGGCGAGGTCCCGCAATCTTTTCTGTTTTGTCCCAGCCCCAAAGCATTGAGGTCATTTTCCGTCGGTTGGGTGTCGGAGGTCTTTTCTACCGCCTAAGTGTGACTCGGCGGAAACGTCGACACTATGGCGAATGCCCGATGGACCGCTCAAACTCGCACGGTGCAGGCTTTGGTCCCAACGGGGCCACGAGAATTCGAACTCCACACGGGCGGTCATCGGGATCGCCCGTCATTCCTGCCTTTTGCGATTTCTCGAACAAATTCGCCCTTCCCGGTGGTTTGCCACGTTGCGTTGATTTGCCTGATTTGCTCGCTCGTGTTCACGTCGAAGTTCACATCGAGCGACCGTGTCACTCGCCTCTGTTACGCTTGTGCTCCACGCACGCGGTCGGTGCCGACATGACACAGAAACGAAAGATCATAGTCCAGATCGCAACAAGCGCTGACGGCTACATCGCTCGCCCCGACGGCAACGTCGACTGGCTAACGAGGCGGCCCGCCCCGAAAGGGTTCTACGGTATGCCGAAATTCATGCGTTCGGTCGACGCCAAGGTCCTCGGTCGCAAGACCTTCGACCTGAGTGTCGAGATGGGCGCACCCTTCAGCGCGGACGACAGGCACTACGTGTTCTCCCGCCAGCCGCCCCCTGCATCCGTGCCCGCCGGCGTCGAATTCGTCTCTCAGTCGATTGGTGGGTTTGCCAAACGCCTCCGCGATCAGGCGGGCAAGAACATCTGGATGATGGGAGGTGGGGAGATCATCGCGTCGTTTTTGGACGAAGACGTTATCGACGAATTCATCATCAGCGTTGTACCGATCTTCATAGGGCAAGGCATTCCACTCATCGCGCCGAGGCATCGCGAGGTGCGGCTGAAACTGCGCTCTGTGAAACCCTTTCCTGATGGCGTGGTGCAGGTTCACTACGACGTCCGAACATAGCGCGGACCAACACCGAAGGAGAAAGCGAGGAAGGAACTCCTGATCGCCAGGGCCCGAATCTTTGCCGCTGGACTATCCAGAACATTTCGCACACTGGGTGCCGTATTTTTTCCATTAGTGCACTGTGCGCCTCCGTACACGGAATTGTGCTCTGCCGCACGGTCGTGTTGTGGAATTTGCCCGAGCGATCCCGCGAGGCTCTTATAGCCGGTCATACGGCAGGGAAGGCAAGAGTTTCACAAATGAATACCGCTGTTCGATACGGTACAGGCCATCGACGGCGTTAAGTTTCCGCAACGCATTACCAAATTTCAAGGTGGCAGGAAGCTCGCGGAAATTACTGTAGATCAGATCAAGTTAAATCGCGGGATCAAGGCAGTCGACCTCGTGATCAAGCCGCCAGATCTAAAGCCGGTCATGTCTCAACCATGACAAAGTGCACACCTCTGCCGGGGTGACCGCGACGCGTCTCAAATAAGTTGTCCATTGGAGCCTTTTTTCAGCAGCCTGCTAGACTAGTCTAATGCGGTATCAGAATAGCAGTGTCGCGGCTGGGGTATAAACGACAACATGCAAGAGCCAAATACTACGGAGGAAACCAAGGCACTCCTCAGCCTCTGCAGAGCCGGAAGATT
>Ga0137419_10000432_pt1 | contig 14908 bp, 13 predicted proteins | sample CZODoug3_1_2_16f_FD_108279 | JGI IMG/M metagenome (GOLD analysis project Ga0137419, IMG submission 108279) | Vadose zone soil fungal communities from Angelo Coast Range Reserve, California, USA - CZODoug3_1_2_16fungal (Illumina Assembly) | ecosystem: Environmental > Terrestrial > Soil > Vadose... | reverse complement strand
GCTCCCGAGATACCGAACAATCGGGGACGAACGCGGTTCAAAATGGCGGTTGCTGTGTGAGCGCCGCCTTTGCGCTGGGAGTAGGGCTTGAGCGGAACAAAGATGAGTCCCTGGTTGGAGGCGCTGCCCGAAAAACTGAAGCCGGCTACCGAGAACGTTCCCTCAGATTCCGGCACATCGGCAAGCATGCCGGAAACCTGTTTGCCGATCGCTTTCGTGTATTCCAGCGACGCCCCTGAAGGAGCCTGGACTACGATGATGAAATATCCCTGGTCTTCATCGGGAACGAAGCCGCTCGGCACTCGGGTGAAGACGAAATAGGTGAGTCCGAGGCCGACGAAGAACAGCACGATCGCTAGAAACTTGTAGTCCAGAAAATGGTGCAATAGCCCGCGGTAGCCGTTGGTCACTGCGGCGATGACTTTGTCCACCTGCCGGAAGAACCAGTTCTTTTCGCCGTGCTCCCGTCCCAGCAAAATGGCAGACAGCGCAGGGGTCAGAGTCAGGGCATTGAAAGCGGAAATTGCAATTGAGAATGCAATCGTAAGAGCGAATTGTCGGAACAGAATGCCCGTCGTGCCTGGAAAGAAGGCAACGGGCACGAACACCGCGACCAGCACCAGCGAGGTAGCGATTACAGCGCCTGTCACCTCGCTCATGGCTTCCGACGCGGCCTTGTGAGCGTCACGCTGACCTTCCTGAATGTGACGCTCGATGTTCTCGATTACCACAATCGCGTCATCCACCACCAGACCCGTTGCCAGGGTGATGCCGAACAGAGTGAGCGTGTTGATCGAAAACCCGAGCAGTTTGACGAAAGCGAACGTGCCGATCAGGGAAACTGGAATCGTGACTGCGGGAATAATCGTGCTTCGCCAGTCTCCCAGGAAAATGAAGATGACCAGAATGACGAGCACAATCGCGGTGCCCAGTGTGCTGATTACGTCGCGGATGGATTCGCCGACCGCGTCAGTGGTATCAAACGCCAGCTTGTAGCGCATCCCCGGAGGGAAGCTCTTGGAGAGCCGCTCCAGTTCAGCGATCGCGCGGCGATCTACGTCGAGTGCGTTGGCCGTGGAGAGCTGCGTGACGCCCAGGCCGATGGCGTCCTGTCCGTTGAATTGCAGGTCGGAACTGTAATCTTCGGCGCCCAGTTCTGCTCGTCCCACGTCCTTCAGGCGAACCAGTGTGCCGTCGGCATTGGTCTTCAGAATGATGTTGTCAAACTGAGCGGGCTCGCTCAGGCGGCCCACTGCCCGGACGCTGATCTGATATTGCTGTCCCTGACGGGCAGGTTGCTGGCCTACCTGGCCGGCGGCTACTTCAACGTTCTGCTCAGCCAGGGCATTGACCACGTCGGGGGCAGTGAGGGCGCGCCCGGCCATGCGTACGGGGTCCAGCCACAATCGCATGGAGTACTTCCGCTCGCCGAAGATGATGACGTTGGCGACTCCGGGAATGCGCTTGAGCGAATCCCTCACGTAAACGTCGAGGTAATTGCTCATGAACAGCGTTGAATATTTGTTGTTGTCCGAGATAACGGCCGCGCCGAAGACGAAGTTCTGCGACGTCTTCACGGTTGTAATACCGACCGCCTTGACGGCGCTGGGCAGCCGACCTTGAGCGGTGTTAACGCGGTTCTGAATGTCGACCGTGGCGAGATCCGAATCGCGGGTCAGGTCAAAAGTCGCAGTAATGTTGCTGGATCCATCATTGCCGCTCGTCGAGGTGATGTATTTCATTCCCTCGGCGCCGTTGATCTGCTGTTCCAAGGGGATGGTGACTGCGCTTTCGACGGTCTGCGCGCTGGCGCCGATATAAAAACTGGAGACCCCAACTTGCGGCGGAGCCAGGTCGGGGAATTGAGCGATGGGAAGCGTGGGAATTACTGCTGCGCCCGCCAGAATGATCAGCAGCGCGCAAACCGTGGCAAACACGGGGCGATGGATAAAGAAATCAACGAACATGAAAGCCTATGGGCACGCAAAAATGCTCTGCCCATGTCGCTTGTCAGGCGACTTCAAAGACAACAAGAAACTGGAAACTCGAAACGGGAAACTAACTTTGCGGAATCACCGGCGCCCCGTCTAACAGAAATTGCGTCCCCGAAATGATTACTTTGTCGCCCGGCTTGATGCCGTCCTGTACTTCATAATCGTTGCCCACGGTCTGCCCGATCTTTAGTGGCTTCTGCCGCGCGGCGTACGATCCACCATCCTGCGGCTCGGCCACAAAGGCGAAGTACTGGCCCGCCAGACGGGAGACAGCAAGGACAGGTACAACCGGATTCTGATGAGTTCCCCACACGACACGCGCGCGAATGAACTGCGATTGCCTTAATGCGTCATGGTTGTTGGCAACACGCGCCTTGACCAGCACCGTCTGCGTAGTGTTGTCCACTTGGGGAGAGATAAAGCTGACGCGGCTTTCGGCGATCACTTTCCCTTCGCCATCCAGCACCTGAACCGGTAGATTCATCTTGAGTTGCGAGGCGCGCTCAATCGGAGCGTAAACATAGACTTCCAGGCTGCCGGGCTTGTCGACGGTGGTGAGCTGGGTGGTTGTCGTAACCCGATCGCCCACATGCACTGGAACATCCCCGACGATTCCACTCCAGGGCGCCGCTACCTTGTAATAGTGTAACTGCACCTGCTGCTCGCGCACTTGGGCATCCAGCGAGTCAACCTGCGCTTGAGCAGCGTCACGGGCCGTCTTGGCCTGGTCCAGATCTTGCTTGCTCACAACGCCCGCGGAAAAAAGTCCTTGCGCGCGCTCATACTGCTGTTGGGTCCAGTTCAGGTTTGCCAGTTGCGCAGCCCTGGTGCTCTCCTGACTCTTCACCGTCGCCTGTTGTTTGAGGGGATCAATCTCCATCACCGGCGCGCCGGCCGCAACTCGGTCGCCCGAGTGGACATAAATACGCGTCACTTGCCCTTCTACCTGCGGCATGAGAACCGCCGAGTCGCGCGATTTCAGCGTAGCGACGTAGTCTGTGGTGTCATTGACCGGCACAGCCCGTGCCTCTTGCACTTTCACCGGCATGCCGGCCGATGAGTTGGCTTTAGGATCCTGAGAGCCGCGGCCCGAGCAACCAAGCGCCGCACCGATTGCCCCCCCAAGACCTGCCAGCAACAGGGTTTTGCCTATGGGATTTCGAAAACTCATTGCCATGGATTGCGAATACTCACTGTGGAGTGCGAGCGGCCGTTAATACTCTAACCCGAAGTGCGGCTTACGTAAAAATCACCCAGTTCGTTGGACCAGGAGTCGACTCAAACGTTTCATCCCACCGAACAGGTTATCCGCCGGGCTCCTGAGACGCAAGATTAAGCGTGAATTCCTAATTTCCCGCCGGAGGAATGAACGGATGAAGGACTCGCGTAGCGAGAGTTGCCTCCGCGCCCGTCGCCCTTCCCACTCTGCTACATTGTTTCCGATGAAATCCGTCCCCATCAAGCCCGGGCGCAGCTTTGCCAGCGACAACAATGCCGGAGTGCACCCCGAAGTCCTCGAGGCCCTCGCCCGAGTAAACCAAGGCCACGTCGTGGCCTACGGCGACGACCCTTATACTCGTTCGGCGATCGAGAAATTTCACGAACATTTCGGTTCCGACATTGATGTTTTCTTCACATTCAACGGGACCGGCGCCAATGTTCTCGGACTTCAATCTTTGACTCGTCCTTACCACGCCGTACTCTGCAGCGAGTATGCCCACATTTATACCGACGAATGCGGAGCGCCTGAAAAGCATAGCGGTTGCAAGCTGATCCCGCTGCCCCATCACGACGGCAAAATCACGCTGGATGATGTGCGCCATGCCTATCACGGTATTGGCGATCAGCACCACGTGCAGGTCCGGGTGGTCTCGATCACGCAATCCACTGAAATGGGCACGGTGTACCGTCCGGAAGAAGTGCGGGCCCTGGGGGAGTTCGCGCATGAGCGGGACATGTTCCTGCATATAGACGGCGCCCGCATCGCGAACGCCGCGGTCTCGCTCGGCCAGAATTTGCGCCAGGCAACGCGCGATCTGGGCGTGGACGTTCTTTCTTTCGGCGGAACGAAAAATGGCATCATTGGAGGCGAGGCCGTCGTATTCTTCAATCGCAAGTTCAGCGAGGATTTTCTGTACCTGCGCAAGCAGAGCATGCAGCTCGCGTCGAAAATGCGCTTCATTGCCGCGCAATTCGAAGCTTTATTGACCAACGACCTTTGGCGGCGAAGCGCCGAACATGCCAACCGCATGGCTCGGCTGCTGGAAAAACAACTCGCTCGCATTCCGGAGGTAAAAGTAGTTTGGCAGGTTGAAGCCAACGGCGTCTTCGCGCAGATTCCGCGTCATGCCATCGAGAAGATCAGGCAGCAATACTTCTTTTACACGTGGATGGAAGAGGAATCGGTTGTGCGCTGGATGTGCTCGTTCGACACGACGGAAGAAGACGTGAGGCAGTTCGCAAAAATCGTCGGGGAAGCCGTGAAAGGTTAAGCTTGCCTCGTATCATCTGGTCTTGCTTTTTGTTCCGCCTTTCACTAAATTGGCCCTTTCCCCACTGAGTGCATTCATCCAGGTCGAAGAGTCCAGGAGTCCTTCATGAACAGGAAGTGGTTCAGCCTTGTTGCCCTCGTCGTCGCCGTGGCCTTGCTCCTCGTCTTCAGCAGTTGCGGACACGGACAGGAATTGGTATCGATCACGGTCCAGCCTACCAGTGAGACTTTCGGAGCCTCGAACATTCCGGTGATGGACAACGCCGGGTCGAGCGTGCAGCTAAGGGCCCTGGGGTCCTATATCCATCCACCGGTGACCAAGGACATTACGAACAAAGTTACCTGGGCTTCGAATGATACGCAAATGTTTTCAGTAAGCTCTACGGGACTGCTGACCGCTACGGGCTTGGCCTGTGGAGGCTCTCTCGTTTCGGCCACGGTGACCACAAATAGCAGCGCTGGCGGACTGTCTTCATCCGGGGCCATCGTGACTGGATCGATGACCGCGAATGTGGTCTGTTTTACGAGCACCGGCGGGGCGCCTGTTCTGACGGTTAGCTTCGCAGGCAACGGCTCCGGCACCGTAACCAGTTCGCCTTTAGGTATTAGTTGTGCAACCAATCAAGGGACATGCAACGCCAGCTTTCCGAGCGGTACGTCGGTTACCCTGACTGCCACTCCGGTTGGTGGCGCCTCATTCGGGGGGTGGAGTGGAGGGTGCATAAACAGCAGCTCGGTCTGCACTTTGTCATTGCAAAGCGACACGACAGTGATTGCAAGCTTCAATTGAACAGCGGTCGATTGCGGAGTAACCTGCACAGCGGACGACCTGATCGCTACTCCGTTTCAGTCAGCAACTTCCCCAGCGTTGGTTTGTGCTTCTCCGGCTTCTTCTTTTTCTCCAAAACAACCTTCCCGGCCGGAGGAGCACCCACCCGTTCCCGCGCCAACTCCTTGACCGCAGTCACGGCCCGGAACCGCTTCGTCTTTTTTTGGCGCGCCATTTGATTGCGTCCATCTTATTCCGTCTCGTCGCATCCATGTTGCCATAGCTTGCCAGCCGCAAAACTGTAATAATCATCTTTAGGACCTGAATTCGACGGGTAACGAGAACCAACGGCAAGTAACGACCGCCCCATGGAAGAACGGGACTTTTTCGACGAACGGCAAGAGAAGAAGATGGCCACGCTGAATTGTCCCCACTGCCAGCAGTCTGCCGAGTACGAAGTGACATGGGTGGTTCGCACCAAAAAGCGGCAGCTCTCCGGCCGAGCCGATGAGCGTGACCGTGCCCGCTTCGCCAAAGCCCGCTCTTACATGCTGCGCAAGGATGATCTGATGGCCTGCAAGAACATGCGCTGCCGCAAGCGTTTCGACATCTCCGGAGTGCAGTCGGTTGTGTTTACGGAGTAAGCTGTTAGCACTTGGTCATTAGCAGTTCGCCCCTCGAGTGTCCGAATATCTCTTGTCCTGTCCCGTGATGTTTTCGTCTTTGTCAGATACGACCTGTACTGGCTAAATGCCAAGTGCCAATTGCAAATTGCTCGTTTATACTGACAAGTTTTCCATCGCTCGAGACGCTGCACGGGTAAGTAAAGGAGTCATCGTTTGAAAATCCTGGTCTGCATGAAGCAGGTGCCGCAGAAAGACGCGCCCCTCAAGCTCAACGAAAACGGCGCTTGGATCCGCGAAGACGTTTCGTATGAGGTCAACGAACCCGATGCCTATGCGCTTGAGGAAGCGCTTCGCCAGAAGGAAAAGCACACCGGAGAAGTGGTGGTCATCACCAGCGGTCCGGCCCGGGCCCAGCAGGTGCTCAGAGAAGCCCTGGCTAAGGGCGCCGACCGAGCGATTCACCTTGAGGACAACGCTTTTGTCGGACTGGACGCTTTCAACACCGCCAAGGCCTTTGCCGCCGCCATCAAAGACGAGAAATTCGATCTCGTCTTCACCGGCTTGCAATCCGACGACTACGGCTACGCGCAAACCGGCGTTGTACTGGCGGAGCTTCTGGGATGGCCTCACGCGACAATCATCATGCAGATCGAAAAAAAGGAATCCGGGATTCGGGTGAAGAGGGAACTCGAAGCCGGTTACTTCCAGTTCGTGGACATGCCGCTGCCCGCGGTGCTCACGATTCAATCGGGCATCAACAAGCTGCGCTATGCCACGCTGATCGGCATCAAGAATGCGAAGAACAAGCCGCTGCGCAAGGTGGCGATGGCGGAAGTGAAGTCCGCCATTGGAGAGAATCTACAGAAAATCGAGCGCCTCTACATTCCGCAGAAGACGAAGAAGACCGAGCACATCGAGGGTCCGCCAGCCGAAATCGCAAAGAAACTGGTCGACAAACTGCGCAACGAACTGCGCGTGCTGTGAGAGTTCTTTCTGTCGGCAAGATTCATGTGGGGACAGCCGCTCCTCGGCTGCCCGGCCGAGCAAAGCTCGGCAGCAGCAGGCCAGAGGCTAGTAGCTTAGGACGAGAAGCTGATTTCTTATGCCCGATACGATTCTCGTAGTCATCGAACAACGCGAAGGCAAACTGAATCGCGTCTCCTGGGAAACCATCACCGCCGCCCAGGCCATTGCCGCAGCTACAGGCTGGACTCTCGAAGCCGCAGTGGTTGGTGCCAAAGTCGCGGAGCTGGCCAGCGAAGTGGCGGCCAAGAAAGTCGCGAAGTCGTACGCCGTCGAATCGCCCAAGCTGGAACCTTACACTCCTGACGCCTTCGTTGCAGCGCTCAAGCAATTCATCACCGCAAAGCAGCCCAAGCTCGTGCTCATGCCCCACACCTATCAAGTGCGCGACTTCGTCCCCAAGCTGGCGACGGCGATGGGACGCACCGTCATCAGCGACTGCATCGGCTTCAAGCACGAGAGCGGAAAGCTCGTCTTCACCCGCCAGATGTTCCAGGGAAAATTCGCTGCTGACGTGAGCTTCGCATCCGAGGCTCCGTGGTTCGCCACCTTTCAGAATGGGGCTTTCCGCGGAGACAAGGCTGAAGCCGGTGCTAGTGCGGCTCCGGTCGAAACCGTGAGCGTGGAGATCGCCGACAACATAGTTCGCAATCAGCCGCAAGAAGTTTTCAAGGAGGCGAAGCAGGCCGTCGACCTCACGCAAGCGGAAATTATTGTCTCCGTTGGCCGCGGCATCAAAGAGCAAAAAAACATCGAGCTGGCCAAGCAACTCGCGGACGCGCTGGGCGGAGACCTCGCGGCGTCCCGTCCCATTTGCGATTCCGGCTGGCTGCCCATGGACCGCCAGATCGGCTCATCCGGTCAGACCGTGGCGCCCAAGCTTTATCTCGCTCTCGGCATCAGCGGCGCCATTCAACACATCGTTGGAATGAAAGGCTCACGCACGATCATCGCGGTGAACAAAGATCCCGAAGCACCTATCTTCGAGATTGCAGACTATGCGATTGTTGGCAACTTGTTCGACATCGTCCCGCCGCTGATTGAGGAAGTCAAGAAGGCGAAGGCGGGGGGGTAGTTTCGAGTATTCCGAGAGGGAGGAAGGGGCTCGTATTCAGCCACGAATATCAAGATCTCGTGGTTTGGCAAAGAGCCCAGGTGTTTGCGAGTGAAGTTTATCGCGTGACCGAAGGTTTTCCTAAGATTGAGATCTAGGGCTTGACTTCGCAACTCGTCGTGCCGCCGCCTCAGTGGCTTCGAACATTGCCGAAGGCACAGGGCCGTCTAACCCGAGGCGAGTTCTGTCATTTCCTCGGCCAGGCAGGAGGATCGCTGCTTGAATTGGATACTCAGCCGGCACTTGCCATTGATTTGCATGACTGAACGGCCGAAGCGAATCGATCCCAGGGCACAAAACTCGAAGAGAGTCGTCAGTGTACGCGCGGTCGCGCTCGCGCCACACCAAACTTGAGACTCGAAACCTGAAACTCGAAACTTATGTTGATTTTCCGTAAACCCATCGACGGCATTGAACGGCCGCAGATGCCGGCCGATGTAGTCATCGTCGGCGGCGGACCGGCGGGCATGGCGTGCGCCCTACGTTTGTCGCAGCTCATTGACGCGCACAACGTCAAGAACTCCGATTCGCAGCTCAGCAAAGAAAACATCTATGTTCTGGAAAAAGCGCGCGAGATCGGACAGCACTGCCTTTCAGGTGCGCTGCTCGATCCGCGCTCCATGCGCGAACTGCTTCCCGGATTCGAGCAAGAAGCTCCGCTCGACGCCGAAGTCAGCAAAGAAGCCGTCTACTTTCTCACCCAGAAGGGCAAGCTCAAACTGCCGATCACTCCGCCGCCGCTGCGCGACCACGGCAATTACGTGATCTCACTCAACCGCTTTGTGAAGTGGCTGGGCGGCAAGGTCGAACAGACCGGCATCACTATCTTCACGGGCTTCGCCGGGTCTGAGCTGCTTTTTGACGGCGACCGTGTCACCGGCGTCCGCACCGACGACAAGGGCGTGGATAAAGAAGGCCGCCCGAAGGCCAACTTCGAGCCCGGCTACGACCTGCACGCCAAAGTCGTCATTCTCGCCGAAGGGCCGCGCGGATCTTTAACCAAACAGCTCATCAATAAATTCGATCTTGCGAAAGATGCCAATCCGCAAACCTATGGCGTCGGCGTGAAAGAACTTTGGGAAGTCCCTTCCGGCCGCATCGCTCCGGGCGAAGTGATGTATACCCTGGGCTGGCCGCTGACCAGCAAAGAATATGGCGGCGCCTGGATCTACGGATCGAAGGACAATATCGTCTCGCTCGGTTTCGTCATCGGACTTGACTACCCCGATCCCCGCCTCGACCCGCAGCATGTCCTGCAGGAATTCAAAAGGCATCCCTTTGTGGCGAAGCTTCTCGAAGGCGGCAAGATGATCCGCTTCGGAGCGAAGGCGATGCCCTACGGCGGATGGTGGGCAGTTCCGCCCGTCGCCGGCAGTGGATGGATGATCCTGGGCGACTCGGCCGGTCTCGTCAACTCGGCGCGGCTAAAGGGAATTCATCTTGCGATCAAGAGTGGCATGCTTGCCGCTGAGGCCGCGTTCGAAGCTTTGAGAAACGACGATGCGTCCGCCGCGACGTTGAGCGAGTACCAGAAAAAAGTCGAGTCCAGCTGGATCAAGGACGAACTCTGGAAAGTCCGCAACATGCACCAGGGATTCGAGCACGGGCTCTACGCTGGCATGTTCCACACTGCGCTGCAATTTGTTACGGGAGGACACGGTTTGCACAACCGGTATCCCGGAATGGCTGGACATGAGCACATGCGCAAGCTGGCAGAGCTTCCTCCCGATGGAGGGTCAGAAGCTCATCTGCTCGGCCCCGCCAAAGGTGACGGCAAGCTTACCTTCGACAAGCTGACTGACCTCTATCACTCCGGCACGAAGCACGAAGAGGACCAGCCCGCTCACCTGGTCATTCTCGACACCAATATTTGCGAGCAGCGCTGCGTGAAAGAGTACGGCAGCCCGTGCCAGAATTTCTGCCCAGCCAACGTCTATGAGATGCTCGACGACGCGTCGGCACCCAACGGCAAGCGCATCAGCTTGAACCCATCGAACTGCGTCCACTGCAAGACGTGCGACATCGCCGATCCGTATCAGATCATCACTTGGGTTCCGCCGGAAGGTGGCGGTGGTCCGAACTACGACGGCATGTGATATTCATGTTAACGCGGGCGCCCTGGCCGGGGTGAAATTCGCTGCGTAAACTGATTCGCCGAAGGGGAACCTCGCGAATGAAGCTCGGATCCGGAATTCTTCCTCTATCTGAACCAGCATTCTTTGCCGTACTACTACTTTCGCTGACCGCTCTCGCGCAGCAAGGCGCCCAGCCGGTGCAGCCAAATGCCACGCCCAGGCCGAAGACCGGGGCCGAGCGGCTGCAGCAATGGCGATTATCACGGATGCCCACGCTCATGGACGACTTTGGCGAGCTGGCGCGCTACCGAGAAGCCAATGCTGCTCTCCAGCCTGCTGCGCCCACTGAGAACCGTGTCGTGTTCTTTGGCGACTCCATCACCGACACGTGGAAGCTCGACGTGTCATTCCCCGGCAAGCCGTACATCAACCGCGGGATCAGCGGACAGACTACGCCGCAACTGCTGATTCGATTCCGGCCGGACGCAATCGACCTTCACCCGAGAGTGGTTGTCATTCTCGCCGGGACCAACGACATTGCCGGCAACACTGGGCCCGAGAGTTTGGAACAGATCGAGGGAAACTACGCGTCCATGGCGGAACTGGCGCGTGCGCACGAGATCAAGGTGATCTACGCATCGGTGCTCCCCGTGCACGAATACACGCCCGAAGCCGGAGACATGTTCACGCAGCGGCCTCCTGAGAAGATCGTGGCGCTCAATCGCTGGCTGAAAAACTATTGTGCGTCTTCACCGGTTGTCCCGCGAACCAGCTGCGTCTATCTCGACTACTTCAGCGTCATGGTCGACGATAAGGGCTATTTGAAGAAAGAGTTGGCCGACGACGGGTTGCATCCGAACGTTGCGGGATACAAGATCATGGCGCCCATGGCGGAGGCAGCGATGGAGCAGGCGCTTATGGACCTTCCCAAAACCGCCCATTGAGCTTCGCCGAATCAATGTAACCTCACATCGGCTCCGGCCATCTATAATGTAAATGAGTTTCCGACTGCCCTGGCCTTAGGGGATACCCAGGCCACGGTGGCGAGGGAAAGAGTTTGACGGACGAGAGCGTCCGTCCCAAATATTTCCCGAGGGCGCTGGGGGAAACGCCGGCGCCTCCCGGTCCCTCGAAGGACCATTGGAAAGGAAACAGCCGCCGGGATTTCTCCTCCTGCCTGTTTGTTTCCTTTTCAAGAACAATCTTCGCCATTAGCTTTTGGCTCTTAGCTCGATCGCAGCCCGACTACGGGCGCGAGAAACCTAAGAGCTTAAAGCTAGGAGCCATGAGCCTGGTTCTCACCGACAAATTCGGGCGCGCGATCACCGACCTGCGGATATCCATCACCGACCGCTGCAACTACAAGTGTGTTTACTGCCGCACGGGGAATGGAGGTGCGCTCTACGGAGATCTGCCCTTCGATGACTATCTGCGGATGGCGCGGGTGCTGGTGGGGATGGGGATTACGAAGATTCGGTTGACTGGCGGGGAGCCGTTGCTGCGCAAGGGTGTGGCGGACTTTGTGCGTGAGTTGGCACAGCTCCGTGCCCCGAAGGGCGGAAGCGGCGGCGAGCCGCTCGATATCGCTCTGACCACGAACGGCCACCTGCTGGCCGATCTTGCTCAGCCGCTCAAGGATGCCGGCCTCACTCGCGTCACGGTCTCGATGGACGCGGTCGATGCCGATCTCTTTGCCCGCATCACCCGCGTGCCCAACGGATACGATCAGGTGCTTGCAGGCATCGGCGCGGCACGCCGTGTGGGACTCTGGCCGGTGAAAGTGAATTGCGTGCTGCTCCGCGGATTCAACGAAGATCAAGTTGTCCCCTTTGGAAAGTTTGCGCGCGCAGAGGGCGTCACCGTGCGCTTCATCGAATTCATGCCGCTGGAAGAGGACCGCGTGTGGTCGCCCGACACCGTAGTTCCGCTCGACGAAATCCTGGCGCGCATGGCCGAGTTTCGGCGGCTGGTCGAGATGCCGCACGCGCGCTCGGAAACCGCCCGCCGCTACCGCTTCGACGACGGCGTCGGCGAGATCGGCATCATCGCGCCCGTCTCGCATCCTTTCTGCGGACAGTGTAGCCGAATACGCATCACTAGCGACGGAAAGATCCGCACCTGCCTGTTCTCGGTGTGGGACCACGATCTGCATGCCCGGATGCGCCGCGGCGCTAGCGACGAAGAGTTGGCAGAATTTGTTTGCGAAGTGGTGGCGAAAAAAGAGGAACGCCATCACATCGGCGAGCCGGATTTTGTGCCGGCTTCAAGGACGATGGTACACATTGGGGGATAGGTGTCAGCGGTCAGTAAGGCGTTTCCCGGCCGGGATCGCCGAGGGCGCCGCGAACGAAAGTCTCCTTCCTGAAATGCGACATCAGTCCGTCAAAGTCCGTCTTCGTTGTTGCGATCTTTGCGATTTGCGCTTTCCTTAGCGCCAGCACAGAGGCGCGCAGGCTCAAACTGGTGCCTCCCTGGGTTTCGACCGCAACGCTCTTGCCACTTGGCGTGCCGAGGGTGCACAATACTCGCGGAGCCGGGCAACTGTCCTTGGGATGCCTTCGAAAAGGTATCTTGGGAATCGTTCCGAGCATCCAACAAGTTGTGAAAGGAAACACCAGCAGCTTCAACATCCCCGCAGGCTGGGCGCTGAGGTCGAATGGCGGATCTTAATCAAGGGGTCGGCTAAGCGATAACGCGCAGTGAGTCTGCTGCAGCCGCTGTGAGCTTTCAACATCCCCGTTCCAAGATGAAGCTGACCAAAGCAGTTTTGTCGCAGCTTATTTGGAGCTGAAAGCGAGTTACAACATGGGCACCGCTACTGCCGTTTGCGGTCTGGAGAACTATCTCGTCCTTCCCGACCACACCATGGACGAGCGCATCCGCGCGGCCAGGGAAAGTTTGGGTCGTGAGGTCGTCATCCTCGGCCATCATTATCAACGCGACGAAGTCATCCGCTTCGCAGATTTTCGCGGCGACTCTTACAAGCTCTCGCAGGAAGCTGCCCGAGCTGGGGGCAAGTACATTGTCTTTTGCGGCGTGCATTTTATGGCGGAAAGCGCTGACATCCTATCCCGCGCGGGACAGATCACCATTCTCCCCGACCTCAACGCTGGCTGCTCGATGGCCGACATGGCTGAAATCACTCAGGTGGAAGACTGCTGGGAGCAGCTCACTCGCGCCGGCCTTACGACCGATCTGAACGAAGATGAGGGCGCGGGCATCACGCCCCTCACTTACATAAATTCGACAGCCGCAATCAAAGCTTTCTGCGGCCAGCGCGGAGGCGTGGTCTGCACCTCATCCAACGCTCCCGGCGCAATGAAATGGGGCTTTGCCAAAAATCCCAAGCTGCTGTTCCTGCCCGACCAGCATCTTGGCCGCAACACTGCCTACCGCATGGGCATCCCCCTGCATGAAATGGTCGTGTGGGATCCTTACTTATTGAACGGCGGCCTGACGCCGGAGCGCCTGCGCGCAGCCAGAGTCATCCTCTGGAAGGGACATTGCTCCGTTCATCAGCGCTTCCTGCCCGAGCATGTCGACAACGTGCGGGCCAAATATCCCGGCATACGCGTAATCGCCCATCCTGAATGCCGGTGGGAGGTCTGCCAGAAAGCCGACGCCGTCGGTTCCACCGAAGGCTTGCTGAAGATGATCCGTGAAGCCCCGTCTGGGGCCATGTTCGCTGTGGGCACGGAAATCCACCTGGTCAACCGTATGGGCAAGGAGTTCGCGGCGGAAGCTAAGAAGGTCATTACCCTCGACGACTCCGGATGCCTGTGCACGACCATGTTCCGCATCTCTCCGCAGCATTTGTGCTGGGTGCTGGAGAATCTGGTGGAAGGCAACGCTGTCAACCAGATTAAAGTCAAAGACGACGTGAAGCATTGGGCGCACGTGGCGCTGGATCGGATGCTGGAAATTCAGTAGCGGCCGTTTGGTCGTTGGTAAGCGGCACGGAGGCGGAGACTACGGCCCGACGACCACTCGCCGAATACCCAGTGCGCAAGGCAGCCTTACTGTGCCGTCTTCCCTGCTGCCTGCGACTCGCGCGCTCGGCCTACCAACTTTTTCAGCTCGCCCTCGATCGACGCGTCGCCCATGTGCTCGTCCGGTGGCACGCCATCCGCGTCCATGGTGAAGCTGTGAGGAATCGCCTGCACGCCAAACTCTCCTGCCCCAGTCCCGGCGGTCTTCCAGTCCCGCAACTCCATGCCATACTTGATCATCTTTTTTCTGACACGCCAGACAGTGGCCGGCATCCTGCTTGTCCGCTTTTTTGAAGCTGTCGAGAGCCGCGTCCGCCCGGTGCAAATACTCAGAAGCTTCCTTTGGATATGTCGCGAAGATTTTTGAATATTGTCGGAACCTCGGGAGGAATGGACTTGTCCACCAACCCGACGCAGATGCGGTAGAATAATGACATCCTCCATGTCCGACCGCACCTTCACTCTGGACGAAGCTCAATCATTACTGCCCGTGCTTGAATCGCTTCTGCGCGCCGCCATCGCCGGTAAGGAACTGATCGAGAACGTTGAAGCCGAGATGCAGGCCGTAAACCATCGCATCTTTCTCAACGGCGGAACTTCTGTGGATATTGTTCCACTGGCTCGTCGCAAGGCGGAGCGCGCCAAGGCTGAGCAGCGGGTGCGTGATGCGCTGGCAGAAATTGATTCCATCGGAGTGCAGGTCAAAGACATCGATATCGGCCTGTTGGACTTCCCCTGCACGGTCGAAGGCCGCACGGTTCTGCTTTGCTGGAAGCTGGGCGAGAAAAGCATCACGCAATGGCACGGGGTGGAAGAAGGTTTTGCGG
>Ga0137419_10000430_pt1 | contig 14913 bp, 15 predicted proteins | sample CZODoug3_1_2_16f_FD_108279 | JGI IMG/M metagenome (GOLD analysis project Ga0137419, IMG submission 108279) | Vadose zone soil fungal communities from Angelo Coast Range Reserve, California, USA - CZODoug3_1_2_16fungal (Illumina Assembly) | ecosystem: Environmental > Terrestrial > Soil > Vadose... | reverse complement strand
GCGATCTCCTCCCGCGCGGTCGTGAGGTACAGCCGGCTCACGGGACGCGGACGAAGCCTTCCATGAGGCGGCGCGCGGTGCGGTAGACGGTCACGCTCTCCGCCCAGGGCCGGCCCTCGCGCGCTCGTCCCGAAGGGACAGGTCGTCGAGGCGTGGCCCGATCACGCCGATGGTCACGCTCTCTGGATCGGCGCGGAAACGAAGGCGATCCTCGACGCGGTCGGCGAGCCGCTCGCGACGGAGCTGGCGCTCCCCGCCGACGCCGTCGCCGTCTACTATGGTCCGCAGCTGGCGGACCTCGAGTCGCTCCCGCGCGAGGAGTCGCTGAAGACGCGTGTGCTCTCGGCGCGCGGCTTCGCCGTGGCGTGGATCACGCTCGACCGCTTCGGTCAGCGCGCCTCCTACGAGCCGACGTCGCCGAGCGACCCCGTGTTCCACCTGCGCAGGGTGGGCGGCGGCGCCGGTCATCTCTGGCGCCTCTTCCGCACGCGCGCCGAGGCCGCCACGTACATGGGCGAGGCGTACGGGCGCGACTCCGAGGGCGCGGAGTGGGCGCGGGCGCTCGCCGTCGGAGACTTGGAGGAGCTGCTGAAACGTTACGCCGAGCGGGCGTGAGGGCCGCGCTCGGCCTGCGGCGCGGATCCTTTGATGAACCGTAGTGCTACAGTAGCGTCCGCGCCGGACGAGCGACTCCTTGCCGTTCACCAGGGTGGGCGGCGCCTCGCACACGCCCGGCCTGAAACTCTATGAGCATCACGCTCGACACCGTCCCCATGCGGGACCGCACGGACCGGCTCTACCGAACCGTGCGCGCCGTCGCGCGCTTCTGGCTCTGGTTCTTCTTCAAGTCCGTGGACGTGCGCCACCCGGAGCGTGTGCCCGAGGACGGGCCGGTGCTCCTCTGCATCAACCACCCGAACAACTTCATCGACTCGCTGCTCGTCGGCGGAGCACTCGGCCGCGAGGTCCACTACCTGGCGACCGCGGCGCTGTTCAGGAACCCGCTCGTCGCGCGGTTCCTCTTGGCGTGCGGCGCGATCCCCGTCTACCGGCGAGAGGACGAACAGCGCACCTCTCCCAAGCCACCCACGGGCGGCGCCGGCCTCACGGACCCCGCGACGATGGCGGAGCGGAACGCGGGTACGTTCGAGGCGTGCCGCAAGGCCTTCGAGCTCGGCCGCGTCGTCGCCATCTACCCCGAGGGCACGACCCACGCCGAAGCGCGCATCGTGCGGATCAAGACGGGTGCCGCGCGCATGGCGCTCGCGTACGAGGCCGAGCGCCCGGGCGCGCTCCGCGTGCTGCCGGTGGGGCTCACCTTCGAGGCGCGCAAGTCGTTCCGCGGGCGCGTGCTCGTCTCGTTCGGCCCGCCCGTCCCGATCACGCCCTACCTCGACGCCTACCGCGCGGACCCCGTGAGGGGGGTCGAGGCGCTCACGACCGCGATCCAGTGGGCGATGGAGGCCGAGGTCGTCCACGTCGAGCGCATCGAGGCGAGCGACCTCGTCCGCGCCGTCGAGGAGCTCTATCGGGGCGACCTCGCGCGCGAGCTCGTGGAGACGCGCGGGTTCGCGCCGAGCCAGATCGACCTCGTGCGCCTCTCGCGCGCGATCGTGGACGCGGTGAACCACTTCAGGGCGCGCGACCCCGAGCGCGTCGAGCGGCTCTGGCAGCGGGTCCAGAGCTACCGCGCGCTCCTCGCCCAGTACCGGGTGAAAGACGAGGCGGTACGGGCGCGCCTCGAACGGCGCGGGCCACGCCATAGGATTCGCCGGGGCTGGGAGGCCGTGGCCGGCTTCCCGCTCTTCGTCTACGGTGCCTGCGTGAACGCCGCCGTCTACTGGGGGCCGCGCTGGGCCGCGCGACGCATGTCGCGCAAGGAGACCGACTACGCGACCTGGCGCTTCCTCGCCTCGATCGTCGCGTATCCCTTCTTCTGGGGCCTCGAGATCTGGATCGCCTGGCGTCTGGCCGGCGCGCGCTGGGCGGCGGCCTTCGCCGTCTCGTTGCCGCTCTCGGGTGTCCTCGCGTACCGTTACTGGGTCGGGGCGGGCCGGCTCCGGAGCCGGCTGCGCTTCGCGGCGCTCGCACTCACCCGCGAGCACGTGGCGCGTCGGCTCGTGGCCGAGCGGCAGGCGATCCTCGCCGAGCTCGAGCGCGCCAAGACCGACTACCTGGCCGCGACCAAGGGGAGCTCCTTTTGAGCCTCCACCTGCTCGAAGAGATGTCCACGCCGGCGCTCGACGCGCTCGACCGGGCGCGCACGGTGATCATCCTGACCGTGAGCCCACTCGAGACGCACGGCCCGCACCTGCCCGTCGGCGTGGATGCGATCGCGGCGCGGCACCTCGCCGAGCGCGTCGCCGAGCGGCTCGTGGCCCGGCGCCCGGGCTGGAGCGCCGTGCTCGCGCCCACGCTCCACCTCGGCTCGTTCACCTTCCATGCGGTCGGCACCGTCGGGGTCCGGCAGCGCGTCGTGCGCGACGCCGTGCGGGACTACGGCGACGCGCTCGCCCGCGCCGGTTTCCGTTACATCCTGGTCGCCAACGGCCACGGCGGCCCCGGTCACCTGACCGCCCTCGAGGAGGCCGCCGCGACGGTCTCGCGCCGCCACCGGATCACGATGGCGTCATTCACCGGGCGGTTCGCGTGGGAGTTCCTGCGCGGCCGCTATCTCGACAAGATCGAGGCCGCGCTCGGCCGGAAGTTGAGCTCAGAGGAACGCCAGGCGTTTTCCGAGGACGCCCACGGAGGCTGGTGGGAGACTTCGCTGATGCTCATGCTCCGGCCGGACCTCGTCGACTCCGCCTACCGCACGCTCCCGCCGATGCGCTACTCGTGGCCCGAGCGGGTCGTGCCGAACTACCCGCTGAAGAACGGCGGCCAGGGCTACGTCGGCCACCCCGCGCTCGCCGACCCCGCGTTCGCAAAGGCGACATCGGAGATCCTGCTCGGGGAAACGATGGAACTCGTGGAGGGCCTGCTCGACCGGCGGATCGATCCGTCCGAGACGCGCTCGCCGTTCTACGCGATCCCGTTCTTTCGCACCGACTTCTGGCCCGTAGCGACCGCGGCGATGACGCTCGTCGCCCTCGGCACGCTCGCGCTGCTCCTCAAGAAATCGGACCGGTGATCGCGCTCGACGCGAAGGACGGCGTCGCCTGGCTCAGGCTCGATCGGCCGGAGGCGCTCAACGCGCTCGACCGAGCGCTCACCGGCGCGCTCGAGGAGGCGCTCGAGCGCGTCGCGACCATGGACGACGTGCGCGTCCTCGTCGTCGCCGGTCGCGGCCGCGCCTTCTGCGCCGGCAATGACATCGCCGAGATGGCCAGCCTCACGGGCGACGAAGCCGAGGCGCTCGCGACGCGCCAGGCCCGGCTCATGGATCGGTTCGCGCGGCTCCCTCAGGTGACGATCGCCGCGATCGACGGCCATGCGCTCGGCGGCGGTCTGATGCTGGCCGTGGCCCAGGATCTGCGGATCGCGTCCGACCGCGCGCGCTTCGGCCTCCCCGAGGTCACGCTCGGCTTCAACCCCGGTTACGGTATCGCGCGGCTGCTCGACGTCGTGCCCGGCGGCTGGGCGCGCGAGCTCCTGCTGACGGGCCGAACGGTCCACGCGAGCGAGGCGCTGCGGATGGGGCTCGTCAACCGCGTCGTCGCGCCGGCCACACTCGAGGCGACGGTCGCCGCGTTGGCGTCGGACGTCGCGCGCTCGCCCCGCGCCGGACTCGCGGCGACCAAGGGGATCGTGGCGGCGATCCGGACGGGCGAGCGGGGGCGGGAGCCCGAGGCCTACGGCGCGGCCCTCCGGACGAGTCCCGAGGCGCGCGAGCGCATCCGGGCCTTCGTCGAGCGGAAGCGCCCCTGACCGGCGCGGGCGCCGGTCAGGCCCGGTCGCCGTGCATGTTCTGGTCGGCCTCGCGCAGCATCTCGCCCGCCGAATCGGGGGGCAACGGACTGTAGGCGACGCCGACGCTCACGTTGATCGTCGTCGGGATCCCGCGTTTCTCGGCGAGCGCGGCGATCTTCTCGCGGACGCGGCCGACCACGGTGGCCGCGTCGCTCTGTCCCGCGAACGGGCAGAACACGGCGAACTCGTCACCCCCGTACCGCGCGATGAGGTCCGTCGTGCGCGTCGCCTCGACGAGCGCGTCGGCCACGCAGCGGAGCACGTGGTCGCCCACCCCGTAGCCATGACTATCGTTGATCGTCTTGAGCTTCGACACATCCACCATCAGCAGCAGCGCACCGGTACCCCGCCGGCGCGCGACGGCCGCGAGGCGGCGGTACTGGTCGTGGAAGGTGCGGCGGCCCGCGAGGCCGGTGACCGGGTCCGGCGCGTAGCGCGAAAGCCGGCGGTCGGTCTCGTGGAGGCGCCCGGCCAGCATCCGGAGCATCGCCACCGCGAGCTCCGTGGAGCTCTGCAGCGCGCGGAGGAAGTCGCCCCTCGGGAGGACGAGGCAGTGCGTTCGCTCGATCGCCACCACGGAGGCCGACCGCGCCTGGTTACGCAGGACCCCCAGCTCCCCGAAGATCTCCCCCTCCCCGAGCTCGCCGAGGATCACCTCCACCGGACTCTCCGGCGTCAGCTCGAGGATGCGCACGCGCCCCGCGAGGATGACGAAGAGGAGATCGGGCGGGTCGTTCTCCTGGATGATCACGTGGCCCGCCGGGAAGACCTGCTCCGCCGCCCGCTCGGCCAACAACTCGCGCTGCTCCGGAGCGAGCGGCCGCAAGAGCGGCACGGCCGCGAGCAGGATCGAGTAGCGCGCCTGGGCGTCGCCGCGGCCGGAACGCGCGCCCGCACGCGCGGCCTCCGCGGTCAAGCGCGCGACGTCGGCGACATCCAAGGCCATCAGCGTGCGCGCGAGCCACGCGCGGACGCGCGCGCGGAGCATCGGTGGGCTGAAGGGCTTCGCGAGGTAGTCGCCGGAGGGCGCCTCGCCGCGGTAGATCGCGTCCGACGTGAACGAGTCGTCGGCCAAGACGACGATCGGGAGGTTCTGTCGACCGACACGCTCGCGCAGCGCCTCGAGTGCCGCGTCGCCATCCGCCCCCATGAGCTCGCGGTCGACGATCGCAAGATCCGGCCGGAGCTCGGGGCCGCGCTGGAGCGCGCCGCGCATGTCGTGCACGCGCAGGAGCACCAGCCCGTCCTCGGCCAGCACCTCCTCGATCGCCGTGACGTCGCTCTCGTTGGTGCTCACGACGAGCACGCGTCCCCCCGCGATCTGACGGTGCTGGAGCGCAGAGGCCTCCGCCACGGTGCGCGCAGCAGCGCCGCCTTGGATCTCGATCTCGAGCCCCTCCCGCGCCGCGAGCACCTCGAGCCGCCCCCCGTGCGCCGCCGCGCGTGCCCGGGCCATCGTCTCCATGTTCTCGATCGTCGGGTCGTCGTGAGTGGGGTCGTGGTGGAAGAGCACGAGGCGCGCCACGTCAGCGGCGAGGGCGACGTCGACGGCGTAATCGACGGAGGCGTGCCCCCAGCCGACCTTGCCGCGGTACTCCTTCTCGGTGTATTGCGCGTCGTGGATGACGAGGTCCGCGCCGCGCATGAACGCGATGTGGCGCTCGTCGCCGGGATGCTGCGAGACGGGTCCCGACGAGCTCCAGAAGGGCTCGTGGTCGGTCACGTACGCGAGCGTGGCGCCCCCGCACGACATGCGGTAGCCGATCGTCGGCGCTGTGTGGTTCAGGTACTGCGTCTCGACCAGCACGTCGCCCACGCGGAAGAACCCCTCGTCGAGCTCCGTGAAGTGGATGCGGCTCCTGAGCTCGCGGAGCTTCACCGGAAAGTACGAGTACTCCATCTGCCCGGCCATCGCCTCCTCGAGGCTCCGCTGGAAGCCGAGCGGCGCGTAGATGTTCAGCTCGGCGCCGGGCAGGAACGCGGGGACGAAGAACGGGAAGCCCTGGATGTGATCCCAGTGCGTGTGGCCGATGAAGAGGTGGAGCCGGATCGGATGGGCCAGGGTCCGCGCGAGATGCAGTCCCAGCTCGCGGGCGCCCGTGCCGCAGTCGAGGACGATCATGGTGCCGTCGGAGGCCCGCACCTCGACGCAGGACGTGTTGCCGCCGTACACGGCCGTCTTCGGGCCTGGTGCGGCGATGGACCCGCGGGTACCCCAGAAGCGTATGTGCATGAGGGACGTTCTTATCATATCCCGAGTCTTCCGTGGGTGTGCCATCGCGCTGTTGGTGTCCAGAAAATCGGACGGCAACACGCGTTGCCGACGTTCGTCAGATGGGCGAAGGCGGCGAGCATGAAGGCGACGATCTGCGCCCTGGGCCTCGTTCTTCTCGTGCTCGGCGACGCCGCGCCGGCGGCGGACGTCGGGACCCGCCTCGACGCCCGCCGCCAGGCGCCTCGTCATCCCACCTTGTTCCTCTCACACCGGCACACGGTCGACGCGTCGACGATCCGGGTGCACGACGGCGATACCTTCTACACCGGCACGGAGACTATCCGCCTGCGGGGCATCGACACGCCCGAGCTCGGCGGGCCCGGCGGGCGCGCCGCGGCCATCCGGCTGCGGGCGCTGCTCCACGAGGGGCCGGTCACGATCGTGCCAAGGGCCCAGGACGTCTACGGGCGCACCGTCGCCGACGTCTACGTCGGGGGGCGCGACGTGGCCGGCCTGCTGCGCCGCGAGGGCTTCGGCAAGCCGCGAGGCCGTTGAGCGCCGCGTCGAGATCATTTTCGCCGGCACGCCCGACGACGCCTGGCGCGACGGCGCCGTGCTGCGCATAATTGGGGCGCTTCCCGATGACACAACCGACAAAGGGAGAACCCAGGTCATGACGCTCCCCCTGATCCCGAGCGCCGTCGTCGGCTCCCACGGAAGGCCCGGCTGGTGGTTCGCCGCGGTCAAGGCCCTCGAGCGAGGCGAGTTCGGCCCGGGCGACCTCGAGGAGATGTTCGACGACGCGGCCGACACCGCGATCCGCGATATGGAGCGGGCCGGCGTCGACGTCATCACGGACGGCGAGGTCCGACGGCTCGACGGTTACGTCGACTCCTACTACGCGATCATCAAGGGCATCGAGCCCCTGCCGGTGCGCCGCACGGCGGGCCCGTGGGGTTACGACCAGCAGACACGCTACGAGGCCGTCGGTCGCATCGCGACGCCGCCCGGCGGGCTCGGCATCGTCCGCGAGTTCGAGTACCTCAAGGGGCGCACGACCCGACACACGAAGGCGACGTGCGCCGGGCCGCTCACCTTCGGCTCGCGGATCCACCCGGGCAAGGTCTACAAGGACGTCGTCGATGTGGCCGAGCGCTTCGCCGAGGTCATCAACGCGGAGCTTCGCGGGCTCGCCGCCGCGGGCGCGGAGCTCATTCAGATCGACGAGCCCGCGCGCGGCAACGTCTCCGGCGAGGAGATGGCGCGCCTGTTCAACCTGACGACCGACGGGATCAGCGTGAAGCTCGCCTTCCACATCTGCTTCGGTAACCGCTTCGGCCGCTCGCGCTTCCAGCGGACCTACGAGCCCTACTTCCCGGGCATCTTGAAATCGCGCGCCGACCAGTTCGTGCTCGAGTTCGCGAGCCGTGAGATGGCCGAGCTCGATCTCTGGAAGCGATACGGGGAGGGGCGCGAGCTCGGCGCTGGCGTCGTCGACGTCAAGGGGTTTGCCCAGGATACGGCCGAGGACGTGGCGCGGCGCATCCGCAAGGTTCTGCACGTGTGCCCCGCGGAGAAGCTCACGGTCAATCCCGACTGCGGCTTCGGCTGGTCACCCCGCTACATGTGCAACCAGAAGCTCTCGGGGCTCGCCGGGGGCGCGGCGCTCGTGCGACGGGAATTGACTGGCAAGCGATGATGAGGGAACCGGGCGGCCGCGCGGGTCGTTGATCCGGTAGTCGGCCCAAGGAGGCTCTCATGCGATCCAAGCGTACCGCCGTGCACGGCCTGCTCATCGCCCTGCTCGCCGTCTCGGTCCTGGCCGGCGCCGCGAGGGCGCTCGAGGTCGGCCAGCAGGCTCCGGAGTTCACGCTGAACGGGACGGACGGCAAGCCCGTCAAGCTCTCCGAGCTCACCGCCAAGGGGCCGGTCGTCCTCTACACCTTCATCCAGGCGTTCACCGGCACCTGAACCAAGGAGATGCTCGGCCTCGAGGCGCTCCACGCGCAGTTCGAGGCCGCAGGCGCCCAGGTCGTGGGCGTGAGTGCCGACCATCAGGCGACGCTCGACGCGTGGAAGAAGGCCAACCCGATCAAGCACATCCTGCTCTCCGACTTCAGGCGGCAGATGCTCCCGGCGTGGGGCGCCATGGTGACGGATGAGAAGAGCCCGATCTACCGCTACGCCAAGCGCGCCTATTTCATCATCGACAAGCACGGCATCGTGAAATACGCGAAGATCCAGGACAACGCGCTCGACCTCCTGAACCCCGAGGAGATCCTGGCCGCGCTGAAGGCGTCCAGCGTATGAGCACACGCCGCCTTCTCGCCGGATCACTCGCCCTGGCGTTGTGCGCGCTCACCACCGGCGCCGCGGCGGCGCCGAACTTCTCGGACTTCGGCGTCGAACCGTACGATCCGCCGAAGCCCGCGCACGAGTTCGCGCTGCCGGACCTCCTGGGCAACACCGTCCGTCTCACCGACCTGCGCGGAAAGGTGGTGCTCCTCGTCTTCTGGGCCACCTGGTGACCGGACTGCCGGGAGGAGTTACCTTCCGTCAACGAGATCTACCGCGAGTTCAAGACGAAGGGGTTCGAGGTGCGGTTGATCAGCTTCCGTGAACGCCCGGCCCTCGTGAAGCGCACGGTCGCGGAGCGCGGGTACACCGCGCCGGTGCTCCTTGACGAGAGCGGCGACGTGACCGGGAAGGCCTACGGCGTCTTCGGACCACCGACCGCGTATTTCGTCGACCGCCAGGGGCGCCTGCTCGGTCGCATCGTGGGCCCGCGCGACTGGAACACGCCGGCGGCCCGCAAGCTCGTCCAGGAGCTGCTGGCGCTCCCCGAGACGCGCTGAGGGTGCCGAAGCCCGAGCGCGAGTTCTTCCGACCCGACCCCTTGCCCTGGCAGCCCGTCGCCGGCTCGCCCGCCGCAGGCGCCGGCGGCGCGGGGATCGAAGAGAAGGTCCTGAGCCGCGATCCCGCGACCGGCGCTGAACCAAAGTTGCCAAGAATGGAACCTCGGTGCTAGTCTCCTTTCAGGGGAAGATCGGGACCATGGACATGGACGCCACAATGGCTGCCGAGGCTCGCGAGCGGGTGACGAAGTGGATCGAGGAAACCCGGCAGCTCTTCACGCTGCTGCCTGAGCTCCTCGCGAGCGAGACGCACGTCAGCGAGCGAGTCAACGCGGCCCAGAAGGAAATCGAAAAGATCAAGAAGGAAGTCGAGGATCTCAGGAAGGAGAACCACCAGCTCCGCGTCGAGAAGGACGACATCGCGCAGGCGATGGGCCAGATCGCCGCGAAGCTCGGCATCGCCCCCCGCAAGAGCCCCTTCGAGCGCACGCCCGGTGGCGATCACGCCGGGAAGCCCGGCGAACAGGCGAAGCCGGCGGAGCCGCCCAAGGCGGCCGAACACCCGAAGACCTGAGGGTTACGCCCGGGCGGATCTGAACGTCGCGGCGGACTTCGTGCCAGCTTCCTTCCGTAGCCCCAACACCAACTCGTACTTCTTCTCCGTGGCCGGGTCCGCGTTGAACACCGCGATCCACAGCGTCGCGTAGTCCCTCCCGAGACCGGGCACCGACGTGCCCTCCGGCGCCAGCCGGAGGAGCTCCGACTTGAGGTCGGCGCGCCCGGCAGGTGGCATGGTGAGGAGCCACGCCTGATCGGAGTCGTATCGGCCGTCCACCAACTTCACGTCGATCGAGCGCGCCTCACGGAGGTCGCCGGCGACCGCGAAGAAGCGCGCCGTCAACGGCGGCGCCGACACCTGGAACCGGTGGTCGGTGAACCGCTGACGGTCCTGGGTCAGGCGCTGTGAGTTGTGCTCGGCGTCGCCGATCCGCGCGCTCGGATGCGTGAACACGCGAGTCTCGACGGTGGACTCGAGGATCCGAGCCTGTGTCCACAGTCCGGGCTCCGGGACCGCAGCGACGAGCACGGTCTTCACGAACTCGGGATAGAGCTCGGCGAGCCGCCCCTCGCTGACGAGGTAGCTGTACAGGTGGGCGCCGACGGACTTTCCCGGGCCGGGCGCGAAGGTCTTCAGGCTGTTGAGCGTCTTCGCGACGAGCCCCGGAATCTGGCGCTCGACGTACTCGAGGAGGATCGAGTAGCCGTAAGCGAGAAGCCCCTCCTCGTAGTCTGTACTCCTCTGGATCGGCACGCTGAGGATGTAGGAGTACTTCTGCAGCTCCTGCTTCACCGCGTCGTTGAACGAGAGCGTGCCCTTCCAGCTCGTCCAGCGTGCCCACGCCGACACCCACCACTGCGCCGCCTCGTCCTGGGCCGCCTGCCCGACCGCCTGTGCGGCGCCAGCGTCCTCGGCGGCTGCCTGCGGCGCGGGCGCCGCCGCCACGACTTCGGGGGCCATCGGCGCGGGATCCGCCGCGGCCGTGGACGGCGTGGCCGCGCGGAAGACCTCCTCGAGCGTTTTGGGCGCCGGCGGCGCGGAGGGCGTGGGCGGCGGTGGCGCAGACGGCGCGGGAGCGGGCGGCCCGGCCGGCGCGGGCCGCGCGGTCGCCGGGGGCGCCGCGGTGGCGGCGCCCTTGATGACGAGCTTACCCCGCGTGGCCGCGACGGCGATCTGGCGACCAAATGCCTGCTTGACGGTGTCCTCGAGCGCGGCGAAACGCTCGTCGTCGATCTCCTCGCGGCCGTCGATCAGCGTGAGCAGGGCGGCGAAGGGCGTCGTCCCCTCGATGATCGAGGTGGGACTGACCGTCTCGAGCGTCTTCGGGTCATTCACCGTCTGGCGCAGCTCCTTCGCCTTCGCCTGGCACTGCGTGAGCGGGGCGGAGCGAGGATCATCGGTGTGCGTGACCGCGAGGACGCGATCGAGCACGGCGAGCGCACGCTTCCTGGTCTCCGCAGCCGCCTGCCGCTTCTCCTCGGCGGCGATCGCGGCGACGACGGCGTGCACCACTGGCTCGAGCTTCTTGAGGCTGTCGACCTCGCTCGCTGCCGGCGCGCCGACCGACAGAGCGCGCGCAGCCTCGAGGACGCCCGCGCGCATGTCCACGAACTCACGTCGCGCGGCCGCGAGTACCTCGGGCAGCGACTCTGGAGGCAGTGTCCCGGAGACCTGGAGCTCGCGGGCGGCCTGACCGAGCGTGGCCGCGAGGCTCGCGAATCGTTTGGCGATCTCAGCGAGATGCCGGGCGAGGTCTTCCGCGTTCGATGCCTTGGGCATGGATCAAATCGATTCTAGGCGTGCCGCACGGATGTGTCAAACTCGGCGGGGCGCCGGCCGGGTCGCTCCGGGCTACTCCGAGGTGACTCGAAGGACTTCCTCGACCGTCGTCACACCCTGGAGCACCTTGAGCAGGCCGGCCTCCCGGAGCGTCTTCATGCCCTGCTTGGAGGCGACGTCCTGGATTTCGCCTGCGAAGGTGCTGTTGAGGACCAGCCCGCGGATCTCCGGGGTGACCGGGAGCACTTCGTAGAGCGCCACCCGCCCCTTCATGCCGGTGCCGTGGCAGGTCGTGCACCCCCTGCCTTTGTAGACGGTGCACCCGCCGAGTCCGAGCGGTGTGTGACCGTACTGGACCAGGCTCTTCTCGTGCACCTCGTAGGGCACGCGGCAGTCCTGGCACACTTTGCGGGCGAGCCGCTGGGCGACGACCACGCGGACCGAAGACGCGACCAGAAAGGGCGGCACACCCATGTCTTGAAGTCGTGAGATCGTCTGCGCCGCGCTGTTCGTGTGGAGCGTGCTCAGCACGAGGTGGCCCGTCAGCGCCGCCCGGACGGCGATCTGGGCCGTCTCCTGGTCGCGCATCTCACCGACCAGAATGACGTCGGGGTCGTGGCGCAGGAACGAGCGGAGCGCGGCTGCGAAGGTGCGCCCGATCTCCTCGTTGACCTGCACCTGCGTGATCCCCGGGAGCTCGTACTCCACCGGGTCTTCGACGGTCACGATGTTGCGGTCGGGTGAGTTCACCGCGTTCAGCGCCGAGTAGAGCGTCGTCGTCTTGCCGGCGCCCGTCGGCCCCGTGATGAGGATCAGGCCGTTCGGGCTCTGGATCGCCTTCCGAAACTCGTCGAGGCTCGCCTGCTCGAAGCCGAGCTGTGTCAGGTCCACCTTCAGGGCGCTCTTGTCGAGGATGCGGAGCGTGACGCTCTCGCCGAAGAGCGACGGCAGCACCGACATCCGGAAGTCCACCTCGCGACCACTCTGGCGCAGCTTGACGCGTCCATCCTGGGGCAGCCGCCGCTCGGCGATGTCCAGGTTCGCCATGATCTTGAGACGGGACACGACCGCGGGCTCGACGCGCTTCGGTGGCGTCATCACCTCGTGGAGTATGCCGTCCACGCGGAACCGGATGCGGAAGGTGTGCTCGCTCGGGTCCATGTGGACGTCGGAGGCGCCGCGCTTGATCGCGTCGAGCAGGATCGAGTTGACGAGGCGCACGACCGGCACCTGGTCGGCGGACGAGCGCAGCTCGTTGAGGTCGACGTGCGCGCTGATGTCCTGACCCTCGAGGACCTCGACCTCTGCAGCCTCCGCCTCGACCTCCGAAAGCACGTCGGCCATCGTCAGCGGCGAGAGCTCGTAGTGGTGTTCGATCGCCTGGCGGATGATGGACGGCGACGCGATCGCCGGCACGACCTTGAGGCCGGTCATGAACGCGACGTCATCGAGCGCCGAGAGGTTCGTCGGGTCCGCCACGGCGACCGTGACCGACCCGAGCGTCCGCCCGATCGGCACCACACCGTACTTTCGCGCGATGCGTGGCTGGATCAGCCGGATGATCTCGGGCGCGATCTTCTCGGGGAACGTGACCTCCGGGATGCCGTACTGGCTCGACAGGAAGTGGACGAGCTGCTCCTCGGTGATGAGTCCGAGACGTACGAGGATCTCGCCCAGCTTCTCCTTGGTCTTCTTCTGCTCGAGGAGGGCCTGCTCGAACTGCTCCTGCGTGACGAGCCCGTCAGCCAGGATCAGGTCACCGAAGCGGCGGCCCACGGGGTTCTGGCGCGCGGGACGGGCTTGAGGGACGGCCGTCTCCTTCCCATTCCCCTCGGAACGCCCGAACTCGAACAGCCGCGTGATCTCCGTCCTTCGTGCTGTTTCCATTGATCGTGACTGCCCGATCAGAGGCAAAGTGGGTGCCAGTGGCGGTCTTTGACCACCGATGGCATAAATGCCCCGAAAATAGAGCCTGCCGCGGAACCTCCACGTCGTATTCGGCTCTTGTTGACGGCCAGTTTCTGTACAGGGTGGCCAGTTTCGTTCTGGTCTCGTTCTGGTAGACTCCACCGCGTGGCGCTGACCCTGGAAGGCATCTTCATCGCTGACCTGACGCAGAACGTCGCCGGCCCGTTCTGCACACAGATCCTCGGGGACATGGGTGCCGAGGTCGTCAAGATCGAGCGCCCCGGCCGGGGCGACGACGCTCGCGCCTGGGCTCCGCCCTGGTGGGGCGGGGAAAGCCCGGTATTCATGGCGATGAATCGCAACAAGAAGAGCCTCGCGCTGGACCTCAAGAAGGACGGCGGTCTCGAGGTACTCCGACGCCTGCTCGCGCGCGCTGATGTCTTCGTGCAGAGCCTCCACGCGGGTGCGGTCGCGGAGCTCGGCCTCGACTTCGCCGGTGCGACGCGGCTCAACCCGCGTCTCGTCTACTGCTCGATCACGGCCTACGGCGCACTCGGTCCGCTCGCCGATCAGCCCGGCTACGACCCGCTGATGCAGGCCTACGCCGGCCTCATGTCCGTCAACGGTCACCCAGGCCAGGAGCCGGCGCGCGTCGGGACCTCGATCGTCGACATGGGCACGGGGATGTGGGCCGCCCTGGGAATCGTCGCCGCGCTCAGGCAGCGCGACGCCACCGGCCGCGCCGTGGAAGTGACCGCCGCCCTCTTCGAAACCACGCTCATGTGGGTCTCCTACCACGCGATGGGTTACTTCGGCTCCGGCGAGGTCCCGCAACCCCAGGGCTCGGGGACGGCGATGATCGCGCCCTACCAGGCGTTCCGGACGGCCGACGGCTACGCGATGATCGGCGCGGGCTCGGACGCGCTGTTCGCGCGGCTCGCCGCGGCCCTGGGTGCCCCCGAGCTGGCGCGTGACCGTCGCTTCGCCGACAACCCCGAGCGCGTGCGGAACCGTGCGGCGCTCGTCGAGGCGCTCGCCGCGCTGACACGCGGGCTCAAGACGGCCGAGCTCCTAGAGCGACTGCGGGCCGCCGGAGTGCCGGGGGCGCCGATCCTCGCGATCGATGCCGTCGTCGACGCGCCGCAGACGCGCGCTAGCGGGATGCTCGTGTCGGCGCCCCATCCGCGGATCTCCGACTACCGGTCCGTCGGCCTGCCTCTCCTCTGGAACGGCGTCCGGCCCGAGGTGCGCCGTGTCCCGCCCCAGCTCGGCGAGCATACGGCGGACGTGCTCACGTCCCTCGGCTACACGCTCGACGACGTGCGCAGCCTCAGGGCCCAAGGGGTCGTCCAATGAGCGACGCGCGCCTGTCTCAGGCCACCCACGGTTCGCGCCGGCCTCGCGGACCCCGCTATCAATGAGCGACGCGCGCCTGTCTCGCGGACCCCGCTACAAATGAGCTATCGCCACCTCCTCGTCACGCGCTCGGACGACGGCTACGTCGTGACCGTCGTGCTGAACCGACCGGAGCAGATGAACGCGTTGAACACTGCGATGGGCGAGGACCTGCTGGGCTGCTTCGAGAGCCTCGCGCGCGATCCGAGCGTGCGCGCGGTCGTGCTCGCGGGCGCCGGCGACCGGGCCTTCTGCGCGGGTGGCGATCTCAAGGAGCGGGATGAGATGTC